>Ga0172381_10002672_pt1 | contig 19418 bp, 8 predicted proteins | sample Leawel6488metaG_FD_119754 | JGI IMG/M metagenome (GOLD analysis project Ga0172381, IMG submission 119754) | Leachate microbial communities from a municipal landfill in Southern Ontario, Canada - Leachate well 64-88 metaG | ecosystem: Engineered > Solid waste > Landfill > Unclassified | place...
AATCTTGACATGTTTAACTTATTTGATATATTCATTGTCAGAAGGGAGGGGGTATGCAAAAAGACAATGAAAAAAAGGACTGGTCGGTGGTTGATTTTCCTGTAGTATTAAGACTGTGGTTTGCGGGATGGTGCAAGATGCAGGGAAAAACGATTACAAAAGGACTGGAAGAAGTATTGAATAAGTTAAAGGAGGGGAAAAGAAAATGAAACTCATTAATATATTATTTGCGTTGATGTTTGCTTCAACGATTGCCAATGGGCAACAGGCGGCGACTAATGCGCCGGTTCCTTTTGCGTGGGTTTCCTCAAATTATACGGATAAAGTATTTCAAACCACGACGGACGCTAATGATGTTTGTAACCCTGCATTTAAAGGGAAAATAATAAAGTATGTGAATACGCCAAAGGTCGGACCGGGTGTAGGTCCTTTATGCGGTCAGGTATATCTTGTTAATTTTGGGTTTTTTAATGCAATCTTTCCGCGCGAAAAACTTTCCCATTATAAGGCCCTTTGTAATGGCAAGATAAAGGGACAAGCAAAATCGTCCGTATTTTACGTTTATATTCCAGATGATGAATTATTTAAGCGAATATGCGCGGATGTTCAACAGGCCACGGGGAATATTAATTTAAGTGTAGGATTGCCACTTTGTATTATCGTGGGGTTAAATTCAAAATCCGGCCTTGGGGGCACAAGTTACAGTTGGTGATATAGAAAATGAAATCTTGATTTATGTATGACTTTGTGATATAAGAAGAAAAAACCCGCCAGAAGACCACGAGTCTCAGCGCGGTGCGCTGATTGATAACCAGATAAAATAATAATTTAGTTTTGCCAGAGAGCCATCGAGCTTCAGAGCAAATCCGCACAGGCGGGTTAATGAAGTTCGGTGGCTTTTGTGTTTTTTATGAAGTCTAGTTGTAAAATAGATGATGGCGGGCGCGAGTGTTCACGATGCCATGAATATAAGACGTGGGATAAGTATAGAAGGGGGAGTAATTCGCATGGCAGATCCTCAACTTGTACGCAATGTCTTACAATTGGGGTACCCGGAAAATTCAAGTCAAGCAAGTTTAAGGTTGATGGGTTAGGGCGTGAATGTACTGGTTGTCATCAATACAAATCTTGGGATAAATACGGGAAAGGTAGTGGTCCGCACGGTAAGCAGGCCATGTGTAAAACGTGTATGTCGCTACGAAACCGAGTGCCAGAAGATCAAAGACAACGCAAAATGCATCCACTTAAGGTTGACGAAAACGGCAGGGTGTGTCGAGGGTGCGAAGTATATAAACCATGGAGCGAGTATAATATATCTCAAACTCATGCTCACGGGCGTAGTGTTTATTGTAAGTCATGCCACAGTTTAGGGAGATTTAAGAGGATGTATGGCATAACGGGTGGCGACTATCAGAAATTGAACGATTCACAGGGCGGTGTATGTGCAATCTGCGGAGAAAAAGAATCGGCAACGGGTAGCGGCGGAAGGATTCGCCCGCTTTCGGTTGACCACGATCACGCAACCGACGTAGTCCGTGGATTACTTTGTTCAAAATGTAATACGGCGGTTGGCCTGATGGATGACAGTGTTAACAAACTGTCAAAGGCAATTGAGTATCTTTCAAGGAAAGCATCGTGAATATCAAATTTTTTGCAGTAGATACATGGGCTTGTGGCCATTTTCGCGGCGAGCTTCCCGCGCGTGAAATCAACGCCCAATATCCAAATCACCGGATGGATATAAAGACGAATATCATGTTCAGCGACTATCCCTCCACACACTTGATGATTTTTCAACGTCAAAACAAGAACCTTGAGAACGTCCAGTTTGCCAACTCGCGCGGCATAGCAACCGTATACGAGATTGACGATGATCTTTGGGGTTGCCCTCCGGTGTTTGAGGCCTATGGGAAGAAGTGCCTGAAACCGGAAGAGAGCGAAGTCATCATGAAGGCGTGTGATGCGATCACCGTCTCCACACCCGAACTGGCCGATGTAGTCCAGAAGCATATTCCTGGCAAACCCGTCCATGTCATACCAAACGCGATTGACATGGAGATGTGGGATGCGACGTATTGCGAGAGGCAAATCAAAGTCAGCGACGGCACGGTAACAATCGGGTGGATGGCAAGTCAATCTCACCTGATGGACGCGCCGCTGGTGGGCGAGGTGTTGCGCGATCTGATGGTTGAATTTCCACAGTTGCGCCTTCATTTTATCGGCTGGTTAGGTATGCAGGACTTCATGGTCAACTTGGCACCGTTCAAGGACCGTATCATTTGTGGCGATTGGGTGCCGGTGTCGCAACTGGCGGAGACCATGAAAGACTTTGATATTGGATTGTTGCCACTGGTTGACCATCCGTGGAATCGCTCCAAAAGCGATCTCAAGTATCTTCAATACTCCTGCCTGGGGATCCCGTCGGTGGCGTCACCGTTGCCGTGTTACACGCGAACGATTGAACAAGGATGCGGATTGATCGCAGAAAACAATGCGCCGGCGGCGTGGTACACGCATTTAAAAGCCCTGATTGTGGACGAAGGATTACGGCGCAGTGTTGGGGCGCGCGCTCGTCAACTGGTGTATTTGAAACATAACATCAAGGATCAGGTCAGGGTTTGGGTGGATACTTACGAGCGAATAGTGAAGAACAAATAAAAGAAAGGGAAACAGTCATGAGGTTGATGGATTATTTCAGAAAGAAGAAGACTCCGGAAGAATTGGCCGCAGAAGAAGCGCAAAAAACGAACGCGATGATTCCGGCGCAGAAAACAAACGTGCCTTCGTTGGGGCCGCAACAGATTGTTGTTCCACCGCCGGCGCAGAATATCGCACCGACCGGGTTATATGCTCCGCAAACTCCGTTGCCGACGTTTACTCCGGCTCCGATAGCACAAGCGCCGAAAGTAGATTGGTCAAAAGTGCAAGAGACACAACCGGTTACTTCCGCTCCGGCTCTTATTCCGGCGGTTACTCCGGCGGTCAAAACTCCCGTTACTGGATTACAAAGCGCACCGGCAAAAACAAATTCACAGATTGTAGGTGGGGAACCTGCAATGCAGGCGGCGCTTCAAAAAGAAGCTCAATGGAAAAATGATCAGGTGGCCAGGACAAACGAATGGAACGCCGGGGCAAATGAACGGAGCTTGACACGGAGCATGACGCATGAAGAGTTGGCGCGACACATGCGCCAGAAAGATGAAGATAAAAACCGTATAGGATTGGCCAGTGCGACGCAATCGCAACAACAAGTCAAGATGCAAAACGAATTGCTCGGTAAAGTATTGCCGGCGCAGGCGAACGCCCAGGGCGGTATTGATCAGGAAATGGTCAGGCGCGGTCTTGATCCGCGTACTGGTCAACCGTTGGCAGGCGTGAATTTGCCACCCGTTCCAGTTAAAGATGAAAACGGTTTGTGGATTGACCAAAATACCGGCAAGGCAATGCCGGAAGCGGCGCAGAAGCGGCTGGACGCGGGAGAACTTGCCGGCAAGAGCATTGAGGCGGCAAGGGCGACTCCTCCGCCAGCTAAGGCGTCGCATTGGAATCCATTCTCAAGGGATAACGTTTTAGGGAAAGATCCTAAGACGGGTGAGATAAGGGAATTTGGGAGTCAAAAAGAGTTGGACGGATTTATTAAAAAGAAACTATATGTGGCGTTGACTCCTGAAGAACAGAAAGCAAACGAAGAAGGCAACAAGGGAAATCAATCTGCGACCGGTATCGCCGGCGCAATGGCGCCGACGGCTCCCGCGGCTTCGCCTGTGTCTCAGCAAGGTAAGGCAACTCCAGAATCTATCCGGGCTGAAATACTCGGGTTAAAAAACGCCGAACAGAAAAAGAGTATGATTCTTGCAAAACTGCAAGACGGTACATTAACGAAAGCGCAGGCCAAGGCGTTGGCAATTGAACACGGGTTACAATAATATGTCATTCCTTGACGAAATAGAAAGCGTCCTGACAAACGCGCCGAAATCATCGTTCTTGGATGAAATCGACGCCACACCTGAACCGGCACAACGCAAGTCCGCATCGTTCTTGAACGAGATTGATGAAGTATCAGGTCAAAAACGCAGGGCGGGATTAGCGGCGATAACGGCGCAGAATCCGGAAGCGACCGGCGCAGAGCGCGCTGAAATATACAAAGCGCAGACTGAAAAACAACCGCTGGCATTTACGGGGTTGGCGAGTGGAGTAAAACCGCCGACAGAACGATCGTTAGTAGGTGAGTTTGGCTCACAACTCTATGCCGGTGGTGCGATTGACGTTCCGGAGCAGGCCGGTAATATAGCCAAGGTGATTGCGCCAAAAGGATCAGCGGTTTATCGTTGGGGTGAGCAACGGAAACGTGAAGCCGAGGCGATGAAGCAGTTTGATCCCGGTTTTGCGCCGTCAATAAATCCAGAAGAGCGTCCTCTTGCGGCTGGTCTGGTTTCGCAGGGAGCGCGAATGGTTGCGCCTTCCATGGGACTGGCTTCGGCCATAGGTCTTGCGGCTCCGGCAATAGGGATAGGAGCAGGAGCGGCTACGGTGGCAGGTGGACTGGCTGGGGGTGCGTCGTTTGGTCTATCTCAGGGGCAAGACACGTATGAGCGTGGTATCGCGGCCGGATTAAGTCCGGAAGAGGCGCGAGTTGCGGCCGTTAAAGAGGGTGCAATTGAGGGCGTAGGGGAATCGGTAGGGGAAATGCTTGGCCCGGCAAAGTGGGCATTGCGTGGTGGTCGTCCGTTGCGACAGGCAGCGGCCAAGCTGATCAAAGATTTGGCAACCAAGCAGGGTGTCAAGGAAGTCGCCAAGAAAGCCGCGTTGGATTATGTTAAAACGCTTGGAGCCGAGACATTGACCGAGGAAGGCCAACAGATTGGCGAGCGGTTAGTTGACATTACATCTGGCATTGACAAGACGCCGATTACCAAAGACGAGATACTTCAGACGGCGTTGGCTACAATCGGCATGACAACGATTATGGCGCCGCTTGGGTTGGCTGGTCATGTTCAACAGGCGCAGGCCAATAATAGGATTTCCAAGATACTTACGGATGGGGCGGCGGATCCTGCCATTCGTACAAAGGCGGCGGAGTCTGTTTTTGAGGCGTTGAAGTCTGAAAACCCGCAAGCGGCGGCTAACTTTGCATTGAACGCTGAACAGTCAATTTCGGCGGGTAAACCAATGGTGCTGGACGGAGTGGCGCTGGAACGTCCGGCAACTGGCAAAACTGCACAACCCATCAATCCCGAGGTGGCGGCCCAGGACAACCTTGACTACACCATGGGGCCGACGGCAGAACAGCAACTGGCCGATCCTACAAGGTTTGAACAGGGCAAGGAACAGGCGGCAGGATATTTGCGCGACCAAGCGGCGATGATGGAGGCCGGACAGAGACCGGATGACGCGGCGTTCTTGACTGCCGCAGCGGAAGCCATCGAAGAGGCGGAAACACCAGAGCAATATCTGGCGGAGCGCGATGCCCTTGTTCAAGAACTGCAAAAACGCGGAATCGGTGAACGTCTGTTGACTGACGAAGAAAAATACGGCCCGAAGTCAAGCGCTGTTGATCAACAGGTGGCCGAAGGACGCAAGCAGGAGCAAGGACTTGTCAACGTGCTGGCGCAAACCGCCGTCAAGAGGGCGCAAGTTCCCGGCCAGTCCGCTATTGACGCGGCGCGTGGCGACAAGAACGCCGATGAAATCAACAAAGCAAAACTTGAAAATATTTTAACGGTCCCGGCTACTTCAACCCAAACTACAATTACGCCTTCGGGCGATTTGAAACCGGAGTCTAGTCCGGGACCAATTTTGCAACAGCAACGACCAATAGGAGTAACACAAAATGCCATTAACCAAGGGCAACAGTCAGTCGGTGATAACGGACAACATCAGGGAATTACGGCAGGGGCCGCAGTTCCAGCGAGTCAAGAACAAGTTCGGCAAGAAGAAGGCGAGCAAACAGGCGGTGGCGATCGCGTTGAACGAGGCGCGGAAATCGGGCAAGGGGTTGGCGAGCGCGTAATCAAACATACGCCGAAAGGAGATCTTGAACAAAAGGAAATTCTCAAAGGAGCGTTGAATAAGGAAGATATAGGCACATATCTTCTTGGTGATAAATCCGACAGTTATGATGTACGCGAGTTAGCCGAAAGAGTTGCGAAGGGCGAAGTAACAAGGCAGTTTGCAATTGATAAGGTTAAATTAGATTGGAAATTGGCAAGAGGCAAGGCCGATGTAACCGCCGAACCGGCACAATATCGCGTACCGAAAGAACAGGTGGGCAAGGAAGTAGCAAGGCAACGGGCGGATATCCAATATAAGATTAACATGGCGCAAAACGGGATGGATGCCGCCAGGGTGAACAAGGTCATGGCGCCAGATGTCAAGGCGGCTTTCATAGCCAAACAGGGTACTGAGGTTGCTAGACTGGAAAAACAAAAATCAGAAATGACGCCGGCAGCGGTGGAAGCAGAGTTATTTGCCGAGCAGGAAAAGAAAAATACCACCAAAGTATCCGCAAAGATAGCCGCCGGAAAACGCAGGGCAAACCTTCACGGAACTGATTATGATTTCTACCAACAGGTAGCAGACATCGGTATTAAGTTGACCGATGCATGGAGCAGGGAAGAATGGAACGAAGTTGTCCCGCCGGGCTTGTTGAAAAAGAACGGCCAGACGCCGGATGAAGTTGCCGCGCACTTCGGTATGACATCAGAAGAATTGAAAGAAAAACTGCGAAACTTACCAACACTTGACGAGTTACGCGCAAAGAAAAAGAGCGAAGACGAAGCTGTTGAACACATAGAGCACGAGGGTCGTCAGCGCGATAAATGGAATGAAAATCAGAAAGATTTAAGCCAGGCCGGAGTCGGAGACAAGGTAAGGGCTGGCGACCTGATTAGCGGGGACACGTTCAGGGTTAAGGGTAAAAAGATCACAGTGGCTGATGGGGAGCGTGGATTGCAGTTTGACGACGGCGAAGTTGTTGTGCTTGAACTGCCATACGAGGGAATGACCGGTGACGAACTGGTTTATATTGACAAGGATTCATTAAAGAACGCGGAAGCGGCACGAGCAAGAGATGCGTCTGGGCAATTGATTCCTGAAAAGGAAATGCCGTTTAATTTGGTTGCCGAAAGAGAAGTATCAGAAGAAGAACTTGCCCGGCGTGATCGGGCGGAAGCCAAGCGGGTTGAAGAGGCAAAAGCGAAGAAACTGGAAGAGATGGCGCAGCCGTTGCCGGGGGTGGAAGTAGTTGCCGGTCAATTTCCGAGTCTATTGGAATTTGCGAAAAGCAGAGCGCCAAAGTCAATCGCAGATCAAATGAAGTCTGAATCACAAGCGGAATCATTTAGGGCACAATGGAATAAAGAGCGTAAAGCGCAAGGATTTCCTGAACTTTCCGGAAAGTCTGCCGTAGCAAAACTACCCGCGCCGGTTAGTAAGCGCAAGGAAAAGGCGAAAAGCGCGGAACCAGTCGTCGCCAGTTTATCACCCGAAAAAGCGGTAGAACAAGGCCAGCCGGTCAAGTTGCCGCTTGGAACAATTCGCGTCAAGGCCACTTATGCCGATGGCAGGACGGCCACAGTGAATGTTGGTGATATTGAAACGCTGGCAGGTACCGGAACGATCAAGAAGCTAACGCCGTTGCAAGGTAAGGATGCGTTGGTGCCAGGGGAGATCACGGTTAAGAAGGCCAAGATGCCGGCGAAGGCGAGCGAGAGGAAAGAGGTCAAACCGGAAGTCCCAGTTACGGAGAAACCGAAGATACCGCCAGCGCGGAGCGTGGAGGCGATAACTCCGGTTGATTTACGGTCCGGCGAAGAACAATACAATGAGGCAAAAAAACTTTCAGACACCGAAAATACTATCCGAGTAGAGTTTGGCGGGGCGGCAACTCAAGCGTTGAGACGGGAGTATAAAGAATCAAATATACAGAGCAATGCCGAACGGTTAAAACTGGCCGAACATAGGATGGAAGAATTGAGACGCGAGCAAGCAAAAACAATTGAACCACAAACCGAAGCAGTAGTCTCTGGCGAAAATGCCGATGCCGAAGCGCAGATTGCGGATTTTGGCGAGAAGATTGGCGGGGCGCGAAAAGACACGGCTGTCAAAACGGGACCGAAGGCAGAAGTGGCAAAGTTGGATTCTGACGTTCCCGCATGGCGCAGACAATATAAGGTTTGGGAACAGGAGAAACGCAGTTACATGAATCGGGTAATGGATAAACCCGGCGAGAAAACTGGCAAGTGGGTTATCGCGCGGGTGCATGGCAATCAAATAATCAGCGAGTCAAGTCAAGTGTTTGACACAAAGGAAGAAGCTGAAAAGATTGTTCCCTTGTATGCTGTGTCACAAAATCATCGGGTTTATACTGAACGTTCCCGCCCGGCGACGCGGGAGGAAATAAAAGAAGGTGAAAAAACCGCAGATGCGATAATCGCAAATGCCGATAAAATCACAGTGTTGCGCGATTCTGAAAATGGACTTTTATTTAAGGTGGATCGGCAAAAGCAGTTGTTCTCTAAATTGAATAGCGGAGAATTATCTCAAGATCAATATGACAGCATTGTACGCTCTTTGGGTGGACCGTTTTCTGAAGATCAGGTTAAAAAAGCGCAAGAAATTAAAAAAGAAGTTGATCGCTTAATAGCCGAACCTGTTTCCGTAAAGGAAGACACTGGGATTACTTATGCGATCCGCCGTATTCTTTCCAATAAACGTGCGCCGGTCGTCAAGGGCGGGTTTAAGACTAGGGAAGATGCGATGAAGTATATGTCCGAACACGCCGAGGAAATCATTACTCATCAATTCGCTTTCCCTGAAAAGCCTTGGTTGGACAAGATTGAACGGCTTGGTAAAGACCGTCGTGACGGAAAGAATGTTACACCAAAGATGTTTCAAGATACTTTTGGTTTCCGGGGTGGCGAGTTTGGGAACTGGAACATGGGAGGTGATGGGCAGGTGGCCTTGAATCATGCTTATGATGCTTTGTTTGATTTGGCTGACGCTTTGAATATTTCGCCAAAAGCGGTTAGTTTAAATGGCGGATTGGCGATCGCTTTCGGAGCGCGGGGGCATGGCGGTAAAGAATCGGCCAGGGCGCATTATGAACCCGACAAGGCAGTTATTAATTTGACCAAGATTCGTGGCGCCGGAAGTCTGGCGCATGAATGGTTTCATGCCTTGGATAATTATCTTGGCCAGATGGGGGAACAATCAACTATCGCCGAGGACAAGGCGATGTTAGGGGCGGCTATAAGGGGCAGAGTTGTTGAGCGCGATGTTGCTGGACGCATGGCGACGGAAGGTTTGAGAGCGGATTCCAAGTTGCGAGTTGAATTGCGCGAGGTGTTTAATCGTGTTGTGAAGGTTATGACCGGCAAGATGGTTGTGCGTCAGGTCGCAGGAGATATGGCCGAAAAACAACGCGACCGGATGAAGGATGGGTTACGTTCCACAATCAAAACGATTCGCGATGGTTTTACATACGATCTTACGCAGTATAAGAAAAACGCAAAGAAAGTTACCTCGGAACAGTTGGTAGAGTTTGACAGATTGGCCGAAGATATTGCTGCCGGAAAGGTTGGCGAGAAGGTATTTATTGAAGGTTCAAAACTTAATCGCTTTGGTGGATTTGAGAGTTTTCAAATTATTCGCAAACTGAATGATCTTTACAAGTCAGTACAGGGTCGTAGTTTTGACCGTGCCGATCAGAATAGTTATGGCAGACAATTGTTCTGGCAGATTAAATCCTTGCAGGACGCAGAAAAGCGCGTGGCGCAAGCGAAGTCCGGGGCTACCGAGGAAAAGCTTGAGGCGACTGATTTCCTGAAAGAAGCCAAGCGGATAGATTCATTCCGGGCATCTGATTATTGGAGTACGCCGGTTGAAATGGGTGCGCGAGCGTTTGAGTCTTTTATCTATGACAAATTGCAGGGACAGAATGAACGCAGCGACTATCTGGCTTCTGGGGTTGAAAATAAATTTTACGACTTGTTTGACATGGAGCCTTACCCGGAGGCGTGGAGCGGAAAGCGATCAACGACGCATTTATAGATTTGTTCAAAACAGTCAAGACACGTGAGACCGAAAAAGGCGTGGCAATGTATAGTCTTGCAAACGTTAAACCGTGGCCGGAAGGATTTCCGGATGCGGTTATTCAGACAACGCGGACGAATATCACAAAGAATTACGCCAAGGATTTTGACGCCGCCAAGGCGGGAGACACAAGGGCGGCGAACAGGGTAGTGCAAGCGGTTGTTAAAAACGACAAGATTGCAGAGATTGGCAGGAAATATCCGAACGCCATACTTGTGCCGGTTCACGAGGAAGAAATTACAGGTAAAAACAAGCTTCCCATAGCGTATGCAAAAGCCATTGAAAAACTTACAGGACTGGATGTTGACGTTGGTATTGTCCAGACCGAGCGCGTATTCCATCGTGGAAAGATTGCAATTGAACGAATATTGCGTCATGCCAATTTTGAAGGACACGTTGTTTCCGGGCAAGAATACATCATCGTTGACGATCATATAACACAGGGCGGCATAATAGCGGAGTTGCGGCATTATATTGAAAATAATGGCGGGAAAATTGTTGCGGTAACAAGCTTGACAGCTTCGCTTGATTCTACTACTATAGCAATCAGAAAAGAAACAATAGGCGAATTGGAAAGGAAATTCGGTCGTGAACAATTCCAGTCAATTATCCGCGAACACGATATCGCCGGTACAACTCAAGCTCTTACCGAAAGCCAGGGAAAATATCTCCTATCCTTCAACTCGCTTGACGCCATCCGAAATAGAATCGCTGAGGCAAGACAAGAAGGAAGCTTCTCGCTTGCTGGACGAACTCTTACAGATCTCTCCTCGCAAGAAATAACCCCCGAAGGTGTTTCTCCGTCTGATTTATTGGCCCGTGGTGTAGTCACGTCCGCCATGACTCGCGCCGAAGTCATTGACTCCGTCAACGCCGTCGCCGATATGGTTGGTCCGGTGAACGTCTTGCAATCCGAGTCCGAGATTCCGGCGCCGGTGCTGGCAGAGGCCAAGGTAAAGGGGTATACTGGCCGGATCGAGGGTTTTGAATATCAAGGGCAAACATACCTTGTGGCCGACAATATGAAGGATGAACGTCATGCGCAAGCGCGGGCGTTGCACGAAGCGTTTCACGCTGGGTTCGAGAAGGCTTTTACCGGCGAACAACGCGGTAAAATCTTGACCGCAACCCTGACCAAGTTTGGGCGCATGATGGAGTTGGCGGCGATTGCCCGGAAGTATGACTTGAATCTGGCCGATGAAACTGATTATACCCGGGCGATGAACGAGTTGATCGCCAAGATCACCCAGGAACGCACGTCCAAGCCGGCGGTATGGGCGCGGTTTGTCGGGGCGATCCGGCAGGCGTTGCGGGATATGGGCGTGTTGAAAACGCTTTCCGATGCAGATATGGATTATCTGATTGAACGGGCGTTGACGGCGCGTGGACAAGGCGGCGAGACAAGGTTCAGTCTGGCGGAAGATTCTCTTTCCAGTTTGCACGACCATGTTCAGGCCGGACGACTTGATGTCGGTGTGGAGACGGCGGCGCGGGATGTAGCGGAGAAGGCAAAGAAGATGGGAGTAGAATTAGCGATTGAGTATGTGGACAAGGTAAATACTACAAGTTTACTGAATCCAAAAGTGAAAGAACAATTATTATCGGAGGGATATACAAATGAAGAACTCGAACGACTTAATGCCAGTGGCCATGTCTATTACATCTACGGAGAATATGGTCCACTTAGACGGGGAGATCAGGTCGCCGGATCAGAAACCAGGAACCGGAATACCTCTCGCGATGAACTTGACGCGGGAAGAACGGGACAACCTGGAGATGAACAAAAAACAACCGAATGGAAAATTACCCTCTATCGCGGGTTGACTCCGAACACGGTTTACCACGAATTTACCCATATCGCCGACAAGGTTGCCGGCAGGACGGCGACTGAACAACGGGCGAAAGAGTTGTCAGGTAGGATGGAGCGCGGTGAAGATGTGCGTTTTTCACTGGCGGATCAATCGCCTGTCTGGTACTCCCGCCTTGAACGCGCCATTGCCGGCGTGAAGATGCCGCGGTTATCGCTTGACCAGTTGGCGGCGGCGACCAAGCAGAACGTGGATTCCGAGGAACGCCAATGGACGGGGTTTGACGAGTGGATTGAAGAAAAGCGCAAGGCCGGGGTCAAAAGTGTAACCAAGGATGAGGCGTTGGAGTTTGTGCGGGAGAACGCGGTGCAGGTGCAGGAAGTGGTGAAGGGGGATAATTTATTGCCAGAAGGAATGACCGTTGAAAAAATAAATCCTGATGACCCATATTCTCCATATCAAGTTTTTGATAATAACGGTAAACGCGCGTTCAATTCAATTGGCGCAACTCGCGAAGAAGCGGTCAGATCGTATAATGCATCTTCGCAGAAAACTCCAAAAATCAATACTAAATTCGCCCAATACCAGACCCCCGGCGACAATAATAACTATCGCGAGGTGTTGCTGACGTTGCCGACAGAACTGCCCGTTGTCCTTCCCGATGGATGGGTAGCGTTGGAAAACTTAAAAATGCCCATTAATTCGGGAACAAGATGGGCCGTCGTTGATAAATCCAAATCGCAGCACGAAGGCAAAGGATGGGGACCAACAAGAGAGGAGGCCGTTAAGGACGCATTAGTAGGGCAGGGCGGATCGTGGCGAGGCAAGGAATATGGAAACAAAACACTTGGGTTATTTACATCCTCCCATTGGTCCGAACCCAACGTGCTGGCCCACGTTCGTATGAACGACCGTGTGGATGTCGACGGCAAGAAGGTATTATTCATTGAGGAAATCCAGAGTGACTGGCATCAGAAGGGGCGGGAAGATGGATATGTCCTTCCTCCCATTGTGGCACTGCCAGATGGATATACCATAAAATCGACGCCTGTTCCAGACGGCACGGTTTATCATGTTGTTGATGAAGAAGGTCGTGTTGCGCAATACCGGCAATCATGGGGAATGATTAATTCTGTGTCAGGCGGAAGAACACGAGAAGACGCGTTAAAACAATATTTACATGAAGTGAACAAAAGTCGGCGAGAAAGTGGCGTCCCCAATGCCCCCTTCAAATCCTCATGGCCTATGCTTGCCATGAAGCGGATGATCCGTTATGCCGCCGAGAACGGATATGACCGGATCGCGTGGACGACTGGAGAAATGCAGGCGGAGCGGTATGACTTGAGTAAACATATTTCTGAACTTGCATACTGGAAGGAAGATGCCGGCACATGGGGAGTTTCATTGCTGGACATTGACGGGAAATCCATTGATTCGTGGAATCCAAAAGAGGGTATGGATGAAAAAGAGCTGGAAGCCCAAATTGGCAAAGACCTTTCGCGCAAGATTATTCAGGACGAAGGAACCGCCGAGCCGGAAACCAGTGAATTTTTGCGTAAAAATGGAAAACTTGAAAAGGGCGTTAAAGTAATTCAGGGTGAAGGACTTAAGGTCGGCGGCGAAGGCATGAAGGCGTTTTACGACCGGATACTCCCGAATGAGGTCAACAAGTTCGTCAAGAAGTGGGGAGGGAGAGTGGGGCAGTCAAAACTTACACTTGGAAGTAGAAAAACGCAGCTACAGGTTCCTTCCCTTGACATCACCCCCGCTATGCGCGAAAGCGTGATGACCGAGGGTGTGCCGATGTTCAGTCTGGCGGATAAAATTGTTACTACCAAGCAGGATGCCGCCTATCTTGACGCCGTGAAACGCGGGGATATGGAGACGGCGCAAAAGATGGTGGACGAGGTGGCGAAGAGGGCGGGATATAATGTTGGGCCAGTTTGGCATGGAACGCATGATAAGCGACTTAAAAATATATTTCCCGAATGGTCTTTCTTTTCTTCCTCGCAAGAAAATGCGACATCATACGCCACTTATTATCGTGTATCTGAAAAAAAGAAAGGATCGCCTCCTAAAAAATCGCAACGAATTATATCTGCGTTTTTAAAGACCGGCCATACACTTGATTGGGTTAAAAATCCTCCTCCAAAATCAGAATTTAGTCCCCATTACTATGGATACGATCAAACGCAACAGTCGGACTTTCTTGCAAAAACAATGGGTGTCTCGATAGATGTACTTGAGAAGGCTGATCCTTCTAAGGAATTATACGGAAGGGTTGATAGGTTTCCATTAACCCAAAGAATGTTCTCTGTTTTACAAGGGCATCCGATAGACATTGGAGGAGAATCTTTATTGGGAGGGCAATACGCTGAAACGGTAGCCGACGACGTTCGTGTTCTTTTAAAACGTCTTGGATATGATTCTGTAAGATTTTACGATCAAATACAAGGGAATCGCCTAACTCAAAAATTAAATGCGCTAGTTCAAACATGGGTTGTTAGCGATCCATCTCAAATCAAATCCGCCGAACCCGTCACTCGCGATTCCGCTGGCAACACGATTCCCTTGTCTGAACGATTTAATCCGTCTGAGAAGGATATTCGGTATAGTCTGGCCGACCAGGAATCCCCGGGCGCTAAGAAATTGCCCGACGATTATACCGCTTTCCTGATGCAGAAGGTTGACGAGATATTGCCGCTGGCAGACCGAGCCGCCACGACTGGTTACGTCTTTGGTAAGGCGGAAGGTAAGGCTAATGTTCAGGAACGGATCAAAAAGACTGGAGAGAAGTTGCGTTCCAAGTTTGCCGAACGTATGGAACAGGTGCGTAAGGCGGCCGAGGAAAAGCGCGAGCATGCCGTTCTGGCCGCTCGCATGGGAGAACGCGCCAAGGGGCGCAAGGAAGCCATAAAGGAAGGTATCGCAATTGGGTTCAGACAGGGCGAGGAATCGGCGGTTACTGAATCAATTGAACAAGGCGCCAAGTTGGCCTTCGCGGAAATTGCTCGTGAAAGGAAAACGCGGTATTTTGATACGTTGCGCGATATATCAAGTCAACTTGACGCAATAGAGTCCAATCTTGTCAATCGTGACGTGCACGGAAACGAGACCGGGCGCAAGACGCCGGAACAGATAGAGGAAATGCAGAAATGGGGTCTGGCGCGGTTGTTCGGGCAGGATCGTTATAATGAACTGTTATGTCGTCGTCGGCGCGACATGGGTTCTGTGATAATGGCCGTCCGGGATGTGTTGCGCAAGGAGCTTTCAGGGTATTATGTCCGGGAAGTAGAAAAACTCCTGATGAAGACCAAGCCGGATCGGATGTTGCCGGAGTTCAGGGATACGTGGAATGAAAAGGTGGCAGAATTAAGTCCGGAAGAATTGACTCGTAAGAATTGGGAAAAAGCTAAAGAGCTTTGGGAAGAACTCAACGAGATAATCGCCGATAATCGCGGCAAGGTGCAATTCTTGGGGACCGCTCGGCGCCAAGACGCTCAAGCGGCAGGGGAACTGGCGGCTGTATTATTGAACGAATCTATGCCGGCCATAAAAGGGATTGAAAAGGCTACGCCGGCACGGCGCGGTCGGATGAAATACCTGCTTGGTGACAAGGCCGGAAACGCGCAGACTAGGGCGTTAACACTGGCGGATGGAAGTGAAAAGGAAACGGCCGTGGAAATCCTTTACGATAACCTACGCCAAGCAGATACAGCGGCACGGTCGTTTGAAGTAGAAACCATCAGACCGGTTACGGATATGCTGAAAGCGCAGGGGATCAGCGATGGACAACTTATTGACATGAAGACTCGTTTGCGGGAATACAAGATTGGCGGACAGACCGTCGTCCTGAACGATGCCGAGAAAATAGAGCTTGCGGCGGCTTGGCAGGATCCCGAAACAAAACTGCATATTGCCCTGGCCGGATTTATGCCGAAGCGCCGGACCGGCCAGCCTTCGGCCCGGATATTGGGCGATTCGCCCAGCCAGATGGCTGACATTGTTGAAGATATTATCAAAACCTTGACGCCGGAACAAAAAGCATTGGTTGACAAGATGGTTGACCAGTTGACCGGTATGGCGAAAGAGGCCAACAAGGTTAGCGTTATCCGGGATGGGTGGGAAAAATTCACCAAGAGCAGATATTGGCCGCGGCGGGTGGAGCGTTCCACAACGCAGCAGACGATTGATCTTGGCGATGGTTACACTTCCCGAGTTCATAATCAGCAATCGCTTAATGCGCTTGGATTTACCAAGGCGCGTCAAGAGCATACTCATCCGGTTTTGATTGGCGACGCTTTTGAAACCTTCTTTGAGCACGCGCACATGATGAGCAAATACGCCAAGCTGTTACTGGCGACGCATGATGCCTTGACATTGATCGGCAATCCGATGTTCTCCGAGTCGGTCAGGACGCGGCTTGGTTCGCATTTCCTTTACGACACGCGGGATATGATAACGCGCTTGAGCGGTTTGCGGGGTTACAAGAGCGATTCGCCTGGTAAACGGGTTCTGGATGCTTTGACGCGCAATGTGGCAGTGTCAATCTTGTGGTGGAGGCCGACCAGTATAATCTTCAACCGTTGGGGCGGTTCTTTCCTGGCTGCGTCTGAACTTTGGCACCGTAACCCGTCGGCGGCGGGTCGGTTTCTGACAAGGACGTTTCTGCCGGTCTCGTTACATACTAAAGATGGCAAGGAGATTGTTGAGAAACTGATGCAAAATGGGTATTTGTGGGACCGTTGGAGCCACGACATGGCGCACGTGTATTCGCCGTTGCCTTCGGAACGCGCCGGGGAAACTTCAAATACCAAACTCAAGATGAACTGGCGCAAGATGCAGGAATGGGGGTTGCGACCGATGGCGAACGCTGAAATGCGGAACATGGTGGCAGCGTTCAAGGCGTTGAAGGCTGCGAAATATACTGATGCCGAAGCGGTCCAGGCTTGCGAAGAGATTACGCGGGCCACACAGAACCCTTCCAGCGCATTAGAAGAATCTGCCCTGTATGCCGATATTAAAGAGCGTAGTTTAGGTTGGATGTTCCCGTTCATCGGTCAGCCGATGGCCAGTCGCAACCTGATTGCGCGTGATTTTTTGACTTTGCATCATGCCAAAAATGGCAAGGACAAAGCCGGAGTGCGTCGGTCCCGGGTTATGCTGGCGGCTTCCGTGTTCGGATTAGTGGCAAATATCGGGCTTGAACTTTCTGTTCGCGGGATATTCAGGGCGTTGTCAAGGCGTCCGCCAGATGATGATGACGAGGCCAGTAAGGCGGTGTTACGGAATGTGTCAGATGCCGCCAGTTCGGTCATGGACTTTGTCCTGCCCGGATCAGGGCGACTTGCAGATATGATGATCAGTGCATTTTCCGGCAAACAGCCGCGGGAGATGTCGTCTATATTTGGTGGAATCCACCGTGATTTCTTCGGCGGTTTGCGCAAGTTACTGAATCCTTACGATAAGGATGATGATTTTGATGAGGAAAAACTGCTTGCCGGGATAGGCAGCCTGCTGGATGCGTCGGCGTCCGCACTTGGCGGACCGGTGGGTGGACCGGAAGTGGCATTCAGAATACTCAAAAATCAGATTAAAACCGAGGAATAAAAAGCTTGATTTTTATCTGATATTATAGTATAAGCATTTTTCAGATAAAAGACCGAAAAGACCTGCCAGAAGACCGATGAGTCTCCGTGCGGAACGCGATTGCGTTTTAATAATGGAGGCTCATCATGCGTCAAATAATCTCATTTCTCGGAATCATGCTCTTAACCGCCGGACTGCTCCTTGCTGAAAGTCATACTATTGATGTCGTCCAGCCGTTCAGTAGTACGGCCATGTTGGTTAATTCAACCAATTATTCCGTTGCGCTGGATTTGAACGCCTACAAACCGGTTGACTTTAAGTTTGCCCTGCAAACTCAGGCAACAAATCTTTATACGACAAACGTATGCGGGATAATCGCGTTGTCTTATGAGTTGTCCAATAACAACGCGGACTATCTGGCCAGTTCAAATATTACAACTGGATTATCGTTTACCAATAGTCCTACGACAGGTGGTAAGGGATTTTATCAATTCGATTCCGGCAAGGCGCGATACATCAGGTTTAAGACGATCGTAACGCAGTCGAATTGCTGGTTCTCGGGTTGGCTTGTTGTTCAATAGGAATAAAGTATGAAAATTTACGCCATTGGCGCATTGTTTTTGTCGTTATGCTTGACGGTCAGCGCGTCAATTACAAACAGCATTCTTGCGATTGACTTGAGTAATAAAACCGTTTCGGCATCAGCAACGCTCGCAATCCGGGAAACGGTTAACGTCAAACTTGTGAACATTGGCGAATCTACGCCGGGTAATCTGGTTTTGCGGGTTGTGCGGGGAACAAATGCTTATGCCAATGCGACAAATTTTATATCCGCCGGCACGGATACCAATGGAAATATTATGGCCATTGGACCTTTAAGTCTGAACACAACGGAGCTTGTTAATTATTATACCGGATTGAACCCGACCGTTAGCCGGCAATGGTCGTTGGCCGTATGGGATATAAGTCTCGGACGATTGTTGGTCAACGACTATATTGACATTCAAAATAATCCTTATGACGAATCCATGCCTGGTCCGTCGCCGGTTGGGGTTGTTTATGTTTCGACGAATGACGCCATATATTTAAACATGGTTACCGGATTTACTTATCGCACGTCCGGTAACACGGGAACAGTTTCTAAAACCGGACGGAACGTGGTTATCACTTTTCCTGATCCGTCTTCGGCGACTGGCGCTGTTACTTTGGTCAACGGAAAAGATGGCGCCGTTGTTTTGACAACTACTGATATTGACGAGGGAACTAACTTGTATTATACGGACGCAAGGGTAACGGCGCACCCCGCGGTTGCTGGCCAGATAATAACAAACGTCGCGTTCAGTGCGTTGCATACGGCACAGTCTGGAACGAATAGTCTGTTTCAGGGATTATTCGACGCACTGAGCGGAACAAACTCTTTGTTTCAATCGCTACTTGATTCGCTGGCAGGAACCAATTCATTTTTTCAGGGATTATTTAATGCGCAATCTTCAACAAATGCGGAATTTGAAACACGCATTACGGAAAACAATACTGGCAAGGTTTCGCTTATAACCTATAACGAATACGTAACGGCACAGGAAAACACAAACAGCTTTTTCCAATCTCTTTTCGATTCATTCTCCGGATCAAATTTGTTCTTCCAATCATTATTCAATTCCCAGGCAAACACAAATGCCGGATTTCAATCGCTTCACAATGCACAGGCGAGTACGAATAGTTGGTTTCAATCTTTACTGGATGCACTGGCAGGAAGTAATTCATTGTGGCAAAGTCTGTTCGATGCTCAGGCAAATACTAATAGTGGATTTCAGGTACTGCACACCGCACAAGCCGCAACCAACACAGCTTTTGAATCGCGCATTCAAGAGGGAGAAACGGCTTACAGTTGGGGCGACCATGCCGAAGCTGGCTACTTAACCGCCGGCA
>Ga0172381_10002673_pt1 | contig 19411 bp, 29 predicted proteins | sample Leawel6488metaG_FD_119754 | JGI IMG/M metagenome (GOLD analysis project Ga0172381, IMG submission 119754) | Leachate microbial communities from a municipal landfill in Southern Ontario, Canada - Leachate well 64-88 metaG | ecosystem: Engineered > Solid waste > Landfill > Unclassified | place...
TATGATTTAATCCTTTGGATATATCCAGTCGTTAATGGTTTTCCCAAAAGTCAGAGATTCGTATTGGGGCAGAAAATAGAAAAAACATCCTTATTGGAGGACATTTTCGTCTATCTATAGCTAAAGAGCTTGGCATAAAAGAAGTACCCGTAGTTTATATTAATGTCCCAGATATTGAAAAAGAAAAAGAAATCAACATTAGAATGAATAAAAATATAGGGGAATTTAATTTTGAACTTCTTAAAGATTTCGGTGAAGATTTCTTAATGGATGTAGGATTTTCCAGCGAAGAACTTGATCAAATATTCGAAATAGAAGATATCCCGGAAGAATTTGATTTAGAAAAAGAGCTTAAAAAGCTAGACATCCAAAAGGTAGAAATTGAAAAGGGTGATGTTTATCAATTAGGAGAAAATCGCTTATGTTGCGGAGACTCAACAGTAGAAGCTGATTTAATTAAACTAATGAACGGCGAAAAAGCAGATATGTGCCTGACTGACCCTCCATATATTCTCGATTATTTAAAAGGAAAAAAGAAAAAATAGCAAAATATTATTTATGGACAATTCGGAAAAATATAAATCAATTTTAGAATCATCCGCAAAGAAGGTTTCCGTTATCGCTGGTCCTGGCAGTGGGAAGACCAAGAATGTTTTAATTCCTATGGCTCAAAATTTAATAAAAAAAGGTGTAGACGAAAAAGAAATATTAATTTTAAGCTTTTCTAGACTTTCGGCGATAGACTTAAAGAATCGTGTCGAGGGTATTGGTAGCGAAATAAGAGCCTCGACAGTGCATTCTTTTTGTTTATCTTTTTTATTGAGCGAGGATGGTCACGATATAAGAAGTAGGATCGATTCTTTTTTGTTAGACTTTGAAAAGAAATTTTTATTTCATGATTTAAAGATAATTTTTCCAACCACAGACATAAGAAAGATGGAGAAAACATTTAACGAATTTTCGGCCGGATGGGCTATTAAGCCACACGATGAAGTTTTTGAAAAAAATGAAGACCAGAGAAAATTCAAAAGAGCTGTAATTTATTGGCTAGAGGAACATAAAGCATGTATGCTTGATGAAATTATCTATTTTGGTCTCGATTTGGCTAGAAAAAATCCTAGTTCACCACATATAGACAATGTTAAATATATTTTAATAGACGAATATCAAGATTTGAATCAGCTCGAACAAGAGTTTATATCTATCTTAGCTGATAATTTTGAATTATTGTTGGTTGTCGGAGATCCAGATCAATCTATTTATAGTTTTAAGTTTGCTTATCCATCAGGAATAGTAGATTTTTCAAATCAGGAAGATGTTGAAGATTATTTTCTAGATTATTGTGGCAGGTGTGCTAAGAAAATATTAGGAGTGGCTAATCAACTTCTTCTTCAAAATGATCCTGCTCGTAAGCAATTGCCTTTGTCTCTCCCTGGAAAAGAAGACGGAGAATTTACATTAAAATCTTTTAACGATCAAGAGGAAGAATTTGCTTATATTTATCAATCTATATTAACTCTCCTCGAAAAAGGAATTCAGCCTAAAGAAATAATGGTTTTATTTCCGCGCAAGAACTTAGGGTCAGAATTTTATAATTTTACAGAAAAAAACAATAGATTATTAAAAGAAGTTAATGAGGATGCTGAATTCTTATTTAGTAGTAATATTAAATTCAACAACAAAGAACAGGAGCAAATATTATTATTATCTTTACTGATAAATAAAGATTCTGTTTTGCACATACGAGCCTATTTAGGACTTAACGATGATAAAACCTATGCTAATGAAATAAAAGAGGTGAAAGATAAGTATGGCAATTTAAATGATTTTATTAATAATGTTAACCTCGATGATTTTCCTAGATCTAAAAGGAGAGTGAGAGAACTGTGCAATAGGGCAATTCATTTGAAAGAAATATTAGATTCTCTTGATAAATCTTTGCCGATAGGGGATATTATTGATAACTTATTTCCTTCTGGAGATGTAGATTTAGTCAATTTAAACTTAATGATGAAATCACTAGTTGAACCCGGTGACGATATAGATAATTTATACCGCAAATTTATTGATCAAATTAAAACCGTTCCAATCAAGGATGATGCCATTAGGATTATGAGCATAATGGGATCAAAAGGGCTAGACAGTGATCACGTTTTTATTTTGGGCTGTAATGCTGGTAATATTCCTGGAGAGAATAGATCGGATTATCTAAGTGATCAAGAGTATAAAAAAGAGCAAAGAAGATTATTGTATGTTGGTTTTACTAGAGCTAGAAAATCTTTAACTGTTACTTGGACTAAATATATTCCTTATGCCCAAGCATTAAGACAGCATACCGCAATAGCTGGGACCGTAACAAGAGGTGGGGAAAAATATTGTTGCGTAGCTATGTCAGAATTTTTACAAGACTTGAACTGTTAATGTTTTTTCTTTTTATTTCCCTTTAATTCTTTTCTAAATTCTTCTAGCTTTTCTTTAATATAGATTTTGTTTAGTTTATTTCTGTGTTTGTTATAAGACTTCCTTGCTGGGCTATATCTATCTGGATCTATAAGATGCGGATTTTCTTTTTTAAGGAAAATATACTCATAAGGCTTGCCGTCAGCATTAAGAACGATTCTTGCTTTCAGTATTCCTTGCCTTACTAATTTTCTTGCAGTTTGATGCTTAATGCCGAACTTATTCTCAAGAGACCAATTCAGATAATAGCTATCTTTTGCATCACAGACAAAACTAGGAACAGTTCCATCTTCAATTGCCTTTTGGCAAAGCAAGCATTTAGCTCCCCATTTATCATACCAACTTTCGTCTCCAGTAACCGCCCTTCCGCAAACACGACAATTATAGGTTTGTTTTTCTATATGAAATCCCTTAGGTTCTTTCTTTAGTCTTCTCTTTTTAATAGCTTCATCTTCCGCTATTTCTATAAGAGTTCCGACAAAACCGAGCAAACTTTGAGCTGCACCATAGGCTTCTTCGTCTGTATACTCATGGTTGTACTTCTCTTTAAACATCTTCTTGAACCCCTCTAGGTATTCCTTTGATGGTTCCATATGTTTATTAATTATACTTATTATTATGAGACACGAGACGCCTCCTTTTTATAGTGTCTCATTTGTCTCATTTTTCCTCAAGACTACCCGACCGGTTACCGGCGTGGTATACTAGAAACATAACTCAACTAACCCTTGTGGGGCTTGGAGCTGGAAGGTTCTAGACTCATGACGGGAGCAAATCCAAGGCCGACTATTAGTCGGTTTTTTGTTTTGTGATATAATAAATTTAATAAAATAATATTTAAAAATATGAAAATAAAGGAGCCACGATTTTTAATATTAGGACTAGTATCTTTTACAGTCGGTGCTTTAGTTATGCACATTATAGAAACTTTTTTTCATTAGAGATTGCGAATAAAAAGTTCCAAGTTCGTCCCACTTACCGAGCAAATTCAATACCGATTTTTGTCGGGTTTTTTGATCCTTGACTTTATGTATAGCTATTATATAATTTTTTCAGAAAGAGATTGCTCTTTCACAGGAGAAGAAAATGGCTGATACACAGAGAGGAGATTTTCCTAATACGCCCTGTAGCGACTGTGGCGAACTTGGAACTACTTTTCAGCATACAGGAAGACTTGTGCCAGAAGGCGAAAAAGGAAATTTCTGTTTGTTTTGTTGGAAACAAAGAATGTTGATCGTTGACCGAAAGGAGTCGCCAAAGCCCTTGGGCATTAAACCGCCGGGAGTTCCGAAAGAATTCTCCGACAAGACCATAAAGGCGACAACTCAAACCGGTTCAATCTATGAGTTCGGTACTCCAAACAAAAAAGGGGAACGAACCGTCTTCTGTAGCACCAGAGACCTCGGGTTTGCTTACTGCAGGATACTATCTTTAATCGTCGGCGAAGACTTATGGCTTAAATCTGCCGACGGTGAAACCTCGGTACCACACTTCTGGGTAACTACGCGAGTTGTCTCAATAGAAGAATAATTTTTCAATAATTAATGGCTATCTCTAAGAGTTAGCTTTTTCTTTTCAAAAAGGCTTAATGCCTGGGGAATAAAAATGTCCCCCCAGCTTTGATGGAAGTTAATTTTAAGTCCTTTTTTATGATATAATAATTTAAAGATTAATAAATAACACATATGAATCAAAATAAAAAAGGATTTACTCCTATCGTTATCATTATAATATTAATAATCGTTATTCTGCTTGGATGGGCCGGCTATTGGATAATGACGCAAAACCAACCGCCTAATTTAATTAAGCAAAATTCTGTAATTGATCCGCGAAATGCGACCTATATAATTTTCGAAAAACAAGTTAGACTAGTAAACGGCATATCGGAGAAGGAAGGTGACCCTGGTTCGGCATCAAAAATAATAACCAAATACTTTGGAAACGAAGTAAAAGCTGATTTTAATGGTGACGGTATAGATGATATTGCTTTTATTTTAACTTGGAGTGGTGGAGGAAGTGGAACATTTTATTTCGTTTCCGCTGTTCTTAGTCAAGGAAATAGCTTTAAGGGCACAAATGCGATGCTCATCGGAGACCGAATTGCTCCACAAACAACCGAGTTCCAAAATGGAGAAATAATCGTTAACTATGCAGACCGAAAGCCCGGAGATTCAATGGCGGATATTCCTTCAGTCGGTGTCTCAAAATATTTTAAAATTATTAATGACACCATAGTAGAAGTTAAAAAATAAGTTCTAAGTTCGACCCACCAATTATTAAATTTAAGCCACCTTTTAATTAGGGTGGTTTTTTGTTAGGCTATGATTATAAGCATGGAATAAGGATAAAATCTATGGAATATAAAAAAGCAATGGGCATTTTATTAAAGATAATAGACAAATATTCTCTTGATGCTGAAGAAAAAAAAGCAATTTGGACTGCAATGGGCACTCTTGATTGCGGTTCGCTGGCCGAAAATAGATTAAAAGGCATAATAAAGGGACGAAAAGCCAAACAAAAAAATAATATTGAATAATTTAATGATAATAAACTATTCAAATACAATAGATTATTTGTTGAGAGGCCTTCGAGTTGAGGTATTAGAAAATTCTTTAATTAAAGAAGATAGCTTAGTTTTAGACGTCTGTTGCGGTACCGGCGACCAGGCCTTTTATTATGCTCAAAAAAGTAATAATGTTTTCGGGGTCGATATTGATTCCAATATGATAAGTTTGGCTCAAAAAAGAAAAAACAAAAAAGAAGATAATCCCACCTTTATAGTCGCGGATGCCAGGAAATTACCCTTTAAAGATAATTGTTTTGACCTGACATCAATATGTCTTGCTTTGCACGAAAAAGACGAAAAGTTAAGAAATCAAATAATTTATGAAATGAAAAGAGTGACTAAAAAGGGCGGGACAATAATGATTGTTGACTACAGCGCCCCACTACCAAATAGCCCTTTATCTTTATTTATTAAAGCTATAGAGTTTTTTGCCGGAAAAGATCATTTTGGTTGTTTCAATGATTATATTAAAACCGGGGGATTGGATAAAATATTGAATCAAAATCAATTAGAAGTAAGAGAAAAGTTATTTATTTCCAGGAGAATGATGGAATTAATTAAAATTGTAAATTAGCATCGATTTTTATTGTCATTTTTATTATCTTGTGTTAGCTTATTTATAAAACAATGAAATACGTTTTTCCATACCAAGAACAATTAGACAGAATAAAACGCTTAGAAGAAGACCTTCAACGCTTTTCAGTCTCTTCAGATGATAATTTTCATGGTGCCGTAGACGCTTTTACTTCATTTTTCATACAATGCTATCATTTGCGCGATTGGTTGGTCCAGAGCCGTTACAGCAGAAGAGATATCGACATCTTTATTTCTCAAAGCCCTTATTTGTCTCTTTGCAGGGATATGGCAAATAAGCAGAAACATAAGAATATAGATAAGTATGAGCCCCAGAATCATGTGATTGAACACAATGATTCAGGTATTTTAACTTCCATTTTTCGTTATTATGACCCTTTTAGGAAAGAAAACAGATTCGGCATTGACGTTCAGGAGTTCGGAACGCTTATAGATGTAATCGATTTAGCTGAAAAATGCATTGAAGGATGGGAGAGATTTTTATACATTTACTCTATTTAAAAATGATTTAATAATTGTCGATTTCCTTTTTAACCATACCTTGCTATAATGTCATTAAGATTAAAAATAAAAACCTATGAATAATAAACAAAAAGGAATCGCTTCTATCGCAATAATAGGATTAGTCGTTTTAGTTTTGTTGGCAGTCGCAGGAACCACCTATTTTTTATTGAATAATAAGCCACAGATTGCCTGCACTATGGAGGCGAAGATTTGTCCTGACGGATCCTCGGTTGGACGAACCGGTCCGAATTGCGAATTTGCAGCATGTCCGGTAGACGAAACTGCTGACTGGAAGGTTCAGACAAATACCCAATATGGATTTGGATTTAAATATCCGTCTGATTTTTTTAATTCAAATCAGGAACCAAAAATATTAGTCGGGGATTGTAATTACAGCGTTTTTCCCGATAAGTGTCCCAGCATAAACGATATAGTTACAAAAGACTTAGTATCACTAGGCGGTGATATCAAGATAATCAAAAGCAACCTTTCTTCAACAAATTATTGGAAGAATCCTGAAGGAGAAAAATCGACTGTAAACAACACTACATATTGCTTATATCAAACAGAAGATGCGGCAACGGGCCATGTTTATAATAGTTATTATTATGTCACTGTTAAAAACAATAAATGTCTTGTCGTAAATTTGAATACAAGTACGACAAACTGCGACTTTTATTTACCAATTGAGCAGGGGAATGCAGAACAGCAACAAAATTATGATAATTGTTTGACTACAAATCAAAATCAGCCGATAATAATGAAAAAAATAATCTCCACTTTTAAATTTACAAATTAAAAATTTTAATTCAATATAAGGAAGCGATTTTATGAAATTTGAGCAATTTCCAGAAGAACAAAAAACAGAAGAAGAAAAAGATAAAGAGAATGCTGAAAATCTACAGCTAAAATTAGAAAAAATTAAAAGTTTTGAGGCTTCTGGCGATATCATAGCCGACTTTAATCATTTATTAGATTTAATGGGAAGAGATAAGAGCCAAAGAGCCGATGTTGACGAAGATCCTATTTTAGTTAAAATTAGGGTTCAAAACACAAGAGACGTATGGCAAGAAATACTTATGGACCCGGACGAGCTGAAGGATGCTAATGAAGCAAAAAAACTTCTATATATTGATGTCCCTAATGCCGAGATTGATGCTCTTGATAAAATTATTAATTCTTATTCAGACAAATTTTTCGAGAGAAACGAAAAGAGAAATAAATTTGAGAGCGAGTATTTAGAATAAAAACATAGGGCTTGCCCCATGCGGAGTAATAATTAAAAAACGCATTGCATTGCAAGGCGTTTTTTATAATACAAAATGTTTAATTAGGTTGGCTTAAAACTTCTTTTATTTTTTTCTCCGCCGATAAAGTGTATATATCAATAATATGTTGCATATTTTTTTCGAGATAATCTGCTTTTACATCCTTATTGTTATCTTTATATTCAGCGATATTTGCATTAAGTTCAGCAATTATCTCTTGTATTCTTCTAATGTTTTCTGTTGCCCTTTCTGGAGTTGTTTCTTTTTCTACCATATTATTACTGGTAGTTGCTTCCGGTTTTATTTCGGGAATATTAGTATCTCCCGGCAAGTTTTCTTCTGCTGGTATTTCTAAATTCATATTATTTTATTTTTATTATTTTGTTACTAATTTAATCATGCCGTTAATATATGTCAAGTTCTCGCATTATTTCTCAGTAATGATTATAAACGAGGGTTCCTGGATTAGTTTTTGAGGAAAAAACAGACTCTTTTCCCGGTTCTAATTTAGGATTTGCTTTGTCGAAAATAAAGGCAGCATCGCCCTGTGTTATATTAGTGCATCCGGAGCTTTGTTCGGTGCTGAATTTATCGTGCCAATAAGTTCCGTGTATGGCATATGAGCCTTCGTAGTATAAAACGTGGGGCACATCGAGTAGGTCATACTTATAGGTATAGAGCGGGGGTCCGCCCTTCATTTCGGTTTTTGTCAGCTTATACCAAACTCTGAAAGTTCCTTCAATCGTCGGGTAATCTTTTTTACCGGGGGAGACATAGGTAGAAAAAACAGGTTTATCATATTCAAACAAGGTCAGTATTTTTTTTGTTAAATCAACATCAATCCAATTTTCTCCCTGCTTGACATCTTGAGGAATAGTAAATTTTTGAGGGGGTGTCGGTTGAATCATCGGGGTAACATATTCGGAAAAGACGAAAGAATTGGGATATCGTCCTCCATCAACCTCATACCAAACATAATTATCATTAATGGTTTCTCCGGTAACTTCTTTTAAAACTTTGACCCTGTTTATAGAAGAAAAGGTTCCTATTTTTTCAGACGATGTGCTGGGCCCTTTCCTGACAGAAATTCCATCAGTATTAATTTCTCCCCACCATCCCAAATATTTAAACCTGTCGCTTCCTAAAATTGCCTGACTCGGTATTTGTCCTTCAAATTCCCAATTGCTTACGGTGGTCCTGTTCTGGCTATCGGTAATTATTGCGGTTACCTTATATTGTTCGTCTTTTATAATATTTTCATTGAATTCAAATAAGTACTGATTAGGGGAGACTTCTGTAGTTGAAAACTCTATAGGATTATCTTGGAATAAAACAGTAGCCTTATTTAGGGGGTCTTTCAGTAAAGCCGAGAATTTTATTTTTCTTAAAGCCGGATAGGTGATAGAGTTATCGGCTGGTTTTTGATCTAAAATTTTGGGGAAATCTTGGTTACCATCTTTTAAAATAATAGTTGCGGTTGAGCCGTTTTGGCTGATTTCTGCCGGCAGAAAGGCGCCACTTCTTTTTATATCAATTACAAAATTATTATTTTTCTGATAATAATCTATTGTTTTGATAAGCGGGTTATTAACGACGTCATTATAATTAAACTGAGCTTCTACAGAAACAACATTTTTGAAAGTAATTTCGGTTTTTCCCTGGTCGGGGAATTCTTGAATTGAATAGCCGGGAATTTTATTTATTTTTTCTCCATCCGAAGTAAAATCAAAACTAATTTGGGAACAAATTTTTTCTTGATAATTGCAAGACAAAGAAGTCACGGAATATTCTCTGGCGTGTGGCAGTATTTTTTTAATTAAGTCCTTATTAAATAAAAAAATAGAAGAGATAGCTCCGATTATTAAGATTGCTAAAATAATAAATTTAAATTTCTTCATTTTTATTATTATATCCTAAATAAGCCCTTATTAAAAGGGGTTATAACCCTTATATTGATTTTTGATTTATGGTATAATAATTTAAGCTTTTGATGAGCATAAATAAAAAAAAGAATTCTAAACATGAAAATAAGCTTTATTATTCCATCCCACAATGAGGAGAAATATATCGGTCAGTGCCTGGAGAGCATTTTTAAGGAAGTTAAGGGTTCCGGGCATGATTATGAAATTATCGTTGTTAACAATGCAAGCGCGGACAATACAAGAATAGAGGCAGAAAAATTCAGCGGAGTAAAGGTTTTGGACGAATTAAGAAAGGGTACAAATTTTGCCAGACAAAAAGGGCTAGATAATGCCCAGGGTGATTATTTGGCCTATTTAGATGCTGATACAAAGCTTCCTTCCGGCTGGATTGATTATGCGGAAAAAGCTTTTCAAAAAGATCCAGGAATGGTTTCTTTAAGCGGGCCCTATAAATATTACGATATCCCTAAATTAAAAGGCAAAATTTTAGATGCGCTTTGGCAGACAACCGCACCCGTAAGCTATAAGATTATAGGTTACATGGTTTTGGGTGGCAATTTCATTGTTAAGAAAGAAGCACTTTTAGCCGCTGGCGGTTTTGATACTAATATTAAATTCTACGGAGACGATATGGATACCGCCAAGCGTTTGAGTAAAGTCGGCAAGGCAGTATTTGATATGAATTTTTATAATTACAGTTCTTGCAGGAGATTTTTAAACCAGGGAGTGATAAGCCTTTCTTTGAAATACGCAATTAATTTAATTTGGGTAATTCTATTTAATAAGCCTTTTAATAAAAGCGGAACTATATGAGCGCAAAACTTAAAGCATATTTTTTTACTGTTCTTTTCAGTGTTATCGGCAGCATCATGATTTGGAAAAATTTTAATCTGGCGGCTGTTCCCCTGATTTTGTTTTATGTCATTTTGATAATCAATAGTTTTTTTTCTATAGAATTTTTTTCTAAAATTACTCCGGACAATAATGAGCAAAAGGTAATTGATTTATCAATGGTGGCTATCTATCTGATTTTAATCTTAAATCTTGGTAATGAATTTAGATATCTACTATCATCGGCTGTCCTTTTTGTTGTGGCCACTTTAAAATATGTTTTATTATTAGGAACAGTAGATATTAAAATATTAAAAAGAAAGATTATTATAGATCTTTTTGGCGGCATAGCGTGCATCTTGGCCTTGGTGGGCTCCCTTGCTGGCTACGGAGAGGTGACAAATTGGATTTGGGCTTTAGTATTTTTATTCGCTAATGTTTACCTTTTAGTTATTAAGCCTATGTATAGATTGTAGAGAAATACGGAAGCACGGTTTCTGATAGGCAAAAGATACCCCGAAGAGGGTATTTTTGTAAAATAAGCAAAAAAGAGCCTGTGCATAACTTTTATTTTTCAAAAACATTATTTATGTTAATATAAGGGTAGTGATAATAGGCTAAAATAATAATAAATAACGCAATATGAATAAAAAAATATTTGGGTTTTTAATGGGAATTTCTTTGTTCTTTTGCTTTTTTGCCGTATCATTTGTTTCGGCAGACATGAATCAATATAATGATGTGAGGGCTGTTTTAATTAGAATTTTACAAGATTTGTTAGCGAATAACAGCGCTTACTTAGCGGCTCCCATACAAAACTATAATTATAATAATGGTTATAATAACAACTACAATTGTACCGGGAATTGTCCTTACGTCTTTGCTGGAAGTAATAAAACAATCCAACCTGGTCAAAGTGTTTATCTTGATGCAACCGTTTACAATCAAAATGGCAGCTATCCTTTGACATATTCATGGACTTGTACCGGCGGTTCACTGTCTAGTTATAATATTTTAAATCCAACCTACTACGCTCCCAATGTTTCTAACAGTGCGACCTATTTATGTACCTTGACCGTTTCCAATTATCAGGGCAGTAGTTCCAGCGGGGTCAGTATTTTCGTTACGGGTAGTGGATATAATTATTATTGTAATGGCTATAATTGTAATAATACCGGCTATCCTTCGGTTTCCGCAGGTAATAAAAAAAGCGTTCAATCAGGGCAAAGTGTTTATCTTGATGCAACCGTTTACAATCAAAATGGCAGCTATCCTTTGACATATTCATGGACTTGTACCGGCGGCTCACTGTCTAACTACAATATTTTAAACCCAACCTACTACGCACCCAATATTACTTACGATACAAATTATGTGTGTACTTTAACCGCTTCTAGCTATCAGGGTAGCAGTTCCAGCGGGGTCACCATTTCGGTTATAGGAAATGGTTACAATAATAATTATTATTATAATTATAATAATGGTTATTACAATAGTGGCTATTACAATTATAACAGCTATTACAATAGTAATAATGGTTATAATGATTGTGCTGCTTACGGTTACAACTGTTCGTATTAAAAATTAAGATAGTTAAAATTAGAAAGATTGTGTGCGACAAAATTATTTTGGTTTTTTTGGTGTTATATTAAGAAAATGTGGAAAACCCTATTGCAATAATTGAAGTTGTGCAGTATTATTATAGTAGTCAGATTGATTAAGTATATTTTATTCTTAATCTTTTTTACAAAATAATAAATTTATGGATTACGTAAAAAGTAAAATAAATTACGTTCACATTATCTCACCAGAGAATAATCAACGTTTGTCGGTTTTTTTATCAGGTAAAAATTTGAATGAGGACACTCTTAAAAAGGTGTTTTTTTGTCTTTAAAAGGTCGAATAAATTTATTAATAAAAATATGAAAAATAATAAAATTAAAGCAGATGAAATATCGGAGTCCAAAAAAATCGCTTTGCATTACATGAAAACGTTAGTGGATGTTGCTAGGGAATCTTTTTTAATTCTTGATGCCGATCTCAGGGTTCTTTCTGCGAACCCGATTTTTTATGAAAGTTTTCTGGTTTCACCAAAGCAAACAGAAAATAAGCTTATTTATAAACTAGGAAATGGTCAATGGAATATCAAGAAACTTAAGGGTTTGCTAGAAAAGGTTTTGCCTGAGAAAAAGATTATAAAGAATTACGAAGTTACGCACGTTTTTGAAGTAGTCGGAGAAAGAACAATATTACTTAATGCTAAACAGGTAGATCAGGTAAAATTGATTATTATAGCCATGGAAGATATTACAGAGAGAAAGCAGCTTGAGAAAAAACTGGTTAATTATACTCAGGAGCTTGAAATAAAAGTTTCCAAGAGGACGGAGGAGCTTGCGCGTCGAGTGAAAGAATTAGAGTTAATAAATAAAAGTATGGTTGGAAGAGAGTTAAAAATGGTTGAACTTAAAAAAGAAATTGAAAGATGTAATAGGCAACTCAAAAATGGAAACGGTAATCATAAAAATGGCCGACAAAAATGAAGCATAAAGTTTCCGGTCTTTTTTATAAAGAACTTTTTGACAATATGGTTGACGGATTAGTTTACTGTCAGATGGTTTTTGATTTGCGGGGAAATCCATTCGATTTTATTTGTTTAAAAATTAACAAAAACTTTGAAAAAATAACAGGATTGAAAAAAGTTATAGGCAAAAAAGCTACAGAATTAATTCCGGAAATTAAAACATCTAATCATGAATTAATTGATATTTGCGGTCAGGTATCTTTGACCGGAGAATCGAAAAGCTTTGAGATATATATTAAACCGCTATCAAGGTGGTTTTTTATTTCGGCTTACAGTCCTCAAAAGAATTTTTTTGTCGCCATATTCCAAAATATTACTAATCGGAAGAAAATAGAAAAGGATTTAGAAAATGCGAATACAGCCGCCCTAAACGTTTTTGAAGATCTTCAGGCCGAGAAAGAAGCTCTTGCTCGTGCCAAAGCAAAAGACGAAGCTTTATTGGAAAGTATTGGAGAGGGGGTGGTTGCGACCGACATCTTTGTTTCAAATGATGGGAAGGCTCATCTTAATCTTATCACCTGTGGAGGGTTTTTAGACGAAGTTTCTAAGAGTTATCCTAAAAGATTAGTGGTGTTCGCAGATGCGGAATAATGAGTTATATTATAAATAAGAAAAGTTAATAATAATTTAATAAAATGAAAAAGAAAACAATGGGAAGTGGTTCGCGTGCAGTAAAATTAGCCGTTATAGGTACGAGTCTTGCCGGTATTGCGGCAACAGCTTATTTTTTCTTCGGACCAAAAGGAAAGAAAAATCAGAAGCATGCCAAAGCTTGGGCTATTAAAATGAAAGGTGATGTTGTAGAAAAGCTTGAAAGGGCTCGTGATATTAGCGAACCTGTGTATCATGAAATTATTGATTCCGTAGCCGCAGAGTACGAAAAAGGAATGAAGGCTAGTCGTGGAGAAATAAAAGCGTTATCGCAGGATTTAAAAAAACACTGGAAGACAATTAGTAAGTCGGCCAAAGCCGTAAAGGAGGATATGATAAAGGGGGCGAAAAGAGTAGCAAAAAAGGCGGGACGATAAATTCTTATATTAATTAAAATGGGAACCGACAAAAAAATAAAGATAGAAAAGGATGGTCCATACCATGTTTCTGGTAATATTCCGCTGGAAAAAGAATTTGTTGTGCCCGACAGCAACAATGATCCATTGAGCTGGAAAAAAGGGGAAAAATACAAAACAGAAGGAGAATATCGCCTTTGCCGTTGTGGGAATTCGCACAATAAACCTTTTTGCGACGGGACTCATCAAAAGATAGAATTTGACGGAACTGAAACTGCAAGTAAAGAAAGTTACGAAAAGCAGGCTGAAAAGATTTCCGGACCGGAAATGGACTTAATGGATGCGCCTAATTTATGTGCCGGTTCTAGATTTTGTCATCGACAAGGAGGAACTTGGGAATTAACTAAAAGGTCAAACAATCCAAAGGCAAAAGAAACTGCCATTGAAGAGGCTTGCAATTGTCCTTCTGGAAGATTGACGGCGGTTGATAAAAAAACCGGCAAGTCAATTGAGCCAGAATTTTCTCCTGCAATCAGCGCTATCGAAGACGTTCCCGCACAAGTAAGCGGACCTTTATGGGTGAAAGGAGGAATTCTAATAGAGTCCAGTGACGGTTCAATCTATGAGTCAAGAAACAGGCAAACAATCTGTCGGTGCGGAAAGTCTTGCAACAAGCCTTTTTGTGATGGAAGTCATTTAAAATGACTTTAACATTATGAAACCCAAAACTTTTTTAATAGCTCAAAATGTGGATATATATTCCGGAGACGGGAAGAACCAATTTGCTCGAACAGGAGAATTGGGATTTTATCATTTGAAAAAAGCAGGAGTAACAGGCGTAATTTTAGGTCACTCTGAGGTAAAAGATAGTCCAGAAGTTGTAAATAAGAAATGGAAGGCGGCTATAGAATATAATCTGTTCGACAATATTGTTCTAATCGGTGAAGATTGGGAAGACTTGGAAAAAGGTTGGGATAAAAGCAGTGAGCAAGAAATAAAAGAGATGAAAAATAAGCTAAATAATAAATTGCAAATTATTCTAGATGGAATAAGTGAAGAAATTATCGATAAGACAGTTTTTGGCTATGAACCGAGCTGGGGTACGAGAGGTAGCGGAAAAGAAGATGTTTTACCTCCTCAGCCAAACCAAATAGAAAATATAGGTTCTTTTATTAGGGGCATTATTAAAGAGAAATATAACAAAGACATAAGGATAATTTATGGAGGAAGTTCTTCTCCCGAAAGAACGGAAGAAATTATGCCTTCGGAAAATATTGACGGTTTAATTTTGGGTTCGGCTGGGAAAACCGTAGATTGGGTTTTAAAAATAGGAGAAGGAATAGCGGAAAACATGAAAAAAAAGAGATTTTCAAGAAAAGGAATTCTGGCGTTAAACTGGAAAGCGTATGAGATAGAAGAATCATATGGTGATTTTTTAAAGGCCATAGACAATCTTGATGGAGATTTTATTGAAATTTATTTGTCGCCGGTGGCGACAGAATTAAAAGAAGTAAGTAAATTATTATAAATAAGAATAAAACATGAGAGGATTTTTTGATTTTATTCGTGAGCAAGGAGTCGTAGGTCTTGCTGTCGGCTTTATTCTTGGTGGAGCAGTGTCTAAGGTTGTTTCGGCCTTAGTTACCGACATTATTAATCCAATTTTAGGAATTGCGATTGGTGCTGTCGGAGGTATCAAAAATGCTTCTATAAATATCGGACCTACAGTAATCCTTTACGGAGATTTTATTAGTGTAATTGTTGATTTTATAGTAATAGCACTGGTGGTTTATTTCGGAGTTAGGATTATTGGTTTAGATAAATTAGACAAAAAGAAGCCCTAGACCTTTTAGAGACTCTATGTCTGAAGATTGTAAATAAGTCCATTCCGGGCTATGATACCCCTACGTTGTTTAGAATCTTAATATTAAACTATGAAAAATTTTAAAAGAGAGAGTAGGCCGGGAGGAGGAAGAGGAGGATTTGAGAGAAGGAGTTCGAGCAATAGGCCAGAAATGCACGAGGCTATTTGCAGTGATTGTGGAAAAAAATGCGAGGTTCCCTTCAGGCCGACCGGAGATAAACCGATATATTGTAGCCAATGCTTCGGAAGCCACGGAGGAAGTCCGAGTTCCGGAGAAAGGCGCAGTTTTGGCACTAAAAAGATGTTTGAAGCGACCTGTGATAGTTGCGGTAAAAGATGCGAGCTTCCTTTTAAGCCGACAGGAGATAAGCCTGTTTATTGCAGTCATTGTTTTGAAAAAGGAGACAATGCGCCTAAAAATACTGAGCAGTACAAGGAACAGTTTGAGGCTTTGAATGTTAAATTGGATAAGATTTTGAGGATACTTGATTCAACAAAGGAAAACCAGAAGGAGGAAAAAACCTTAACCGATAAGCTTTTCCCGATAAATAACAAGAATTAATAATATTTTTAAAGCGTCCCTTGCCGGACGTTTTAATTATATTGTATAAAAAGAAACGAGATGATATACTTTCTATATCATAATTATTATTAAAAAATATGGCAAAAGGAAATAACTCTAGGAAAAAAGAGACAAAGAAGCCGAAAAAAAATAAAAAGAAATAGTTATTCTTTTCAGCTTTAAGAATCGAAATGATGCCATATAGGTATCGAGTTTTTGTTCACTATACAAAAATATATGAAGATAGAATCAGCTCAATTTGTAAAGGGAGTGCTAGGCACAGATGGTATTTTTGAGAATGGTATTCCCCAGGTTGCTTTTATCGGCCGTTCAAATGCCGGGAAATCAAGCGTTATTAATTCTTTGGTCGGTCAAAAGGATTTGGCCGTAACCAGTTCTTTTCCGGGAAGGACTCAGAAGATAAACTTCTTTTTGATTAATAATTGTTTGTATTTAGTTGATTTGCCCGGATACGGTTACGCTAAAATTCCTGATAAAATTAAAAACAGCCTTCGGGCGATGGTAAATTGGTATTTTTTCACTTCCGGATACGAACAGAAAAAGATAATTTTGATAATAGATGCTGAAGTCGGTCCGACAAAAGACGATATGGAAATTCTTTACAGCTTGGAGGAATATTCAAAAGATATTGTTATTGTTGCAAATAAGACAGACAAGATAAGGAAATCCGAATACGAAGAAAAGTTTGTCAAAATAAAAGATTTCGCAGGGATAAACAAGGTTATCCCTTATTCCGCTAAAGAAAAAATAGGAGTAAAAGAATTATTGAAAGAAGTGTTCGAAGCGATATAAAGATATGACAACTTTAATTAATGACATTAAGATAGAAAATAAGATATTTTCTTTATCAAAAGAAATACTTTTTATTTTAGGTTTTGCTTTTTTGACAGGTATTTCTGCGAATATGAAGCTTGAGATTGGAATGGTCCCAATAACAATGCAAACATTTGTTGTTTTACTGAGCGGAGCCTTACTTGGCTCAAAGAAGGGAGCCTTTTCTCAAGTAGCATATCTTTTAATGGGGTTAAGCGGAGTTTTTTGGTTTGCTAGAGGAGGAGGGCCTTTATATCTCTTAAGTCCCACCTTTGGATATATTATAGGATTTGTTTTAGCTTCTTTTGCTGTTGGTTTTCTTTGTGAAAAAGGATTCGACAGAAGGCTGGATATGATTCTTTTTGCTTTAATTGTTGGTGATATTCTTATTTATATTCCAGGACTTTTATGCCTTTCCGGATTTATAGGTATTGAAAAGGCATTACTGGTAGGTTTTTACCCTTTCATTTCCGGAGATATATTAAAGATATTTTTAGCTGGGGCTATAGTTTCTATTGTGAAAAAAAGATCATTTTGTGATATAATCTAAAAAAGGTCGCTTAATAATTAATATTTAAAAAAATGATTTTAGGAGTATCTATCGTTTTAATCGGATTAGTTTTTTTGCTTCAAAATCTCGGGTATTTATCTGCCGGTGTTTGGGAGATAGTTTGGCCGTCCTTGTTGATACTTATCGGTATCTCAATGATTATGAAGAGGTCCGGATATTGTCACTGCGGACACGAGCATAAAGAAAAATAAAATAATAAAATTTATGGAAGAAGAAAAAAAGTGCGAATGCGGCATGCCTCTCAGCAAAGAAACGGAATGTTCTTGTATGCCGGGAGTCTGTTGCCATTGTTGTTCTTGCCCTCCCGATTGCAAATGTGGATGTAAGGAAAAGAAGGAAAAACAGAATTAAATAATGAAAACCGACTTAAGTCGGTTTTTTGTTTGAAATAAATTAATTGGGATATTGTAGTTATAGATAAGGGACCCCCAGATAAATAATAATTAATAATTATGAACAAAAAACAAATTTTACTATTATCAATTTTTTCAGCTTTAATAATTTCCGGATTCGGATTTGTAAGTGTAATGGCCTCTTCAGGGACGGGCACAGCTGGTGTTTTGAATAAGGTGCAGGAGATTCAAAAGAGGTTGGGAATAACCTTAACTCCGGAGCAACAGACCCAAATTGACGCTAAACAAAAGGAGATGGAAACAAAAAGAGCCGATGAATTAACCAAATGGCAATCAATGACTCTTGATTTATGGAAACAGCAGGAGATAAGTAAGATAAATAGTACAACCCAAGAGCAGTTTGATAAAATTAAAGAAAGAAATATCAACATGTTTAAAAACGGTAAGGGTTTTATGGGGAGGTTTGATAAGGGGACAGAAGAGCCGGCCGACTAGCCGGTTTTTCCGAAATTTATCGTCGTTTTCGATTGTATTATAATGTGATACTATGAATGCATAATCCATGGAACAGTTAAGCGACGAACAGATAGTTACAGATATTCTGAAGGGCGATAAAGATTTGTACAGGGAAATTATTAAGCGTTACAGCGAAAAGCTTTCCCGCTATTTGCGCAAATTTTTAAGCGACCGGGACGACATAGAAGATATCCTTCAGGTTGTCTTTATCAAAGCGTACAAAAATTTGTACGGCTTTAATGTAAATAAGAAATTTTCTTCCTGGATATACAGGATAGCCCATAATGAGGCGATAAATCACTTAAAAAGATTTAGAAACGGAAGAATTTCTCTTGACGACATAGAGTATAAGCTGATAGATGAAAAAGCAGATATTAAAAGGGACGCAGACAGGATGTTTTTGAAAAAAGATATTGAAAGAGTGATAAGTAATTTAAATATTAAATACAGAGATCCGATTGTTCTTTTCTATTTTGAAGATATGTCCTACGAAGAAATCAGCGATGTTTTAAGAATACCCAAGAATACGGTCGGGACTTTGATTTTAAGAGGTAAGAACCTAATTAAACAGTATTTGGAAGATATAAATAAAAAACATGGAAGATAAAGAGCAAAAATTAGAAAATAACGTAATGGGGAAAATTAAGAGCGGAAAAATAGGACTTAAATCAAAGTACTTATTTTTGGCTGAAAAATTGGGACTGGGAACAGCCTTTGCCTTATCAGTTCTCTTGTCTGTTCTTTTATTTAATTTGATATTATTCTATTTAAAAGAGACGGACAACCTTAAGTATTTAAGCTTGGGAAAGTTTGGTATTTTTGCCTTTTTGGAATCATTTCCATATTTATTAGTTGTCGCTTTTGTTATTTTAATCGGACTGTCAGGATACTTGATTACCAAAAGCGATGTTTCGTATAAAAAACCTTTCGGTTATTTAGCCGTTGGTCTGGTTATTTTTATTATGCTTTTTGGAGGAA
>Ga0172381_10002674_pt1 | contig 19407 bp, 18 predicted proteins | sample Leawel6488metaG_FD_119754 | JGI IMG/M metagenome (GOLD analysis project Ga0172381, IMG submission 119754) | Leachate microbial communities from a municipal landfill in Southern Ontario, Canada - Leachate well 64-88 metaG | ecosystem: Engineered > Solid waste > Landfill > Unclassified | place...
CTCTTCGGTCACGCCGTACACTTGAGTGTTGGTATTGGTACCTTTGGCGGTCACTTGGCTCCGACTGGAAACCTGGGGCGCCACCGCCTTGGCTGAAGATATGTTTTCGGCAATGGCCTTGGAGTCCGCCAAAGTCAGCGTTTGCGACGAACCGCGCTGCTCCCGAACCTGCGACCCGATACTTCTCTGCATTCCAGGCTGCACCATAAGCAAATTCGATCCCAGAGATTGAATGCTGGAAGTAATCGAACTCTGCGTCCCTTGGCCGATAGCAACCATAGCAATAACCGAACCAATACCGATAACAATGCCTAAAATCGTTAAACCCGATCTAACTTTGTTTCCCAATAAAGCCGAAAAGGTTTCCGCAAATAAATCTGAGATTTTCATGGATTATAATTTTGTTTTAGCCGAATTCGCGCCCATTGATGTCCGCCGAATTTTATTTTGCAAGTCATCGACTATTAAACCGTCGCGCACGGTAATGATACGATGTGCATATTCAGCCACTTCGCGCTCGTGCGTTATAAGCACGATCGTATGGTTGTGTTCTTCGTTTAATTTTCCAAACGTTTCCAAAACAATTTCTCCGGTCTTAGTATCAAGATTGCCCGTTGGTTCATCGGCGAAAATTATCGCCGGATCGTTGACCAAAGCGCGGGCAATGGCCACCCGCTGCATCTGACCGCCCGACAGCTGGTTGGAAGAATGGCTATAGTATTCCTCGGGCAACCCCGCCTTCGCCAACGAATCTTTGGCACGCTTTTCGCGTTGCGATTTTTCAACGCCCGAATATACCAGCGGCAAACATACATTGCGCAATACCGTTGTCCGCGGCAAAAGATTGAACGACTGGAATACAAAACCAATTTTCTTTTTTCTGATTTCAGCCAGCTGATCGTCGGAATATTTGGAAACATTCTGCCCGTCAAGCAAATACTCGCCAGCGGTCGGCGTATCCAGCATCCCGATAATATGCATTAAAGTTGATTTCCCCGAACCCGATGGACCGATAATCGCCACGAATTCGCCCTCGTTAATTTTAAACGACACACCTTTAAGCACTTGCGTTTCAACGCTTCCGGTTTTATAAGTTTTTGTTATATTTTTGCATTCAATCATTGTTATTGGCCCGAAAAAAACGGACAGGTTAAATTAACGGCCTATCTTGGCCCGCCTCCGCCGCCAAACATCCTGGATAGAACTGAACTGTTATTAGACGATGTTTTAGCTAATGTCTGGGTTGAAGTTTTTATCACTACCGTATCGTCTTCAGATAACCCGGAAACAATTTCCGTGTAATTATCATCCGCCAATCCAACTGTTACCATTTGTTGCTTGACAGTAACGCCGTCATCGGAACTGCCGCTGACAGCGCCATCAACCGCAACCGCCGGAACAAAAACATAGTTGCCGGCCGTATTTGATTTAATGGCAGAATTTGGCACCAACAGCAAGTCTTGTTTAACTTTGGTAATGATCGCGGCAGTTGCGCTCATCCCTGGCTTTACTTGGTCGTTCCGAGCATCGAAAGCAATCGTGACGCCATAACTAACCACCCCCTGGCTCACCGTGCCAACAGTATCAATCTCGCTGACATGGCCAACCATAGTCAAATCGCCGATGGCATCAAATGTCAATGTCGCCTTCTGTCCGATTTTAACGTTAGCAACATCTACTTCGTTTAAGGTAATAGCGGCAACCTGATTATTGGTAATAACTGTGGCAATCGCGGTATTCGCAGAAATCGCATCGCCAGCCTTTACTCCAACCGTAGTCACCAATCCGTCGAAAGGCGCGCGGATCGTATAATCATCGAGAACTTCCCTGGCATCAGCCAAAGCGGTTTCTTTTTGCGAGACGCTCAACTGCTGAGACTGATCGCTAATGGGATTGGTCAAATTTTGCAATGTATTTAGAGATTGGGTTTTTTGATCGATGGTATTTTTGGCAGTGGCGACATTTTCAATCGCAGTCTGAATCGACTGTTGCATGGAAAGCATATTCACCAAGTGAGCGTTAACTTGCGTAGCATATCCATTTAGACTGTTAAGATGCGTTGTGGAAAATGATTGCGCCGAACTGTTATTGTTTGCCGCCGCATCCTGATATTGCTGAATGAGATTAACCAGCGCCTTAATGGCATTGGAAATTTTTTTCGTGGCATCATAGGTGTCTTCCACCATTTCGGAAATCGCCGCCGGATCAGAGTAACGGCTCGCGCCTTTATATTCGGCCAAAACGCGGCTGTAGCTGTCTTTGGCAACCGTATAGGTCGAACCGACATCCAAAAGTTGAGCCGTCGAAGAACCGTAATTCCCAATTTGATACTGGTAATAGTTAAGGTAAGTGCCGCTACTCTGAACAACGATATTATTTGATCCGGTCGCAATGTCATCCAAACCCGACATCACCAACGGCAAATCGGAAAATGCCGCCGCGACGGTATTGAAAGCCTGCTCGTAAGTTTTTGATAAATTATCCCGGCTCTGCGTTAAGGCGTCATTAGCTTGCTGAAGCGCTTGCTGCGCCTGCGCCAGCGACAACGAATTGTCTTGACCCGCCTTTTGCAAAGCAAGTTTGGCGCTGTCCAAATTCGCGCGCGCCGTATCCATCGCCGCCTGTGCATCGGCAGCATCGATTTTGGCCAAAATATCACCGGCGCTAACTGTTTGTCCCGCAGCAACATTCATCGAAATAATATTTCCGGCAACCCGGGATTTAACATCAACCTGATCGCTTGCAGCAACTTGCCCGGAACCGGACACCGATTGTATGATATTGCCCTTAACCGCCGTTCCGTAAGTATAGATAGTAGCATTGGCGCTCTTTCCGCTCGGCGCCAAAAAATAATATCCAATCGCCAAAATCAAAATAACTGCCGTCGCGGTAATTTTTTTATGCCGTTTCACGCCCGAAAAAATATTTGCCATAATTTTTTATTTTCCTTAATATTATTGATTAACTTCAGTGATTCCGAAAGCTTCGATTTGATCGCCTTGGCGCTCTCCGACCACAATTACCGCGTCACCCACCATAAAGTCTTCTCCGAAAGGCAAACGCGTCCGCCGCGTTACCAAAATCAGCAGTCTTTCCTGCTGGCGGTTATTGATCGTGAAATTCGGCAGGGAAAGTTCGGTGATAACTCCGGCATGGATATTGTTAAAACGGCGCGGACCCAGATCACGATAAATGCCGGTGCCACAATCGCTAATCGGAACGCCCCCAGCCGACGGCATCGGACGTTCAAATGGCCGGCAATGCGAAAGTTCGCTATGAAACGGCGTCGCCGCAATCAAAATACCGCCGCCCGCCACAATAATCAAAATCACCACGGTCAAATACACCAATGGCTGGCGCCAGGCAAACGAATAGTGGCGAACCATGATTTCCAAGACAATAATAAAAAGCGCGACAAGAGTCAACAAAAGCCACGGAAGCGATGCCAAAAATATGAATAAGCCACGCAATCCGAATACCGGCGCAATCCAAATCCCAGTGCGCGCCATTATGAAAACAAACAAGCTCGCCAAATAAACAAGCGCCAGCGCGACAATCGCAATCCCGACCGTCCACAAAGTCGCCCGAAGAATAAAATGCCATTTGGGCCGCATTTTAATTTCTCCGCTTTTCACCGCGCCGATTATCCGCGCGCTGACCGATTCATTTTGTTCTTTTTTTTCTTCCATTTTTTTTAATGCTAAATTCCAGCGCCGCCTGGATGCAAACGACCCACGTTTTTCTTGAGCAACGATTTTCCTCTCTGCAACCTAATACCCACGGTCGAAATCGGAAGACGCAGCACATCGGCGATCTCGCGATAGCTCATCTCTTCAAAATAATACAATATAAGCGGTTCGCGATATTTCACCGGCATTTTCCCGATGTAACCGTCGAGTATCCGCCTCAAATCGTTTTTGTCGACATCCATATCTGCCGTTTCCTTGGCGGCCGGATGCGGAAAGAAAAAATCAAAATCAATGAAGGAAATTTTTTCCGATTTTTTCTTTTTTAACGCATTAACAAATTCATTGTGGGCAATCCGGTATATCCAAGGCGAAAAACGCCGCTTAGCATCAAAGCTTTTGATGTTCACGTAGGCTTTAACAAAAACTTCCTGCACGATGTCTTTCACGTCGTCAGGATGGGATAAGAACTTTCTGGCGTAACGCGTTATCTTTTTTTCATAACGATACATCAGCAAGGCAAACGCCTCGACATCGCCTTTTTGAACTCGTTGGGCAATAGATTCGTCGGTGGATTCTTCCATGAAATGTTATGTCAAGCAACAAGCCGCAATCAAGTTATTACATTGCGGCTTTTCCATTTATTTCACAACCGGTATCAAGGTTAAACATCAGTTAGCGACAGCGCACTCCTCAAATATTTTGGGCAGCGTACTGCGCTTGAAATTGCCTTCACGGGAAGCAGTGTAATAGCCGCCGCCTTCAAGCTTGGCATAATAACAAAAAAACTGGGAATAAGGAGTATTGTTCAACCCGCAATAGACATAGTTTTTCCCGCAAACCAGTTTCTTTTCCCCAAATTGGATTGCCAGCGGGTCTTGCGGCGTTTTTTCCAGCGCCATTCCAATCTGCAAAGGATATCCATATATCTTGCCTTTGCAATCGCCGCCCGCCAAACCGCAAGTGTAATAACTTTTATTTGTCGCGTACCATTTTTTTTGCGCCGAAACCAACTCTTTCATATCTGCCATCCGCTGGCTATCTCTGGCCGCCGCTTCATCAACGGCCGGATCGCCGGCAACCGAAAGAGTCGAAGTCGCGTCATTTTGGTTGGGGTTCGCATCGGGTACGGCGACCGGTTCATTGTTATTTCCGGATACCGGCGGTTCGGTTATTTTTTCACCATCGGAAGGCGTTTCTATGGGCATATCTTTGTTTTCCGGAGCAACATCTTCCCCTTCCGACGGATCGCGAGGAGCGGAAGAATAATTATAATAAAGAATCAATCCCGCAACCGTTGCCGCCAAAGCAACAAAAACCAAAATTGCCACAACGACCGGTTTTTTTGTTTTTTTCGCGGTTTCTTCATTCGAATCGTCTTCAACGCCAAACACTGCTTCATCTTTTAAAAAAGTATCCGATTCGGGCGCCGGAGGAACGACTCTCGACTGGACGACTTCAAACGCTTCATTGATTTGGTCATCGCTCCAGCCGGCATCATGCAATGCTTTTTTAACCATATGCTCAGGAACCCCCCGCTTGGACTCCTGCTCGACGTAATTTAATAATTGTTGCTCCATATGATTGAATTTTATTAAAATTTTGCTGTTTTTACATAATAACATTTATAAATGGGAATAGTAAAATGAAAAAATCCGGGTTTGCCGGATTTTTTTAATTGATTTAGCAATTTATCATTCACTTGATCTCCACCACTTCGTATTCGATTCTTCCCCGCGGCGTTTCCAAAACAATCTTGCAACCGATTTTTTTTCCGAACACCGCTTCGCCCAGCGGCGATTTATAAGAAATTTTTCCGCAAAAAACATCCGCTTCGTCAGGGCCGACAATGAAATACTCTTCGGTTACGCCGGCGGAAGCCAACACCACCTTGGCGCCGATTTGCACCGAATCGCCCCCGCGGCGGTCAACCACGCGCGCATTGCCGATGATCGCTTTCAATTCGGAAATCCGGCCTTCCAAAAATCCCTGCTGTTCTTTGGCTTGGTGGTAAGCCGCGTTTTCTTTGAGGTCGCCGAATGAAATGGCATAATTCAGCTTTTCCGCCAATTCCCGGCGGGTCACTTTTTCCAAAGTATCCAATTCCCTTTTAAGTTTTTCCAGCCCTTCGGGTGTCAGATAGTTCTCCATATATTATGATATTATTCCGTTTTTTTGATTTGTAAATCCGCCGCGCTGATTCCCGCGAGACGACCCGTGCTCCAGCATTGCTGGAGATTAAAACCGCCAGTGTTTCCATGGACGCCAATAATCTCGCCGGCGAAAAATAAATTGCTGATAACTCTGGAACGCATTGTTTTATCGTCAACATCCTCCAAGGCAATGCCGCCTCCGGTCACCATTCCGGCTTCAATGCCCAGCAATCCGGAAACCGTCAGTTGGAGATTTTGTATCGTCCGCGCCAAGCGGCGGCGTTCTTCTTTGGTGATATTATTAACGGTCTTGGCCAGATCAACTTCCGCGTTTTGCGCCACCGGAAAAACCAGCCCCGAAGGCATGCGCGCGGCCAAACAATTTTTAAGCGTTTTATTGGGATTGGTTGAAAAATCATCGAGCAGTATTTTTTCAAGCTGTTCAAAATTTTTTTCGCAAATAATGTTCAGAGAAATCATCACCGGACCTGTTTCCAGTAATTCGCCGATCCGGTTGCTGATATTTAATATCGCCGGACCGCTCAATCCGAAATGAGTGAACAAGATTTCGCCCGTTGTCGAAATTATTTTTTTTTGATTATGGAAAACCGTCACCCTGGCGCGCCGCAATCCGACTCCGGCCAATTCCTTTGCCCAAGCCTCTTTTACGTTCACCGGCACTAACGCCGGCGCGAGTTTGATGATCCGATGCCCCAGATCGTGAGCCCATCCATAACCGTCTCCAGTCGAACCGGTTCCCGGATATGATTTACCACCGGTCGCGATTATATAATTTTTGGCAATAATTTTTTTTCCGCCGGCCAAAGCAATGCCGGAAATCAAACCGGCTTCTTTTTTAATTTGCACCACCGGATGGCTGACAATGATTTCCGCGCCTGATTTTTGCACCAAATGCAGCAAAACATCCAGGATATCGTCCGCCTTGTCGGTTTTTGAAAAAACCCGCTGGTTTTTTTCGACATCGATTTCAATCCCGGCGGCATTGAAAAAAGCAATTACGTCTTTGGGCCCGAACTCGGAAAACGCATGGAACAAAAAAGCTCCGTCTTTGCCGTAATTGCCCACCAGTTTGCGCAAATCCGGCTCGAGATTGGTGAAATTGCACCGTTCGCCGCCGGTGAGCAAAAGTTTCTGCCCCAGAGCGTCATTCTTCTCGATCAAAACGGTCTTTGCCCCGCTTTGAGCCGCGCTGATCGCCGCCATCATCCCCGCCGGCCCGCCGCCGATTACGGCCACGTCATAATTGTTTTTAATTTGATTCATCGATTATTTTTTCACTTATAACCTCGATAATAATCCCAAATCCAATAATTGCAACTATCTCGCCATTTTTCCGCTCTATTTTACCCTAAATTTCATTTTATTGCGCTTTAATTTTTATTGACAAATTATTATTTTTATGCTATAATTTAGGCAGGCGAGGAAAGCTGGATTTTTGTTTCCAGTTAGTACTTCGCTATTAGAAAAGAGGAACGAAAATGAACGCAGCAGTAACAGCAATCAGCGCCCTGATTGTCTTGAGCCTCGCGCTCATGACCCAAGGCGCCGCACAGAATGAAGAAATAGGAATGCAGGCATTAGCGCAATTTTTTGCCTACGGGTTAAATGATTCCGCCCCCGCCAGCGTGGTTATCATTTCAAACGAAACCACCGCGATCATATCCGCACAAGGAATTCACGCGGAGCTTGCAGGAAACGAAGGAAACATCTCCGAGATAAGAATTATTTTCCGAGGGGAAAACAATTCCTTAGAGGTGGAAGTAAGGGGTATTTTTATACCCAATTTCCCGATCAAGAGAGCAACTCTTGCCGGGGAGATTATAACGAAAAGCTTAACTCTCAGTATACACCACTTAAAGTTAAGCAGTGACGGAAGAAGAGTATTATTCTCTTCCGACTATAGTAGCGAAAGAGGTGATTTTTAAAAACACAATCCTTCTTAGCTACTTTTTTTTGCGCCAATGGCGTTTTTTTAATACAAATTAGCTTTTAATAATTATTCTTTTCCTTTGGATAAAGCCACTACCGCGAAGATAACTCCGGCAACTATGATCGCGACGCCTGAATAATAAAATGTGTTTGAAATCAGCATGGTCTTGTCCAAGATATTCAAGCTTGAAAGCAAATAATTCCAGTCATGCATGCCGCCGCCCACGAGCGGAAGTTCCATTTTCACCGCGTCGCCGGCGTAGCGCGCCACGTTGATAAAGCTTTGGCCAAGCCAGAGCATAACGATCCCCGCGGAAAAGCTGCGGCCGCGCGTGAAAAAATACGCCGCGAAAGCCAGCGGAACCAGCAGCTGCAAAATCGTACCGCCCGCCATTGCTAAAAATTCGCCGAGAAACGCAAAGAACACGTGCCCGGTTTCATGGATCGCCAAATCAACATTATCCAAAAAATGATATCCATAGCGGTCAGCGGCATTCGTAAAAAAATACCCCGCGGCAAACAACAAAAAAACCGCTTCCATAAAAACCATTGCTGAAATTGATTTTCCAAAAATTTTCACCATTGTTTGATTTTAACAAAAACCGCCACCTATCTGATCAAAATCCGGGTTTTGTTAAAATGGCGCAAAAAATGATTAATAGACGATGTTTTTATAATGGTTTTCAACTGCGGCGTCGTGGCCGACTTTTTTTCCGAGCACTGCGATAATTGAACCTTGGCTGACCGTGAACCGGTTGTATGCCACGCTACTGCCATTGCTTATTTCGCCGGCAAAACACTGCCTTCCGAGCCAGCGGTCCGCGAAAAACTCGCCCGCGGCGATCGTGATCGTTTTTCCAAAAACCGTGGCGTATTTTACGCCGTTGAAAACCGCGCTTTCGTTTGAATAATCCCGGGTTCCGTAAGCCGTAGAAAAATCAACTGTTGCGCCCGCGACGTTCGCTTTGCTTCCCTGGAAAGACACCTGATCGCCCGGCACGCCGGTAATTTTTGTAATCATCAGCGTCATCCCCATCAATCCGCAAACATTCTGGTTTTTCTCTCCGTCAAAATAAACCACGTCCCCTTTTTGGGGAGTTCCGGATTTTATTTCCACAATATCGCCGGTTTCATAACCGTTGCCCGCGGTCAAAATCGTAACAGTTTTGGAATCGCCAATCTTGGTCGCACAGTCCAGCGGACAATTGGAATTATTTTCAATCGCTTCGCACCGGCCATTGCCGCAAGCCGGCTTTTGGCAAACATAATTGGGCATAGTGTCGCACGGTTTTCCGACTTGGCAGGCAACACCAATATTGCTCTCGGTTTTTTCCAGTCCCGCACAGCATTGCTTTGAATCCCCGCGGAAAACCTCGTTTTCCTTGGCGCAACCGGCCGCATTCCCGCAATCCTTGGCGCAATTGTAATTATTTTCCCCCGTGCCGCACTTTCCATTGCCGCAATTGACGCAAATATTATTGGCGCTTTTGCTGCAACCTGTCGCCGACAAGCAATCAATAACAGACGTTAACCCCGCGCAGCATTTTAAAGTGCCCGCTTCCCCCCATTTAATGGTTTCTCCTTCTTTGGTGCAATTTTCCGCAATTTTGCAATCCGCTTCGCAATTTGCCGCGGTTTCACCGGTATTGCAAACACCATTGCCGCAGGAAGGTTTTACACAAGTTGCGTCGCCGTTCACACCACAAGCGTATGTTTCCGGCGTCCCCACGCAACAGCAATTATTAAATTCGGCTTCTCCAGGCGGACAATCCGGCGCCGCGCCCCCGAATCCCTGTTCCTGGCAGGCCCTTGTGCAATAAGTACTGTCGCAATCCAATACGCAATTGCCAATAGTTTCCCCTGGTTCGCATTTGCCGTTGCCGCAAAACATTGATTCGGTCTGTATCGATTCTTGCATTGGCTCCTGGGCTTGTTTCAAGCTTTCAATCTGGCGCGACTGCTGATACGAAGTCGCGGCCAAAAAACCAATTCCCGCGATCAAACCCACCAGCAACACTCCCGCCCCAAAAATGATAATTTTGTTCATTATTTTTTTATAAATTTCTATTATTATATTTTAAACTAATAATTATCATAAATCTACGGTCTGCCACAACAAAAAACCGCCCTTCGCGATCGTGTTTCGGACGGTTTTTTAATTTACTATTCGATCTCGTAGGAGATGCTCACGTTTGACGTGATTTTGTTTTCGCCGGTTTGAATGTTGGGTGTGGGAACGCTTTCCCCGCCGCCGGCCGCGTCTTTTGTCGCGTAATTCAACCGCACCGACGAAGGGTAATAACCGCTGTCGCTGTAATTGATGATCCGCACCAATTTGACCTTCAATTGTTCGGCCAGCTTTTGGGCTTTCGCCTGGGCGTCGCCGATCGCCTTTTCACGCGCTTCGGCTTGCGCCGCGTTGGGATCGTCAAGAGTGAACTGCAGATCGCCGACTTGGTTGGCGCCCGAAGCCGTTGCTTCTTCGATGATCTTGCCGATCTTGGACAGATTGTCTTTGCGGATTTTCACCGTCAATGTCTGGGTGACATCATAGCCGGAAAGAATCCTTTTCCCGGAAGAATAATAAATCGCTTCGTCCGCGGCCGCACTTCCTCCGCCCGATATGGATCCGGCGGCCGGCATCAATGTCGGCACCGCGGCTTTCACGTAATCATATTTGGGATTGACACTGAATCCGCTCGTCTGCAAATCTTTTTCGGCCACCCCCAGGCTTTTGACCACGTCTTGGATCGCGTTCATTTTTCTGACATTGTCTTCCATCGCCCCGTCAACGGTTTTATTTTCGCTCACCACCGAAAAATCCATCACCGCCAGATCCGGCGCTTTGTAAACTTCGCCCGTGCCGGAAACCGAGATCGTTCCCGGATTGGTGACGTCCCGCCCCACGTATTTGTTCGCCTTGATCGCGTTAACTGCGAGCACCGCGACATAAACCGCGAGCACCGCCAGCAACACGCCCCCGATCACCCGCAATGATTTCGTATTCTCGCCGCAAGAAACGCATAGATTATTGTTTGTATTTTTTTCCATTTGATTTTTTTTATAACACGAAAGAACTTCGACCTTTGAAATATTTTTGTAATTATATTATACCAAGCATCTCGCCCCGCGCCAACCTCAACCTTTAAAAACAGCCGCCATCAAGGCGGCTGTTTCGCTAATATTCGCTGCAATTAATTATTCCTCGGAGCCTACATCTCCATTCCGCGCCCGCGGCCGCCGCCTATTCCGGCGCCGCACATCGGAATATATTCCTCGGGAATGCCGTTGGCGGCCGCCCATTGCTTCAATGCGGCACGTTCGGCTTCCATTTTTGTTTTTTGTTCCGCCATGGCCGCTTTGCGCTCGGCTTTGGTTTTGTTTTTCATGCTTTCCGCAACGGGTTTATCCGCTTCCCGCCGAGTTTGCAGTTCCGCGCGCTTGGCCTTGATCGCGTCCGCTTGCGTTTGTGTCAGCTTGCCTGCGGTTACCAATCCGCTCAAACGGGTTTCAAATTCCGCTGTGCGTTTGGTTTTCATTTCCGCCATTTTTGCCTTGCGATTGACCTCCATCTTTGATTTTTGCTCGTCAAAAACCTTCTGGACTTCGGCCTGGGGCAAATTAAACTTCTGCGAAATGGCCGCCGCCAGATCGCCCATCGGATTCAATTTTCCGTCGCTCTCCGCGGCATAAACCGCGCTGATCCCCGCGCAAGCAACAGTAAAAACCAAAATCGCGGTCGCCACCATATATTTCCTTTTTATTTTTTTCATTTTTTTGAGAACTTTTGCGATCGAAAAAAATCAAGCGCAAAAGTCCTCTGATTATTTCTCCTCCCCCCGGGTATATATTATTACAAAAGGAAATAAATAATATTTCAGCGTCGCTATTCAAAAAACCGCAGAAATCCAATCCCTGCATCAATAAGTAATGCCAAAGCTAACAAAAAAAGGCTTACGCCCAAATATGCACGAAAAACCGAACTGATTATTACGGCTGAAACTTGATGCCGACCTTTGCGGCAACTTGCAAGAACCACTTTTCATGCTTGTCCAATCGCCGTTTCATTCCAATCTGCTCGGCACGATTATCATCAATTTTATCGCCCGATTGACTGATTCGAGTTAAAACCCGATCTATATCGGATTTATCCGCTTTTGATAATAAATCAGACTTATCGGCTTTACGGTCAAGTTTTCGATCAATTTCATCAAATTTCTCATAAACCTTTTCAAATTGGCCAATCATTAAATCCGCCAAATCTTGGTAATCGGAAACTGAATTATCCTTATTATGATTATTTTGCATATTTTGGCCAATAACACCGTTTATAACTGAATTTTATCAAATAATAGCAACCTGTGTCAAAAATCGCAGGGGTTAAACCCCTGCGATTTTTACAATTTTACTGTTGCGCGATGTGATAGCGGTAATCTTCGTAATTGCCGACGGAGGCGGCCATCTTGTTATTGGCGACCGACCAGATCGCGGTGCAGACGTTGTTCAGGATATAACGGTCGTGGCTAACCAAGATGATCGTGCCGCGATATTCTTTAAAAACGTCAGTGACAACTTCCTTGCTCAGCAAATCTAAATGATTGGTCGGCTCGTCAAGCAACAAAAGGTTGACCTTCTGCATTATAAGTTCCGCCAGGACCAGCCGCGCCCGCTCGCCACCGGAAAGAGCGCCCACTTTCTTATAAACGTCTTCGCCGGAAAAGCGCAACGCGCCCAAAACGCGCCGGATTTTTTCCTCATTGACTTCGTCGGTTTTGGAAACCGCTTCGTCGATCACGGATTTTGACGGATCCAAATCTTCATGGCCCTGCGAATAATAACCGATCTTGATTTTATCGTTTATTGTGACTTTTCCTTTCAAAAACTCCCCGCTCCGAATGCTCTTTATCAACGTTGATTTGCCGGTGCCGTTGGCCCCGATAATGCCGATCTTGTCACCCCAATAAACATCAAGCCTCTCCGGGATCGAGAACAACGGGCCATCCGCGGTCCCTACCACGACCGAGCTTAACGCCAAAACTTTGGCGCAAACCCGGCTGGGTTGCGGAAATTTGATATTCACAATCTTCTCGGACTCGTGGGGGTCTTCAAGTTTTTCGATCTTCTCTAGTTCTTTGATGCGGCTCTGCACGCCCGCGGCCTTGGTCGCTTGATAACGGAACCGATTGATATACTCTTGCTGTTCTTTCAGAAACTTTTGCTGCAAGTCATAGGCGCGCTGCGCCGCCTCAAGCCGCGCCGCTTTTTCAACGACATATTGCGAATAATTGCAATAATACTTGTCCAAACCATCGGGCTTCAATTCATAGGTTTTGTTGCACACCTTGTCCAGAAAGTACCGGTCGTGCGCCACGCAAACAATCGCGCCATTTAATGTCGCGAGGAATTTTTCCAGCCATTCAACCGTATCCAGATCCAAATGATTGGTCGGCTCATCCAAAACGATCACATTGGGACGGAACAGCAAAACCTTGGCCAGTGCCAATTTGGTTCTTTCGCCGCCCGAAAGCGACTCGATCGTCCGCGACCAAGATTCTGGAGGAAAACCGAAATCAACCAATAACTTTTCAATCAACCCTTGATAACGGTAAACGTCCTTGGCTTTCATTGTCTCCAGTAATTCAAAATACTGTTCGATATCGGCCGCGCTCATTGATCCTTCTTTTTCCTTGAGGTCATAAGCCTTTTTCTTTTCGATCATATCGAAAGCTTCGCGGTTTGCCGAATATATTTCTTCGATAATCGTTTTGGACAAGGTATCCCAATGGGTTTCCTGCGGCAAGAAACCAATCGTCGCGTTTTTTGAAACTTCGCGCGATCCCGAGTCAAGCTCCTCAATTCCAATCAGCATTTTCAATAAGGTCGATTTGCCGGTGCCGTTGGGACCGACAATCGCAATACGGTCGCCGGCATAAACGCGGAAATCGACATCTTCAAAAAGCTGGTTTTTACCGAATGATTTGTCGAGGTTTTTTAGAATCACCAGCGGATCCTTTTGATTTGAATCCTTGGTTTGGTACAAATGCTTTGAAATTTTAATTTTAGAATTTTCCATGTGAATTGATCCTCTTTCCTGCCGTTTCCGCCTCGCCCTGAAAAAACGCGGGGCAAACAACAAAAAAACAGGGTTTGCTCAATAGCGTGCGTTTGCACGCAAAAAAACTAGCAAATCACCTGCCGTCACATTGTCAGTTTCACCTCTTGTCGGCTAAAAAATATTTTCATGCCAATTTGTCAACAAAATTATTATAAAATAAAACCAGAAAAAAAGCAATCTTTACAAAAATACCCGCGATAATATAAAATGAAAAAGTGCGAAACCTTTGAACCGGAAGGCTCGAAGGACGCCGCAATAGGTAAAAAAGAGAACGCCACAAACGGTATTTTCTTTTTTATTTTCATGAGCTCAAAAATCCCGCCAAAAGCTGGATTTTTGAGTTCATGGGCGTTTATTGGTATGATGTCTGAATACGCTCGACAATCCTAATCATGGTTCATCCGCATCTAGAAAAAGTCCGCAACAAAATAACCCGCCTCAAAGATCGCTTTGGGTGGAAAAGAAAACTGGGTATCGCCGCCGCCAGCTTTTTTTTGATAGCCGGCGCGCTTTGGTGGATAATGCTGCCCCTGCCCAAAGACCACGAAACCGAAATCCCGGCGCATCCAAAAACCTATGAAGCGACACCGGTCGCCTGCGATTGCTTTGGCCAAACCGGCAACCGGATACAAATCAAATTCACTCCCAGCGCACCGGCACAAAACAATATTCCCGCGTACCAAATAGAAGAAGCCACGCGGGAAGGGAAAACAATCATTTATTTCAATAATGTTTCAAAATTGAACGGTGATTTTAAATACGAGGAAATTATCGGCAGCCCGTTGATCGATTCGATCGACTATCGCATCGATAACCGGCAGCTGATTATTGAAATCGGACGCAAAGGACCGTACCTTCCCGCGCAAATCATCGCCGATGCGGCAACGGCAACCATTGTTTTGTTTCCAGCAACCGATAGCTACCCGCTGATTTCAAATCAAAAACCGACCGACAATTCCATGGTTTACCCGATGCAATACACAGTCAGCTTTGAAGCTGTCCTAAAAAGCCCCTTAAAAGACGCCGTCGCGATTTTCCAGGGAAAACCAATTGATTTGAAAACCGCGGAAATCGCGCCCAACAAATACCGGTTCTCATTCAACCAAAACATCGAAATTGACAAAGAATATTCGGTGAAAGCCATAGTTGCCGACCAAAACGGCCGCACTGCGGTCAGCGTCTGGAATTTTTCCGGCCAGATTCCCAGTGCGGCCGCCTTGGGAAAAGACCGCTTTAAATATCTGGGCTGGTGGGGGCAGATCAACACCAATGGCGTAACGGTGCGCAAGGGAATGGCGATTTCGTCCGAAAAAATCGGCACTCTTTCCACCGCCAATCGCGTCAAAGTTCTGAAAGAAGGCTATGGCGATTGGATCGACGGCAAAAATCTCTGGTATCAGATCGACGGGGGCGCCTATCCGGGCGCATATATATTCTCTGACTTCATCACGCCGATGGCGCAACCCCAACCGCCCCAAAAATTCGCGATTCCCGAAAATGTCAAAACCGGGGAAAAATGGATCGATGTCGATCTGACCAAAAAAGTCATGACGCTATTTAATTACGACAAGCCGGTTTTCGCTACCTATATCGCTCCCGGCCGTGCCGAAAACCCAACCCAAACCGGCACCTACCGCGTTTGGTACAAATTAATAAAAGCCGAAATGCAGGGCGGGCCGCCTCTGCACTCCTACCGTTATCATTTGAAGAATATCCCCTGGGTAATGTATTACAATTACAGTTACGCCATCCACGGCACTTACTGGCATGATAAATTCGGAACCCAGCAGAGCGCGGGATGCACCAATATGACCCAAGGCGACGCCAAATTCATCTTCGACAACACTCTGCCCGCCATCCCCGACGGCAAACAATTTGCCGTCGCCCGCGGCGACGACGGCCTTGGCACCGGCACCGTTGTTTATAACCACGAGTAGTTTTGTGCGGCTAATTCCAAATTTCCATTACGCAATTGCTGCAATCAAAATTCAAACGGAACTTCCTGCCCTCTTGGACTAGGAACAGCGGCTCTTGGAAATCAGGCTCTTCGGCATCCGGGCTTTTGGGGCAAACGCCCAGCAAACGCTTCAGACAATGCTTGCACGCCATCACTTTTTTGCCCTTGGTATTACTCAGCTGCTCAAACGCCGGTTCGGCGATCCGGGCACCGTGGCGCTTGTAAAAGTCCTTGGCCAGGCTGTTTGAAACATTAAACGAATAATCCAAATCCAAAACCGGGTAATGGTGCTCGGTTTTTTTATGTTCAACTAAAATCCGCGGATAATTCCTTATCCGCTTCTCATAAAGAGCCTTCGCAACCTCACGGCGCCAATCATTTTGGACCGACAGCGGCACAAAATAAGGCTGGCCAAATTCAAAAGAAAAATCGCGCGCAATAAAGATGGTTTCGCCCAGTTTTGAAAATTGATGTTTCCAGGATTTTTCCGCCGCTTCGATTTTTAACGCCGGTTTTTTTTCAAAAACAAATTCCTTTGTTATCGAATTGCCATCCTCATCCGTGGCCTGCACCGCAAAACCATTTTCAATTTCTTTGAAAAGAAAATCGGCTTCCACCCGGCGGCTTACGCCGGACAAAACCTTCTTTTCGAAATCAGGATCCATGTTGCGGTAAACTTCAGTCCCGATTTTAATATTCTGCCATTTTGCCGGATATATGCGCTTGTCCATAACCGAATTGATATTGACTCCGGTCAATTTCCCGTCATCCCCAAACCAGCAAATGCCGTCGCCGTTGCGCAAATCGTTATCCCGGTCCAACATGAAATAATCGCCGCCGATTTTGCCGACCTTCCCCATTGGCTTGCCCAATGATTTTTGGCTTTCCAGCGACACAATATTTTTCGCATTACCTTGAAAAAAATAATCGGTGTAGCCGCGATTAAAAGTTTTCTCCAGATCCGGATCAAAACCCAATTCGATCTTGCCCGATGATTGCTTCATATATATGCCGCCGCTGGCAGCAATGATCTCGTCCAATTTGCGGCGGTAAGCGGCCGTGACATTGGCCGCATATACCTCATTTTTCAAACGGCCCTCAATTTTAAATGACGTAACCCCCGCGGCCGCCAGTTCCCCCAAAGAATCAATAAGGTTGAAATCTTTCAATGACAAAAGATATTTGTCTTTGGCTAAGATCTTGCCCGCGGAATCCATAAGCGAATACGGCAAACGGCACGCCTGGATGCATTTTCCCCGGTTGGCGGAACGGCCGCAAAGGGCCTGGCTCATATAGCACCGGCCCGAAAACGAAACACACAGCGCGCCATGAACGAAAGCTTCCAGATCAACGCTGGTTTTCTTGCGGATATCCTTTATCTGTTCAAGACTCAATTCCCGCGCCAGAATCACCCGGGGAAATCCCGCTTGTTCCAAAAACTTGACCTGCTCGGCGTCATAATTATGGGTCTGAGTGCTGGCAAAGACCGGGATTGGCGGCAAATTCATTTCCATGATCCCCATATCCTGGATGATAATCGCGTCCACGCCGATATCATAAGCTTTCCAGATCGCATTTTTTACCGCCTCCGTTTCTTCTTCGAAAAAAATCGTATTGATCGGCAAATAAACTTTGACGTAATATTGGTGGGCGAATTTCACCAATTCCGCAATATCTTCCCAGGAATTCCCCGCCGCGCCGCGCGCGCCGAATTGCGGCCCGCCAATATACACCGCGTCCGCTCCCGCCAGCACCGCCATTTTCCCCGCATTTTTGTCCTTGGCGGGAGCCAGCAACTCCAGCTTAATTGGTTTTTTATTGTCTTTATCTGCATTCATAAATATATTTTATATAAAATAATTAAGGAGAGCTTGCCTGCATGAGCTCTCCTTTTTACGCGCGAGTATGATTGGATACCGAGTTATCCGTAGTATTCTTTAGCAATTGAATACCGACCCGCCAATAGCCGGTGATATCGTGTCGATTATTAAGCAGCCTATCTTGGCTTCACCTTACCCTCGCTGGAACAGGAACATGGCCAAGAGTACACGTATGCATTTACCTTTGTGCCGGTGATCATGGGAACCGGCACGTTCGATTATCGCGCGCACGCAACCTTTATGCAACATAAAGGCTGATATGGATTTGTATCATTTAACCAAGGCACCGTCAATGCAGTTAAAATTATTATTTTAGAAATCGCGACATCGCACTTTCAAATATTTTTGAAAATTCTTCCTCATATTGATTCAAACAGGATAGTTCGACCGGGTTGATGAAGGTGCGCGCGATTTCTTGTTTATCGACTTGCACATTTTCCGAAAGCCAAGGAATTTTATCGATATACTTAGCCGCAGGAATTATATAGGCAATTGTTTTATATTCCGCCAGCGCGCACGCCGCCAAGCACATCAAACACGGTTCGCACACCGTCACCATCGCCAATCCCGGCGTCGCGCTGCTTCCCTTTCCCGAGCTGCTTTTCTTTTCCTTGCAAACCATTTCCACCAACAGCCGCTCCGCGTGCGCGGTCGCATCGCAATTGGTGTTAACCAAGCTTTCCGACGCGGCCACCGTCCGGCCCGCACAGTCCAAAACCAAAGCCGCGTTCGCCAGATTTCCCTTTAACGCCGAACTGGCCATCATCTTTTTCAATATTTCAATTTGCCCACCGGTTAATTCCATAAAATTAATTTACAATATTTTCCGACTTACCCGCTAAATACTTCTCGATGTTTGAGATGCAAATATCAACTTGCCTAATTTTCGCCTCTTTTGTGTTATAGCCGATATGCGGAGTCAGCACCACGTTTTCCAGACCGATAAAATCCTGCGGCAGCGCGATTTCTCCGCCTTCAATCGCAACGTCAAAACCCGCGCCGTAAATTTGTTTATTTTTCAAAATTTCAGTTATCGCGCCCAGATCAACCACGCCCCAAGTGCTCGCCAGTAAAATCGCGCTGGTTTTCAAAAGTTTCAATTTTTCCAAATTCAGCATATTCCGCGAACCATTATTTAAATCGCAAACGATGAAAACAATATCGCTGTTCCGCAGCAAATCATCAAGTGAAACATTTTTTACCCCCTGGATATCTTTTGGAACAACATCATAACCGTATATTTCCATTCCAAAACCCGACAGCATTCGCGCCAGACAACCGCCTATATTCCCCAACCCGATAATTCCCGCCCGCCGCCCGCTCATTTCAATCCCATTTAAATATCCTTTTTCTTTGTTTCCCTTCCTGATCCCCGCATCGCCAATCACGATTTTCCGTGCTACCGCGAGCATCAGACCGATCAAATGCTCCGCAACCGCTTGCGCGGCATATCCCGGTACGTTGCTCACTGAAATTCCCAACTCCCGCGCTTTTTTTGTATCAATCCACGAATACCCCGTTGACATCAAAGCCAGCAATGAAGGATTTTTCATTGAATCCAAAAAAGAATTCGGATCAATCCAATCGATCACCACCGCGTCTGCCCCCCCCTGAACCCGCTCCCTGCATTCTTCAACATTCGAATGATCGAAAAACTCCACATCAC
>Ga0172381_10002675_pt1 | contig 19404 bp, 12 predicted proteins | sample Leawel6488metaG_FD_119754 | JGI IMG/M metagenome (GOLD analysis project Ga0172381, IMG submission 119754) | Leachate microbial communities from a municipal landfill in Southern Ontario, Canada - Leachate well 64-88 metaG | ecosystem: Engineered > Solid waste > Landfill > Unclassified | place...
ACGAGCGATTCGCGTAGCGACTTCAATGTCGTTATGCGCTCCAGTTGATATATCATCGAAAAAGATTTCTTCGGAAGAACGTCCACCGAGGTAACCGATAATACGAGCTTCGAGCTCTTTCTTGGTCAATAAGAAACGATCTTCCTCAGGAGTCATCATGACATGTCCACCTGTCCGACCGCGTGGAATAATGGTAATCTTTTGTACCTTGTCAGAATGTTTTAAATTAAGGCCAATAATGGCATGACCAGCTTCATGAAAGGCAATTGAACGACGTTCATGAGGATTAAGGGCTCGTGAACTTTTTGCCGGACCAGCTATACGACGATCAATAGCTTCATCAATTTCTTTAATAGTTACTTTGTCTTTTCCACCACGAACAGCAAGAATGGCTGCTTCGTTTAAAATGTTCGCAATATCCGCTCCAGAGAAGCCAACTGTTCGTCTTGAAAGTTGAGCAAAGTCGATTGTTTCATCAATTATTTTGCCACGAGCATGGACTTTAAATATTTCTTCACGCCCTTTGCGATCAGGAAGATTGACGGTTATTTGTCGATCAAAGCGACCAGCTCTTAATAAGGCTGGATCAAGAACGTCTTCACGGTTGGTGGCTGCGATAACAATAATGCCTGAGTTATCGGCAAATCCATCCATTTCCACAAGTAGTTGGTTAAGTGTTTGCTCGCGTTCGTCGTTACCGCCACCGAGTCCAGCGCCTCTTTGACGACCAACAGCATCAAGTTCATCGATAAACACTAAGCAAGGTGCGGTTTGTTTGGCTTTACGAAACATATCGCGAACACGACCAGCGCCAACACCGACAAACATCTCGACAAAATCCGAACCAGATATTGAGTAGAAAGGAACGCCAGCTTCTCCTGCCACCGCTTTAGCTAACAAAGTTTTACCGGTTCCTGGAGGGCCAACAAGCAAGACGCCTTTTGGAAGCTTAGCGCCAAATTTTGCGAACTTGCGAGGTTCTTTAAGATATTGAACAATTTCGACCATTTCGGCTTTTTCTTCATCACAACCGGCCACATCGCTAAAACGAACTTTGGTGCTATCTTCGCGACGAGCGCGAGAGCGATTGAAGTCCATCGCTTTTGTGTTTGCGCTATTGACTGACGTGTTTAATCTAGAAAAGAAGAAGAGCGAAACGATGACAACTCCTCCTAATAACAAAATGGTCGGTCCCCAGTTTTGCCACCAACTAACCTCAAAGGCGTCGGTGTCGACAAAATAGGCTTCCTTGTGTTTAAAAGTAGCGGTTTCTGGAATCGCGAGATATTCTTGAATTTCGGCCTTGAATTGTGTTGCGTAACTTGGATGTTCAACAGGAGTACCACCCTCTAAAACTTCATATGGTTCTTTAAACATCTCATTGGGAATCATGACTTCAAATGAACCTTCAGCGTTTTTGCCGGGATCATAATAAACGCCAGTAACTTTTGTCGTTTGATATCCGGAACTGCTCGTTGCGACTCTAATTGAATAATCCCTTAAATTTGTATCAAGATCGTTACCAGCGCCGGGTTGTCCTGATAAATACCAGACTTCGGGCTTGCCTTGCATTGAAACAATAAGCCAGACAAAGGCAAAAATGGCAACAGCCATAAGTAAGTAGGGTAAAATGTAACCGAATATTGATTTTTTTGGTTTTGCTTCGTTCATAAGACCTCCTGAAGTGAAATTTGATTAGATTAATTTATTAAATTTCCAAAAAAAGATGATTAACCACAAGTAGATTAAATTATAAACAAACATAACTGCATTTCATAACAAAATAACTAAATATTTTGAAGGAACTAACTATCGATAGTTTACCTATTTTCGTCAAGGTAGTTATACTACCTTAATAATGAACTTAGACTTTTTATTATCAACGAAATTTTTACGATACCTTGGGACATATATTATTGTCCCAGTCTTATTGATAACAACAGGCCACGAGGCGCGAAGTCTCATCGGCATTTTCCAGTCAATAAACAATCTTCTTATTTCGCACAAATTACCCCCAACCAAGTAACGATCCTTAGGTTGCGAGTTTCGTATTGTAAGCGGGTAATCGTTTTCGGTTATATTGCGGTCTTCGGCACCGTGTGAAAAATCAATTTCAAAGTACTCGGTAGACAAAGTTCCCGGCTTTTCCAATGTAAACTCATAATTTTGTGTTCTTATCTGCTCAGACAACACTAATGTGTCGTATTCTTTCAAAAGACTAAATCCAATTCCGAGCGGAATGTCGATATTTGGCTTTTTGGACTGGCACATTTCTCTAATTTCCTTGAGCTGACTATTACTTAATGGGGTGAATTTTTCACTCTGTTTTACTAATTGGATTATTGCCTCATTAAATTCTTCCTCATTGCATTCGAGAAGTTTAGGGATGGGCAATGAGCGACCATTTGAAACAATTTTTACGGCCTTCTGTTTTTGCCTAGTTAACGTTTGGTTGTTGTCCTTAATTTCTTTAAGGATTTGGTAGCGTTCTATCTCGGTTAATTTTGCGACAATTTGCAATCTAATTTTGTTGCGTAAGTATTTGGTTTCAAAGTTGCTAACATCAATGGAAAAAGGGACAAGGTTTTCGTGACAATAATCAAGAAGATCCTGTTTAGAATATGATAATAATGGTCGAACAACAGTCATCTTTTTCATAAATATGACTGGTTCAATGCCGTAATAATCGACGCGATTCCCGCGCTGTTTTTGAATTAGATATGTCTCGATGAGATCATCTTGTTGATGGGCAACAAAAAGCGCCTTTGCATCATACTTATGATACATATTAGCGAAAAATGCATATCTCAACTCACGAGCCCAGGATTGAAAGTTGCCCCGAGAGTTTTTAGGCGCTTCAAATCTTTCGAATATTAAGCCGTGTTCTATGCAATAATCTTGCAATGATTGTTCTTCAAAATCACTGATGTTACGCTTGTGATAATTGACATGACAAACGACAATTTTTGTTGTCTCTTTCATCAAGAGATGAAGAAGGGCCATGGAATCCGGTCCATAAGAGCAGGCCACTAAATATGTAGCATCTTTTTGAATCGGATAGTTAATTTTCATTCTATGATCTCCTTTCAGTCATACTTTCTTGATACAATATTTCGTACATTTCTTCGGCTTGTAAAACATCGGCGTGATCCAAGAGTAGCACCACTTTTACTCCAATAATGTTTCGGCCAAGTTTTAACTCGAGCTCATCGCCAATTTTTACTTCTGTTGAAGGTTTTGCAACACGTCCGTTAACGAAAATGCTGCCCCCATCTGCAACTTCCTTGGCGACGCTACGTCTTTTTATTAACCGCGACACCTTCAAATAACGATCTAATCTCATATTTCTATTTTACAACCCCTTGTGTGTTTTGACACTGTCATTGTATAGTTCGGTGATAATCATTAAGACTTCTTCTAAGTCATTTATCCACTCACCTGTCTTGCGCATTCGGATTTTCAATGTTCTTTGAATATACGAAACCTTAACCTTAGCTAGATATGGGGTAATCTTCTCAAAAAGACTATTACCTATTCCGTTTATCGAGGAGAAGTCGCGTGATAGTTCAATGATTATTTCTTCGCTGAGCTCAATGATGCCAGAGAATGATTTTCCATTGGAAAGCAAATCAATTCTCTTCTGACGAATGAGTGCATCTACTTCACGAGGAATTCTTCCGTAAATATCTCGCATTCGTTCTATCACTTTCTTAAGAGCACTAATCGTCTTTGCCGACTCAATATCTTGATAAAGCTCAATCTTATCCTTCTTTTCTGCATAGTTGGCAGGAATGTAAGCTTCAATATTAAATAGATGAGCAGCCTTAGCTTCTTCAGTTGGTTTGCCGGTTTTCTTTTCTTCAATGGCTTCCGAAAGCATCTTTAAATATAAATCAATGCCAACTGAGTCAATAAAACCAGCTTGCTCAGGTCCGAGAATGTCGCCCGCACCACGAATCATTAAATCCCGTTGAGCAATTTTATAACCACTTCCCAGCTCGGTAAAATCCTGAATCGCTTTAAGTCGTTTGAGAGCCTTTTCATTTATTGTTTTGTACTCACGATAAAAAAGATATGCATAAGCTATTCTACTTCCTCGTCCAACTCGGCCTTTAATTTGATATAGTTGCGATAATCCAAAACGATCAGCATCTTCAATAATAATCAGGTTAGCATTAGCGATATCGATGCCGTTTTCAATTATCGAAGTTGCCACGAGAATATTTAAATTCCCTGAGTAAAAATTCATCATGACATCTTCGATTTCATCACGATCCATTTGTCCGTGAACAACCCCGATTTTTGCGTTGGTAATTTTTCGTTGGATACGGTTAGCGGTTTGATAGATAGTCGATACTTTGTTATGAACATAAAACACTTGACCATCGCGAGCTAGTTCTCTTTCAATTAGTTCTTTTATAACATCTTCTCGATATTGCATAACATAAGTCTGAATCGGCATTCGATTGATGGGGGCGGTGTTAATTTGCGAAAGTTGACGAATTCCCAATAGAGATATTTGCAAAGTTCTTGGAATCGGCGTTGCACTTAAAGTCAATACATCGACATTTGTTTTCAACTCTTTGATTCGCTCTTTTTGTTCAACGCCAAAACGTTGTTCTTCATCAACAATTAACAAACCCAAATCCTTAAAAACAATATCCTTAGATAACAATCGATGAGTACCGATAACAAGGTCAACTTCTCCGTTAGCCACCAATTCGGCAAAATGCCTTTGTTTTGAATCAGGAATAAGGCGAGAAAACACTGCAATTCTAACTCCAAAATTTGAAAAACGTTCGATTGCGCGCTCATAGTGTTGTCTGGCTAAAAGCGTAGTTGGGCACAAAATTGCGGCTTGTTTGCCGTTAGCAATCGCCTTGAATGCCGCCCGAAAAGCAACTTCTGTTTTACCGAATCCGACATCACCACATAATAGTCGATCCATCACCTCAGGCTTTTCCATATCGCGCTTAATTTCATCGAGGGCTTCTTGCTGGTCGAGAGTAAGTTCAAAGGGAAATTCTTCTTCAAACATCTTCTGAATTTCTTCGTCTTTTTTAAACATAAATCCTGGTGTTTGAATTCGTTCTTTATATAAAGCTACGAGTCTTTCAGCGAGTTCGTTAACGCGGTTTTTGATTCGTAATTTAGTTTTTTCCCATTCGGTTCCGCCCAAACGATTAAGTTTGGGAGCGGCCCCTTCCTTACCTGCATATTTTCTAATTAGACGGAATTGAGATAAAGGAACATATAAAGCATCGGTGCCGGCATAAGCAATGTGTAAAAAATCTCTTTTATTCCCATCGATTTCCAGCGTTAGAATATCGATAAATTGGCCAATGCCATTATACTCATGAACAACATAATCTCCACTTTCTAACTCCTCAAACGATTTTAAAATAGTCGATTCTTTAAAACGACTCATAAATCGTGACCGATGGGTTTTATATCCTAGTAATTCCTTGCTTGAAAGATAACATATCTTCTCTTCGACTAACTCGAATCCCTCATTAATATCATAAAGGGTAACTCCTAGTTTCCCTTTAGGGAGATTGAGTGCCTCAACGACATCAAATCCCATAGTCTCATCTTTTAAGATGCTGACTGCCGTTTCCAATTGCTGTTTGTTTGCTAGAGCAAGGACGATTTTTTCATTCGTCGCCAAATAAGACTGAATAGTCGGAACGATGTTCGCATAAGACGTACTTGAAGATAGTATAGGCCTTACTTTGAACTCGATATCGTTTGCGTTCTCGACGTACTTTTTGCTAAAGAGTGCTTTGCGCTTTCCTTTAAAAACATTGTCCCATCTTTGATATATCTCAAGATGAGTAATTATTTTCCCCGCTGACGATAATTCCTCGAGAAACATTTGTGACTCATTTAGCAATAATTCTTGCGAAGTCATCAAGGCATCTTTATTAACAGCAAAAACGAGTTCGAATTCTGCGTAATCTAAAATAGAATAATGTTCCCTTTGCGCATAACCATAATATTTATAATTTCGTGGATGAATGAGTTGTGATTTGATTCGTTCGAAATCTTCTTTAACAATTTCAAGTAAAGTGTCCTTATCTTCTGCAGTCAACATCATCGCATCTTTGCTAATTTGTTCCTGCAAATTAATTTCTAGTCTTCCAATTTCTTCACTTGTGAAGAGAATATCGTTTGCGGGCGTTATTGTGATCTCTGAAATCGGTTCATTTGATGTTTGTGAAGCGATATCAAAAAAGCGGATGGATTCAATTTCATCACCAAAAAATTCAATTCTAATTGGGCGAAGATAATTGACACTAAAAATATCTAAGATATCGCCACGTGATGCATATTGCATACTTTGATCAATTTTGCCAACCCGGGAATACCCACCTTTAGTTAGTTTTTCACGTATCGAAATCAAATCAACTTCCTGCCCTACTTTAAGAGTAAAACTTAGACTTCCAAACAATTCTGGGGAAGGCATAAATCTCATCAATGACGACATATGCGCCACGAGGATTTTCCCCTTACTTTTACGAAGCTCGCCCATAACATATAGTCTCTGTGCCATCAATTCCTTGGATGAAGTTATCGTCTCCGATCGTAATAAATCATCATTGGGGAAAAGTAAAACATTATCATCTCCAAGAAAACTTCCTAGCAAATCATAAATATTTTGAGCGTTGTACAAATTTGAAGTAATTATTGCGTAATTCGCTGGCTTTTTGCGAAAAAGAGCCGCAAATAGCAAAGAAACTCCAATCGTGTCATCAACGACAAAAGTCCCTCTTTTGGCAAGGAGGGAGGTGACGGCATTAGTTTCTTCGATTCGCTTTAAGAGTTCGCTCAGAGTATTCTCCTTAGTTATATTTTGCCATAGCGGATGTAAATCCATTTCTCAAATAAACCTTAAGGGCTTCGGTTGATTCACCAACAGCAATATCGATTAGTTTGGCTTGTTCTTTAGTGGGTTTTCCCAGTACGTAATCCATTCCGTCATACTCTGGTTCGCCAATCCCAACTCTTAGTCTTTTTATATCTTCAGTTTTCAATACTTCCATAATGTTTTGAATGCCGTTATGACCTCCACTTGAGCCAGATGGGCGAAGTCTAATTCTCCCTGGTTCAAGCGCCATATCATCATAAATAATCAGCATATCATCAGTGGCAATATTGAAATATGCTTTTATCTCTTGTACAGCAGTTCCTGATAAATTCATATAAGTTGTTGGTTTAAATAAGATAACGGGTTCGCCAAAGATGGTCTCTTTAGTATACAAACCATTAAAAGCGACCTTATCAATACTAAAACCCAGTGAGTCAGCTAGTGAATCGACAACGCGATAGCCAAGGTTGTGCCTTGTCTTTTCATATTTCTTTCCGGGGTTACCTAATCCAACGATTAATTTCATACGTTTGTTCCTACTCAAATTATTATAGCAAGCCGCTTTGACGATAACATTCAAAAATACTTTGCTTATACCCTCGATAGTCTTAATGATGTAATATTTATCTTGTTAATATGAAAAAAGGTTTAAAAGAAAAAGGATTAGATCTCGTCAAAGGCTTAGCTATTGGCGTCTCGTTTATTATTCCGGGAGTCAGTGGCGGAACAATGGCTGTCATTCTTGGCATTTACGACAAAATCATCAATTCTGTTAATCTTCTCACTAAAAAATTCATCGAAGCCTTCAAGATTCTTCTTCCAATTGGTTTGGGAGCGGTTTTAGCAATTCTTATTTGTTGGTATCCATTTAAATTAGCATTCGAACACATCATGATTGTAATGGTAAGCTTGTTTGCTGGTTTTATAGTTGGTGGCATGCCGGGAATATTCGATGAAGTAAAAAGCCAAAAAATGAAACCTATATATATCGTTGTGTGTGTCTTGGCGATTATTTTATCAGCGGGTCTTGGGTTTCTGTCTGTCAGCCTCAAATTGAATATTCAGTCTTTGTACGATTCTCGTCCTTGGTGGCTATATGTGTTAGTTGTTATGTCAGGCGTTATTTCCGCTTTCGCCCTTGTTGTACCTGGTATCTCAGGTTCGATGATTATGATGGTTTTAGGTTTTTATACTCCGACTCTCAACTTGATAGATAATTTCTTGTCTTGGACGAATATCGGTAGCTCAATTTCAATTCTTGCTTGCCTGGTTGTCGGGGCAATCGTAGGTGTTTTCATCGCCTCGAAAATCATGGCTTTACTTTTAAAACATTTTCGAAACGGGACATTTTATGCAATCATCGGTATTATCATTGGATCTTTAATCGCTATTTATTACAACTTCGAAATATATGAATATTATATGACAGTAGGATTTAGATGGTGGGAGGTTTTATTAGGGGGTGTGGCTTTAGTGATTGGTATCGCGATTACTTATATGTTTGTCCGGTTTGGACGTAAAGATAAAATGCTTATGGAGGATTCGAAACAATGAACGAAGTATTTTTGTCGGCAATCGAAGGACTCGAAAACGTTGGGCGCTTTTGGGATATGGGTGCTTGGGAAATGGCCTTTCTCCTTTGGCTCAATAGTTTACACGGCACCTTTATTGATTATGTCTTTCTTATCATAACTTTTTTGGGTGATAAAGGAATTGTGTGGATTACTTCCGGAGTAGTCATGCTCTTCTTTAAAAAAACACGCCGCATGGGCATTTATGTTATCGCTACCTACGCTGTAATTGGTGGCACAAATAATTTTATTATTAAACTATTAACAGATCGTTCCCGCCCATTCTATGACAACACAATAGCCATCTATCCCGCCGCACAAAGCCTACAAGATTTTGCTGTGAGTATTTTTTATGGCGATGGCATAATTCTTGGCTTTGCAGAAATCCCGGATAGCACATCATTTTTCTCTGGTCACACCGTAGCTTCAATAGCATGTGCAATGATGATGTTTATGCACAACAAAAAGTTCGGTATACCAGCTCTCATTCTCGCTTCCATTATCGCCTTCTCTCGGTTGTGGCTTGGTGTTCACTGGCCGACTGATGTTATCTTTGGAGTCATTTTTGCGATAGGCGCGGCGATTGGTTTATATTATCTTCTTCGTTTCATTGAACCAAAAGTTCTAAAACTTGTCGCAAAACTATTTAATAAAGACAAGACCGCTGAAGCAAATCCCGAATAACAACTACAATTAGAGCACTATGTGCTCTTTTTTATTAATGTTCTTTTTAAGTAAAACTTATTGAAAACTATTATAAAGGAGCATATACTTTTGTATTGACAACTCTGTCAACGAAAGAATGTATGCCAAAAACACCTGAGCAAAATCAACAAATAAAAGATGAACGTCGCGCGAATATTTTAAATACCGCTTTGCGTCTTTTCGCTGTATATGGTTACGATTCAGTTGTAATCAATGATATAACTCGCGAAGCAAATTGCTCGCACGGCCTTTTTTATCATTATTTTAAAAATAAAGTTGCTCTTTTTTTAGATTTAATGAAAATTGCCGAGGAGAGAACTTTTCGCAAACGACACGAGGAACAATCACTTAATAAAATGCCGGCTATTGACGCCATCCGCACCATCGTTTCTCACATGATTGACGAAATATATAGCGACAACGAATCAATTTACTTCCTCTATATGTTCGTGAATATGCACTTGCAAAAAACATTGCCATTACCACCTAAAGAAAAGGAAAGAGGCAATAAAAAATCGTTTTTCCACTACTTCATCGATTTGATTGCTCGCGGACAAAAAGAAGGAGATGTCTCTGGTGGAGACCCAAAAGAATTCGCTATTATCTATTATTCAATTATAAAAGGCTTGTGTTACACGCGCATCAATATGGTCAAAAAGAGCGCCACAAAGCCGAGTCCAGACATCATCATGAATTTGTTTATAAGAAAGGGAAACTATTAATGTTCAAATTATTTCGTTTTTTAAAACCAAAAATTTGGCTGATTATTATTGTTTTCATCTTGATTGGGGCCCAATCTTATTCGCAGTTAAGCCTGCCTCGATTGATGGGCGAAATAGTTGCAAATATTACGAGTCCGGCCGGAGCAGATAACGCTTTTATTCTTCGCAAGGGCTTAGAGATGTTCGCGTACGCTGGAGCGACAATCGTAATTGCGTTAGCAACTTCTCTAAGTGTTTCTTATGTCGGTGCATATTTTGGTAAAAAGGTGCGATCCGAAGTGTTTAAAAAAGTTCTCGCCTTTTCACCTGGAGACTATGATCGAATCGGTACAGCTTCACTTATGACTCGTACTACTAATGACGTCGAGATGGTTCAAACAATCGTTATTATGGGGCTTAGAATCATGGTCATGTCACCTGTTATTATGGCTATTGCCATTGTTCAGGTTTTAAGAACCGACCAGCAACTCGCTCTCATTCTCGCTTTTTCAATTCCTTTAATCATCATCACGATCATTATTCTCTTCGCGATTGCTATGCCACTATTTAAGAAACTGCAAATCGCAATCGATGAAGTTACTAAGGTCTTGCGGGCTTCATTAACCGGCGTTCGTGTCGTTCGGGCTTTTAATCAAGAAGAAAAAGAGCAAAAAAGATTTGCCAAGGTTAATCAACATCAAACAAATATTGTTGTAAAAGTTGGCCGGACGATGTCTTTTGCCAGCCCCCTTATTTCGATTTTCTTTGATTTAACATATTTTGCGATTTTCCTCTTTGGATTCGCAATTATCGACGGTACCGCAAATGCTGCACGTTTAGATAACATTCTTGTTACTTCGCAATATGCTATGCATATTATGATGTCGTTTTTAATGTTTTCTATGCTTTTGATTAACATCCCTCGTGCCGGGGTCAGTGCCCGCCGCATCAATGAGGTTTTAGACACAAAAATTGTCATCAAGGACCCAGACAATCCTGCGACCGCTCCTAATGAATTTTACGGTCATGTCCGTTTCGAAGATGTCACTTTTACTTTCCCGGACTCAGAAGTACCAACCTTACAAAATATTACTTTTGAAGCAAAACCAGGCCAAGTGACTGCAATTATTGGTTCAACCGGAAGTGGAAAATCTTCAATTATCAATCTTATCCCCCGCTTTTACGACATATCCAAGGGACATATTTTTGTCGACGATGTCGATGTCCGTGATTATGCACAAAAAGACCTGAGAGATAAGATTGGCTTTGTTCCTCAACAAGCTCTGCTCTTCTCGGGAACAATCCGCGATAATATGCGCTTCGGAAAACCAGATAGCACTGATGATGATATCAAGGTCGCTTTAGAAGTCGCGCAAGCCACTCGCTTTGTGGCCAAAAAAGAAAACGGCTATGATGCGGAAGTATCACAGGGCGGCAAAAACTTTTCAGGCGGGCAAAAACAGCGGATCGCTATCGCTCGCGCCCTCGTAAAAAAACCCGAAATCTATATTTTTGATGATTCGTTTTCAGCTCTTGATTTTAAAACCGATATTCGCCTTCGCACTGCGCTTAAAGAATATACCAAAAAGGCATCGGTAATTATCGTTGCTCAACGTGTTTCATCCATCATGGATGCCGACAATATTCTCGTCTTAAATGAGGGGAGAATTGTTGGACAAGGAAAACATCAAAGCTTGTTAAAAAATTGCAAGGTTTACCAAGAAATTGTTTTCTCACAAATGGATGAAAGTGAAATAAAACGTACGCTTGAAATTAAGAAACAAGTTCTTCTAACAGAAGGAGGTGACGAATAATGCCTCGTTCAACTGATTCAATGATGGGTGCAAAACCCAAAAACATTAAAAAGGCGGCATCGCGAATACTAGCTGATTTTCGTCCTTTGCTCGGCACCTTTATTTTTGTCATTATCATTCTTCTTGTTTCTGCGACTCTATCGGTTTTAATGCCAGTCTTGTTAGGTGATTTTGTCAACGACTTTAAAAATTTAGCGACACAGGTTGAAGGTGTTTTTGTTATTAATTGGCCAGAAGTTTTTAAGCAAGTAATAATAATGCTTTCTTTTTATGTTGGATCAGCCTTATTAATGTGGCTTGCTGACTGGATTGTCGTCAAAATATCGGCTGATTATGCTTATAATATTCGCGCCAAAATTAAGGGGAAGCTCGATCGTTTGCCGCTTAGTTATTTTGATAAACATGCTTATGGCGAGATTTTATCTCGAGGCACGAATGACGTCGATAATATCTCACGTCACATGAGCAGCATCATTAATCAAACCATCTTAGGTGTTTCGATGTTTATCGGCGTCGTTATCGCTATGTTCGTCACCTCCTGGGAACTAGCCTTAGTAGCAATCGCAATCTTGCCATTCACTATCCTTTTCACGGTTCTAATCGCTGTCAACGCTCAAAGAGAGTTTAAAAAATTCCGCGCTCATTTAGGTAAGTTAAATTCGATTACCGAAGAAAATTACTCTGGTTTTAAAATTGTTAAGCTTTTTAATAAAGAAAGCGATGTGGCTGCATCCTTCGAACAAGTTAACGAAATAATGATGAAGGCCGACTGGAAATCACAGTGGCTTTCAGGCTTCATTTTCCCAACCATGCGCTTTATTGGTAACCTCGGTTTTATCGGCGTCAGTGTCGTGGGTGGTATATTGGAAAACCCCGGCAACATGGTTGCGTTCTTCCTGTTTTTACAAATGTTCCAACAGCCTTTCCAACAAATTGGACAAATCTCAAGTATTATTCAGTCGGTTTTAGCTTCTGGAGAACGTATTTACGATCTTCTTGATGAAGTTGAAATGGAACTTGAACCAAGTGATGCAATCAATAGTGAAGACGGCATTAAAGGTGAGATTGTTTTCGATAATGTTGAATTCGCATACACTATTGATAAACCACTAATTCGTAACTTTAACCTCAAGGTTAACACTGGAGATAGTATTGCCATTGTCGGCCCAACCGGTGCCGGCAAAACAACAATTGTCAATCTCATCATGCGCTTTTACGATGTGAATAGTGGTCGTATCCTTCTTGATGGTATTGATATCCACAATTATCGACGTGGCGTTCTTCGTGGAGCCGTCGGTATGGTGTTACAAGATACTTGGCTTTTCTCGGATACAATTCGCGAAAACATCCGTTACGGACGCAATGATGCGACCGATGAAGAAATTGAAGAAGCAGCCAAACAAGCCCACGCTGACCACTTCATCAAAACCTTACCCGGAGCATATGATTTCGTTCTTAACGAAGATGGCACCAACATCTCGCAAGGACAGCGACAACTGCTAACAATCGCAAGAGCCATTGTGTCGAAACCTAAAATTCTTATTTTAGATGAAGCGACATCAAGCGTTGATACGCGCACTGAACTAGCTATTCAAGACGCGATGAATGGTATGATGATTGGAAAAACGAGTTTTATTATTGCCCACCGCCTTTCGACTATTAAAAACGCGAAAGTGATTATTGTTATGCAAAAAGGACAAATTGTTGAAATTGGAAACCATCAAGAATTATTAGCGAATAATGGTTTCTATGCTGATTTGTATAATGCTCAGTTCTCTGGACGCAACCCTCTTGCCGAACCAGAAGCTGAAAACGGAAACGAAACGCAAAAAGCTATTTAAAAAGTTGTATTAAGACGCCACGAACCAAATGTGGCGTTTTCTTTTACAAATTTATCTAGAACGCACAATTTTCGATTTATGATAAAATTGCTGTGCGAGTAACCTATGGCCAATCAAATAGAAATAAGTGTTATTATTCCTGTCCGTAATTCCGAAAAACATCTTTCGTCTTGTCTTTTCAGCGCTGTTTCTCAAGATTTTGCTAAGCCTTATGAGGTTATCATTATCAATAATGGTTCTACCGACAACAGCAAAGATATTATTGAGAAATATTCGAAGAGATATAAAAATATACGTCATATTATTACCGAAGGGCTTTCGGTAGGCTTTGCCCGTAAAAGAGGTGTTGACGAAGCAAGAGGAAAATACATTTGTTTCCTTGATAGTGATGATATGTATAAGCTTTCATTTTTAAGAATTATGTACGACACAATCGTCTTGCACTCAGCCGATATCGTTAATTGCTCATATGTAAAGATAAAACCGAACGGACGCATTACTCGCAATATTTTAGCGCGCCAAAGAGTTTTGGATCGCCAAGGCGGTGTCAAATCCCTTCTACGCGATTTTAATATTCGCGGTTATATGCCGATGAAAATGTATCGAGCTGATTTAATCAAAGAAACTAAGCTACCAATATCGACAAAACTGATAATGTTCGAAGATTTTCTGATTAATTTTGCGTTATACGCCAAAGCGAAAAAATCAATTACTATAACCGAACCTTTGTATTTTTATCGAAGGACCGATGAATCGGCAACAACGAACTTATCGAGTAACCGAACCGATTTACACCTTAAATGTTTCGCTGCCGTTCGCTATTTGGTCGAGAATACAAATGATCCAGTTATCATTAAAGAATTTTTTAAACGTCGCTTCCGTTATTGGCTTTCAATCTTTGCCGACGTTTTTCTTTCACGTATTGTAAATGCTCGGCCTTTTATTGCGGAGTTAAGACAGGCAGAAAAAACAAAACGCCTTATCATGTCAGACAAACCTCTTCCTATTCAAGGTATGCCTTGGGAAGATTTAATTAAAGAAATTCAATAACGATCTTTTATTATAATAAAAACGCTTACATAAGCAATTTTAGTTATTTTTAGGCAATATCTATGATATTCTTGTATCGGTGAGCTTTTAACGGCTCATAAAAAGTATAAAGGAGAGCACAAATGGCTAAAAAATACGTTTACAACTTTAAAGAAGCTCATGGTCTCGGAAAAGAACTCCTTGGTGGAAAAGGCGCCGGTCTAGCAGAAATGACCCATATCGGTATTTCTATTCCTCAAGGTTTTACAGTTACAACTGAGGCATGTACGCTTTATTACGAAAGCGGCAAAAAACTTCCCGACTATCTAGTCAAGGAAATTACTGACGCAATTCACGGCATCGAAAAGGAAACTGGTAAGATTTTTGGCGGTTCACACAACCCCTTACTCGTCTCGGTTCGTTCCGGAGCCCGCGCCAGCATGCCAGGCATGATGGACACAATCTTAAACCTAGGTTTAAACGACAAAACTGTCGAATCGATGGCAAAGGAAACAAACAATGAGCGTTTCGCATACGACTGCTATCGCCGTTTTATTGTTATGTTTAGCAATATTGCTAAGGGACACCCCCGCACCGAAATGGATAAGATGCTTGAAGAGTTAAAAGAGGAAAGAGGCTATAAACTCGATACTGAGATTAACGCTGATGAACTCAAAGAACTCGTCAAAAAATACAAGGCTTATTACAAAAAGGTCTTTGGAGATGATTTTCCATCCGATCCTTACCAACAAGCTCTTGATGCAATTACTGCTGTTTTCCGTTCATGGGATAACCCACGCGCTAATGTCTATCGCAAGATGAACAACATCCCTTACGAGTGGGGTACTGCTGTCAATGTTCAATCAATGGTCTTCGGTAATAAAAACGAAAATAGTGGCACCGGTGTTGCTTTCTCGCGTTCACCATCAACCGGCGAAAGAAAAATATTTGCTGAGTATTTGCCAAATGCCCAAGGCGAAGATGTCGTCGCTGGACTTCGCACCCCTCTTCATATTGAAGAATTGAATACCAGAATGCCAAAGGTCTACGAAGAATTTATGTCAACCATCGGCAGAATGGAAAAACACTATCACGATATGCAAGACATGGAATTCACCGTCGAAGACGGAAAACTCTATTTCTTACAAACAAGAAGTGGTAAAAGAACTGCTCAAGCGGCTTTAAAAATTGCTTGTGACTTAGTTGATGAAGGCATTATCTCTAAGGACGAAGCCGTCTTAAGAGTTGATCCAAACATTCTCGACACACTTCTTCACCCAAGTTTTGATAAAAAAGAACTCGATAAGACAACGCCAATTGCTGTCGGTCTACCAGCCTCTCCTGGTGCCGGTACAGGAAAATTAGCCTTTACCGCTCAAGAAGCTAAAGCCCGTCGCGAAGCTGGCGAAAAAGTCATTCTTGTTCGGGTCGAAACTTCACCTGAAGATATTGAAGGTATGGTCGCCGCTGAAGGTATTCTCACCATGCGTGGTGGTATGACTTCACACGCTGCTGTCGTCGCTCGTGGCATGGGCAAAACCTGTGTAGCCGGCGCATCCGGAATCGTCGTCGATGAAGATAAGAAAACAGCCCGTATTGGCAAGAAAGTATATGGCGTTAACGATGTCTTCTCGCTTGATGGTTCAACCGGTAACGTCTACGAAGGCGCTATTAAAACCGTTGAAGCTCAATTAACCGGTTATTTCGGTCGGATCATGGCGTGGGCCGATGAACGTCGTACTCTCCATGTGCGCGCTAATGCCGAAACACCTAGAGATGCACAAACTGCTCACAATTTTGGTGCTGAAGGTATTGGTCTTGCTCGTACTGAACATATGTTCTTTGACAAGGATCGCGTCTTCTTTATGAGAAAAATGATTCTTGAAGATACACTTGAAGGTCGTGAAGAAGCCCTCGCGCAACTTCTCCCCTATCAACGTGATGACTTCTACAAATTATTCTCGATTATGGGCGAATTAAATGTTAATGTCCGCCTCCTTGATCCACCGCTTCATGAATTCTTACCTCAAGAAGATGATAAAATCGAAGAATTGGCCAAAGAATTAAAGAAAAGCCCTGAAGACATCCGTGCTCGCATTGATGACCTTCACGAGTTTAATCCGATGATGGGTCACCGCGGTTGCCGTCTTGATGTTTCTTATCCCGAAATTGGAAGAATGCAAACGAGAGCGATTATTGAAGCTGCTCTCCAAGTTCAAAAAGATACTGGTAAAACAATCACCCCAGAGATTATGATTCCATTAACCTTAGATGGTAAAGAATTTGACTATGTCAAAAAGATTATTACCGATACTGCTGATGAAATCATTGCTGCTTCTGGACAAAAACTCGTTTACCACGTAGGTACGATGATCGAAATTCCACGTGCGGCTTTACTCGCTGCCGATATCGCGAAAAATTCGGCCTTCTTTAGTTTTGGCACAAATGATTTAACCCAAATGACTTATGGTTTCTCACGCGATGATGCCGGTAAGTTCTTAAATGACTACTACGCGAAGAAGATTTTTGAACAAGATCCATTCCGCACCGTCGATCAACGTGGCGTCGGACAACTTATCAAGTTAGCAGTCGAAAATGGACGCAAAGCTAATCCTGATCTTCATATCGGTGTTTGTGGCGAACATGGTGGCGACCCTGTCTCCGTTGAATTCTTCCACAACGTCGGCCTTGATTATGTCAGCTGTTCACCGTTCCGTGTTCCGGTTGCTCGTTTAGCGGCCGCTCAAGCTGCCATCAAAGCTAAAACCGCTAAGAAATAATTTCTTACGGATTAATCAAAAACTAACGCTAATCACCACGTGTGAATTGGCGTTTTTTTATTTTTATATTATATATAAATTACGTACGTCAAACATTTTTATGACATTCGGTATTTCATTACCGATTATAAATTGTATAATATATTTGACATGAACTTAATACTTGTGTCAGAGGTTATCCATGAAAAACGAAAATAATAGTTTTGTTTCAAAAAATCAGTTGCAAAGATTTCCTGTTTATATAGATTTATTGAAGAAAATGAACGGCGAAGGCCGATTAAATGTTTCATCTCAAATCATGGCTGATTATCTTAAACTAAGTGAAGAAACAGTTAAAAAGGATTTTGCTCTTGTCAGTCGTAACCCTGGTAAGCCAAACACGGGATGGCCCATTCAAGAACTCATTGAAGCTTTAAAAAGTTTTCTCGGTTATAACGATGCAACAAACGCTGTACTAGTTGGAGTCGGACATCTTGGAAGGGCATTCCTTAATTATGAGGGCTTCAAAGATTGTGGGATAAAGATTGTGGCATCCTTCGACAGCAATCCATATATTGTTGATTTAAAAGTAAATGGCATTCAAATATTTTCAATCGAGAAAATGGAGAGCACAATTCCTCGCCTTAACGCTCATATCGGTATCATCACAGTCCCTGAATCTGAAGCCCAAGAAATTGCGAATACACTCATTAAGTCAGGCGTCAAAGCGATTTGGAACTTCGCTCCCATTCACTTAATCTTGCCAGACAATATTATCATCCAAAACGTTAATCTCGCGAGTTCTTTGGCAATTCTCTCATATGAATTAAATCGCTGATTTAAGATAATAGCATAAATTAGATTATAGAAGATTCTCTAGGGTTTCATGTTTAAAAAAGAAAAGCCTCTTCCCGGTAAGAATTGTCATTTAAAAAGACCCATAGGGTCTTTTTTCTATTTCTTTTGTGACGCTAACTTTTTCTGGCGAGCTTTTTCTCTAACAACATTCCCATACCCGGGCTTGTTTTCTTGTCGGGCTCGAGCGATTGCCATATCATCTTTGGGGACATTGCGATTAATAGTGGAGCCCGCTGCGATATAAGCGTGATCTTCGACCACGATTGGTGAAATAAGCGTGCTTCCTGAACCGACAAAAACATCGTTACCAATAATTGTTTTTGTTTTATTGTAACCATCATAATTTGCGACAATTGTACCACAACTAATATTCGTCTTTTCTCCGATTTCGACATCACCCAAATAACTTAAGTGAGCTGATTTTGCGCCATCGTGTAAGACGCAAGCCTTGAATTCAACAAAGTTACCAACGCGGTTGTGGTTGGCAATCACTGAATGGCCACGAATTCGAGCGTACGGCCCTACTTCGTTCTCATTTCCAATCGCTGAATCAGCGACGTGAGAAAAGATGATGTTGTTTTTATCACCAACGGTGACATTGTCTAAGTAAGTTGAAGGACCGATTACATTATCTTTTCCGATAACCGAATTACCGAGAATATGAGTCCCAGGCCGAATGACAGTATCTTGTCCGATTACAACGTCCGGCCCAATAAATGTAGAATTACTATCTTCGATAGTTACACCCGAAAGCATATGTCGCTCGTTAATCTCGCGAGCCATAATATGAGCGGCTTCTTCAAGCTGGCGGCGATCGTTAATTCCAAGCGTTTCTTTGTAGTCTTCTGCGATTGATGCGCCAATTCTTAATCCATCATTTTTAAACATTTTGATCAAATCAGTTAAATAGTATTCGCCTTGTGCATTGATGGGTTTTAGGCTCTTAAGATATTCAAAAAGTAATTTATTATCAAAAACATATACGCCGGCGTTAACTTCGTTAATGGCGTTTTGTTTCGCGTTTACATCAGTTTGTTCAACAATCTCCTCGACGTAGCCATCTTCGCCCCGAACAATTCTTCCATATCCACGAGGATCGGGGACAATCGCCGAAAGAATAGTTAATTTATTACCATCTTTTTCGTGTTTTATTATCAATTTTCCTAATGTTGATGTTTTAAGTAGGGGGGTGTCGCCGCAAACAATAAGGGTGCGACCATCCAATCCAGCCAATAAAGGCGCGACTTGTATAATAGCG
>Ga0172381_10002676_pt1 | contig 19402 bp, 33 predicted proteins | sample Leawel6488metaG_FD_119754 | JGI IMG/M metagenome (GOLD analysis project Ga0172381, IMG submission 119754) | Leachate microbial communities from a municipal landfill in Southern Ontario, Canada - Leachate well 64-88 metaG | ecosystem: Engineered > Solid waste > Landfill > Unclassified | place...
GAGTTCGGATAGGTTACCATAATTATTAACAACTATGGTTAATTTCTACTAATAATTAACAATAAGGTAAGTTATGACGAAATACGTAAACACAAGAACTGCTTGTAAAAATTTAAATGTACATCCTAATACTCTACGAAATTGGGATCGGGACGGCAAGGTAAGAACGATGCGTACGCCCGGCGGGCGTCGGCTTTATGATTTATCATCCTTATCCCAATCTAATCGTAGTAAAATTATATACGCAAGAGTTTCTTCAAAAGGACAGAGCAATGATCTTGACTCACAAATACAGTATCTTAGAACAAGATATCCAAACCATGAGCTTATCCAAGATATCGGATCTGGTCTCAACTTCAAACGCAAAGGGCTTACAGCCCTTCTGGAACGATTGCTGTCTGGAGATGTCGAAGAGGTTGTTATTGCACACCGCGACCGGCTCTGCCGGTTCGGATTTGAATTATTCCTTACCATTGCAGAGAAATTTAATACCAAAATCGTGGTTCTCGACGATGCACAGCAGTCACCACACGACGAACTCGTCGCCGATTTGCTCTCAATTGTCCACGTTTTCTCCTGTAGGCTTTACGGACTCAGAAAATATTCTAAGAAAATCAAAGAAGATAAGGATTTATCCGAACAAAAACAGTAAAGAATTATTTAATAAATACCTGGGGTTATCTCGTTATTGGTATAATAAAGGTGTAGAGTATTTGAAAATTCCAAACACTAAGGCGTATATGCCTGAAGTAAGAAAGATTCAATATAATCAACAACATGAGCCGTGGGCTCTTGATTGCCCTCAGCGAATTAGAGAACATGCTTTGTCATTAGCGTGTCAAGCAGTTAAGAATGCTAAAAAGAAATTTGCAATAACTAAATCATTTCAGATGGTTAGCTTTAAAAAGAAAAAAGATGTCCGTCAATCCTTTGGATTTGACCGTCAAAGTTTAGGAGGCGACTATGTATTCAAGCAGCTGAAATATAAAGTTAATTTTTATTCTACTGAGAAATTTGATTCTGAATTAGAAGGAACAAGAATAATTAGAGAAAACCACAGGTGGTTTTTAATAGTTCCAGCTACAACACTTATAAAAATTCCCGATAACCAAAGGAATAATATAGTTGCTTTAGATCCTGGAATCAAAACTTTTGTTACTTTTTATTCTGAATTTAATCATGGTAAGATTGGGAGTGCTGATTTTAATAGAATATTTAGACTTTGCTTGTGTTTGGATAAATTAATTTCTAAAATATCCAAAGCAAAGTGTAAAGCTAAGCGCCGCATGCGGCGGGCCGCTTCAAGATTACGTTGGAAGATTAAAGACTTAATTAATGAATTACACCACCAAACAGCTAACTTTTTAGTTAAAAATTTTAATGTAATTCTTCTTCCAACATTTGAAACGCAGCAGATGTCTTCAAAATTAAATAGTAAATCAGCAAGGAACATGTTAAGTTTTGCACATTTCAGGTTTAAACAATTTTTAAAGTTTAAAGCGAAAGAATATAACTGTAAAGTACTTGATGTATGCGAAGCTTATACTTCCAAGACGTGTTCTTACTGCGGTGAAATGCAGGAAATTGGAAGTAAATCTATTTTAAAATGCACTAATTGTGGTGTAAAAGTAGATCGAGATTTAAACGGCGCTCGTAATATTTATTTACGAGCCTTGGCGGTTACGCCCTTTGGGCTCAATTAAGAGTTCAATGCATTTGTTAACAATTGTTAGCAGAAAAGTAGCAGATTTCTGATATTTGTGTATCAGATGACATTTCTCGTTTACTTCCATCTGAAATGATGAAGTTGGTGAATCCGAAATTAAAACTTTTATTCTATAAAGATTTTTATGAAAAATCTTTATTATCATATGAACTGAAAGGTATGGAAAAAGAGGGTAAAGGTCCAATAATTATTGCTGTTGATAACTCTGGTTCCATGTCAGGGAATAGAGAAATATGGTCTAAGGCTATTGCACTTACTCTTCTTGACATTGCTATTAAACAAAAACGTAACTTTGTTCTATACCATTTTAATACTCGTGTGACTTTTACATATGAAAAAATAAAAAATGACTCTGTAGATATTGAAAATTTATTTTCAGCTATGGAACACTTTTCAAGTGGTGGAACTTCATTTAAACAAGTTCTTGATTCTGCTTTAAATAAAATGGAACAGGATGAATTTAAAAAAGCAGATGTTATTTTAATCACAGATGGTGAAGCAGATGATCATGATGCAAAGATGTATAAAGAAAAAGCACATAGGTTAAAAACTACAACATACGGTATTGTAATTGGTAATAAAGATTCTGCACGTCAATGTGTTGAGAAATTCTGTGATTCCACATATACATTAAACGATCTAACTCAAGATTCAACTATTACTTCAAATATATTTTCTATTTAATTGACAATCATTTTATGTTCTGTTATAAAAAATTGATAGTTTAATAATTACTATAGGAGATTATGATGGATTTATTAAAGATTACTTCTGTAACTCAATATGACCAGAAAACAGAAGAAAATTTAAAACTTGCTGTTGATATGTCCGATATTGCTCGTATTGAGCCATGCCATATTGATGACGAGCATGATGGTAGTGCTATATACCTGAAAAGTGTAGAGAAATCTGAATCTATTCAAAATAAAGTCCCTATTTTGGTTTTAGAACATTACGATGACCTAATTAAAGAAATGTCAGACCATCAATATTTTCTTTAAAATTACCTAACATACTTGTATATTAAGATGTAACAGATAACTTCATAGGAGAAAGTTATGAAATCGTCTTTTTATGCAGTATTGATTGCTATCAGTCTAATCGGTTGTGGTCAAAATGTAGTGACCTCTGAACCAAATACAGAGTCATGTACTATCCAAGGTACAGTTATGATATGCCCAGATGGGACATCTTATGACATGGCTCAAACAAATCCAGTTTGTACGATCAAGCATATTAGCACACAAGTAGCTATTGTGTGTGACGATGGTACAAGAATAAATGTATATGACGGTGCTGATGGTCAAGACGGTTCATCATGTACAGTATTGGATAATCTAAACGGTACTTATACAGCATCATGTACCGATGGTACTTCAATTACTTTTGAAGATGGTCAAAAAGGTGATGATGGTAATTCATGTTCGGTATATTCTACTCCTGCTGATAATACAATGACCATTACTTGTACTGATGGTACTGCTATTACCTTTTATAATGGTAAAGATGGTCAGGATGGTGTTGATGGTCAGGATGGTCAGGATGGTCAGGATGGTCAGGATGGTGTTTCTTGTACAATTAATAATAACTTTGATGGTACACATACCATGGCATGTACTAATGGCACTTCTATTTTGTTACATGATGGTGCTGATGGTCAGGATGGTTCTGATGGTCAGGACGGTGATTCTTGTACTGTTCATGATAATTTGAATGATACGTATACGATTTCATGTACTGATGGTACATCAGTCACTTTTAGTAATGGAGCCGATGGAACCAATGGTACGAATGGTACTAATGGGACAGATGGTGTAGACGGAACAAATGGTACAAATGGTACAAATGGTACATCTTGTACAGTTCACGATAATTTAAATGATACCTACACAATTTCTTGTACTGATGGTACGAGTGTGACAGTACATGATGGTGAAGATGGTGTTAATGGAACTAATGGAACAAACGGTACTAATGGGACAAACGGTACTAATGGAACTGATGGAACCAATGGGACTGACGGGACAGATGGTTATACTTCATTAATCCGCACTGATTCAACCACAGACTGTTATTATGGTGGTGATTTAGTTCTATTCGGTATTGATACAGACCGTGATGGGTATTTAGATGATGATGAAGTTCAAGATTCATATTTGAATTGTTTCACAGATGGTAGTCAGTATAAGGTATATTATGGTAATTTTACAGTATATGATTATTTAGACCTTATGTATATACGTGAGTATAATCGTATCGAAGGCACATTGACTATAACTAATACTGCAATTACAGTTATTGAACTACCTAAATTAGAGTATGTAAATGCAATTGCAATTTCAGGTAATTCAGTACTAACAACAATAAATTTCCCAGTATTAAAGCAAATAGGTGATATTGGTATCACAGGTATGGGTAGTATTGGTATTTTAAGTATTGATTTAAATCAAAATTTAACCAGTGTCCATTTTGATGCCTTAGAAGTTCTTGTTGGTTTTACAAGCAGAAGTGCTTGTAGTCATACTGAAGCAAAAACACAGATACTTATTCAAAGAAATTTCCGTCTTGAAGAGATAGATACATTTCATAATGTTCAGCTTGGAAATATAAAAATTTGTATGAATGATAACCTTCAGGTAATAAATGGCTTTGAGAATGTTGGAGCTAGTATGGATATTAATGGTTCCGTATATGATTATCGTTTTTACTTAGATAATAATCCTGTACTAGTTGATTTAATAACTTCATTTACAGATAAAGAATTAGAAACATTGGAGCTACTACGTAATGTATCATTAAGTTTTGAATCTGCTTCATTAGTTGGTGAAGCTCACTTAGTGTCTTCTAAACTGAATGTTTGGAATGATTCTCCAGTATTAGCATATTCACGTTGTGATGCTTGCACCATAACACGGTCAGTAGACATTGTAAGTGCTTTCCAATCTCCTAGCGTAGCATCTTGTGATCAAGATTGTCCATAATATAAATCAAGTATAGAGGTGGTATGATGAAAATTGAAAATTTACAACCTGGCATGTTTGTAGCAATAGGTTCTAAATTGGATATGTCTCAAGACACAGTATCAAAAGCATTAATACTCTGTGTTGGTAAAGAATTAAAACAGACTAAAGAAGATGTAATTCTTATTGAAAATCCAAGGTCTGTTATTGTGCTACTATCACCATATGGTGAAGAATTTCCAGAAGTTATTAGAGATATTCTTAATATGGATGTATATGATGCTATTATTTCATTACGATCAAGTTCACGTCTAATAGCACGTACATATTTAGCAAATCAAATACCTATGTCTTGGCCAAATTGGATTATTGAAAAACAAAAAATTCTACCTGAAATTGATTTAAACAGTTCTAAGAATGAATTAAAACGCCGAGTGAGTGAAGAAATCCCTCACCTATTAAATGAACTTGATAAGATAGGTATACAAGCATCATCTTCAAGTACAACTCCACCAGGGTCAATTACACTGCAATTATGTGATATTAAAAAGTGGATTGGTATAACAAAAAAATTAATGCATCGATATAATTAGTCTTCATTTTCTGGTATTGGTGGGACTTGTCGTGGTTCAGGATCTTCATCCTTCATAGGTAAATTGTCTATAATGGTTATTTTCTTTGTTGTTTCAGGGATATCTTTTTTAGACATTGCAGCACTTACAGTAGAAGATATTTTATCTGTAAGTGCTTGTGGGAGTGAAGCTTTTAATTTATCAGCACCATTATGAGCAAATTTTCCTACATTATTAAACAAACCAAATGATGTTGCATTCCCAATAGTAAAATATGCCCAAATTTCAAATATGTTTATCAATGTACTTGCTTGTTCTTTTGCATTCATTGCAGTTTTAACAATAATATCAAATGCATAATACGTGAGTGTAGTAGCAGCAATTTCAATAGCTACAGCAATAAGAAATTTACGAGTGAAGAAACTGAGGATGAGAGATTTGCAATTCATGTCGAACTCCTTTGAAATAATGTTCTAAATATATTGTAAAAATAATATATTATTGTATAGTGTTGTTGAACCTTAATTTGAAAGGACTTGAATATGACTACTAAAATCAAAGTTAACAAATCTATGATGAAAAAATCCATTACAAAAATTTCTCTTGGAAATGTATGCCGATATACAGAATCAGTTTTAAAACAAGAATTGGATACATTATGTATTGCAGGTAATGGGTTTAACCATATCATTCCAAAGAAAGAATTAAGTTCTGGAGATGCCTGTTTATTATCGGCAGTATTGCAGGGTAATCATGAGATAATAAAAGTGATAACACTTTTTAAACAGATGGAAAATCATTTGTTTGTTTGGATTGAGACTTATTTTAAAACTGATCAAATTGGACAAATAAAAATTGCAGTATCTTCTTTACCAGAATTGAAGTATCAATTGAAAAGTTCAATTGATACTTTACGTAAAAAAAATATCTGTTTAAAATAATTTTTCTAAAATGGATATGGATCATGACTAGTCAAAAAAAGTGATGAAAGAGTAAAGGAACTTCTCACAGAAAATTGTGAGTTAAAAGTTCAAATAATGGAATTAAATAAAAAGATAAGAGAACTTGAATGTAAAGTTCAAACTATGAAGAACTTTGCAATGTCAATACTTGATCAATAAACAGTTTGTATACTCATTATATGTTAGTGTCTTTAACATTTAAGAGGGAGATGAAAAATGGGACAGTATCGTTATTTGAAATGTATAAGTGCTAGTATTTCTGATAGTGAGAAATTTGAAACTTATCTTGATGAGGCTATGCATGCATTGAATAGTGCATGGAATTTTTCTAATGATAAATTACTACAAGATGATAATAAAGAATTTAGAAAAGCTTATGAAGCTCTTTAAAATGTGTATAAAATACACAACATATCTGCTAGATAATATCTATAGTCTATTTATATTTACCCTATCATAGATTTCTTTAATTCACATATGGGTGAAAGATGCACAAGTATAGAGTTACTTTTGGGTCTGTTGATTTAAATACTGGTGACGAGTGGAGAGAATCAAAAATAATGTCAGGTGAAGATGATCAAGAGATTGGTCGCAGGGTGTTTAAATATAACCCTAAAATTCAATGGTTATCTATAGAGTTAGTTGATTCCGAAATCAACTAAAAAATCAACTTCTGGCTCAGAATATACAGCAGGATCATTTTTTATTTCTTCAAATAAAAAATGATCTTCAATTTGAATAGTCTCTTGAATAGTCTCTTGAATAGCTTCCTGTTTTAGAGTATCAATAATCCAAGCTTGCATGACAGCTCCTTTTTTTGGTTCTCTCTTATATATAAATATTAATTCTAAAATTAAAATTTTTTTGTATTATATTTTGGAGGTGATCTATGAATTTTTATGATGATGATGAAATTTTTAATGTTGATAAAGATTCCCTTATTAAAAATTCTAATTTTTCTGAATCTATCCAAAATTTGAAGTGGATTGAAAAAGATTTTGAGATAACTGTAGGGGAGAAAGAAATCATACAAAAAATAAAAGTGAAAGGTTTTGTTTGGGGAGTATGGGGGATACAACACATTAAAGATGAGGGTGGAGAACCTTTTTATCGTATCACATATATACCAAATGGTTATGCAGTATCAAATACTCGTATATATGATTTACATGATGCAAAAATGATAGCTGAGGAACTTCAAAAATATTTAAATAAAGATAATTCACTTCCTAAAAAAATAAATAAGATGAGAGAGAAGTATATTTCCTTAAAAGAAATTATTCTAAGTAGGACGGATTCATTGATTGGAGTTGAAGAGCAATGCGTGGTAAAGTAATGATACTTCCACATTCCTGACATTTTACAGTTATTTGACATAGGATAGAGTCTTTGAAATCGACAGGTAACCAATCAATTTTTTCACAATTAGGACATTCCAAATTAAATATTTTTTTTACTTCTTGTTGTTGTTGTTGGATAGTTGGTAGGATTTCTTTACTGATACGGAGGTCAGACATTAACATGGGTAGTCCTTTCGGTTATATTTTATCCATAGTACAAAATAAACAAAAAAGATAAAGTGGAAAATGAAGGGTTATTTTACAATAACCTTTTTTTAAGAGTAATTAACGTGTTATCACGTATAGTTGTAAACTAAAAAAAGGAGTTTATTATGTCTGGACCTAAAACTGATACATATGATTTAAATGATGAAGTAGATAATGTCTTATTTGATTCATATGACGAAGATTACGAAGATGATGACGAAGATTACGAAGATGATGACTTTGATCCTAACAATATCATTCTTTTAGATGATGACGAAGATGAAGATGACGAAGACGAAGATGAAGACGAAGGTCTTGATGACCTTGATGACTTTGAAGATCTTGATGAAGATTTAGATCCTGATAATACTGTATATAATGTCTTTGATGACGATAATGATGATGATGATAACTACTACTAATCTATATCATTTTTAAATTAATAAATATTTTTGTATTATGATTGAATCACATCTTATAAGGAAAGGTGTCATAATGAATTTTTATGCAATAGAATCAGATAATGTTCCGTTTAGAGTACGAGAATTAGAAAATTTAATTCGTAAGCACAAACAACTCTATTACCTTGGTAATACTGAAATATCAGATGAAGCATATGATTTATTAGAGCAAGAGTTAAGGAAATTATGTCCAGATTCATATGCTCTAAATATTGTAGGACATGAAAATTTATCAGATAGTAAAATACAACATGAACCACCAATGTTGTCTCTTGATAAGATAAGAGATCCACAGATATTACATACTTGGATAGAAAATAATGAATGTATCATGTCATATAAAATAGATGGTTCATCAGCATCGTTACGATATGAGAATGGTATGTTTGTTAGTGCAAGTACCAGAGGTAATGGTGAATTTGGTGAGAATATTACAGAACATTTTCTTTATATAGATTTCCCTCGTAAAATACAAAAGTCAAAAAAAGATCATATAGAAATCCGTGGAGAAGTTTGTATCAGTAAAAATGATTTTGAAAATTTATCTAATGAAATGGTAAAGAGAGGTTTAGAGAAACCTAAATCTATAAGAAATATAGTAGCTGGGTTATTACATAAGAAAAGTAACTTGGATTTATGTAAGTATTTAACATTTCTCGCATATAAAATAGAAAATACAGATATTGATACTTATAGAAATGAGCTTAAAATACTTGAACATTTTAAATTCACAATCCCAAAATATAGTATCATTCAAAAAGATTTAGAGGCATATCACATTCAAACTATTATTGATAAGTACGCTTCAGATACAGAATATTCATATTTAACTGATGGATTAGTATTTTCTTTTGATAGTATTGCTTTACAAAAATCAAAAGGGTTTACCAGTCATCATCCACGAGGTAAAATAGCCTTTAAACTTCAATCAGAAGTGAAACAAACAAAGTTATTAGGTATAGATATTGATGTTGGCAGGACAGGTCAATTGTCTTTTACTGGTATAGTAGAACCTGTTGAATTGTCAGGGGCTATGGTTGAAAGAGTTACCCTACATAATAAACGTTATATTGAAGAACATCAGATAAACATAGGATGTACTATTGAAATAACTAGATCTGGTGAGGTAATTCCAAAACATATGTCTACAGTGACTCCTAATGGTGAGTATGTATTTCCATCAAATTGCCCCATATGTGGTTCTATTTTATCTGAAACAGATACACAGGTAACTCTTATATGTAAATCCCTTGGATGTCCAGCAAGAGGGAAAGCAGCAATAAATCATTGGATTAAGACATTGAAAATTGATACTCTTGGAGAATCCACCATAGATAAATTATGGGATGCTGGTCTTTTATTGAATATAAAAGATATTTACTCTCTCACTGAAGAAAAACTTTGTATCATTGAAAAAATGGGTGATAAGTTAGCTTCAAAAATAGTATCAAATATTAAAAGTAGAAGAGAAGTGAAATTCCCGCATCTATTAGATGCACTTGGTATTGATGGGTTGGGTACTGGTATATCCAAAGTAGTAGTGAGAAAGTTCACTACATTTGAAGCATTATTAAATGCATCAGTGATTGATCTCACTACTATTGAAGGTATTGGTGATATTATAGCAAATAATATTTATTCTGGTTTACATCGATTTGGGTTTGAATTGTTAAAGTCATTAGTTGAAAATAAGCATATTGAGATTATATATGATACTCAATTAAGTACAAAGTATAATGGGTTGATTTTTGTCATTACGGGTGATTTATCTAAACCAAGGGATGAAGTCAAATTGTTTATTGAAACAAATGGTGGGAAAGTTACAGGTAGTGTATCAAAGAAAACTAATTATTTAGTATGTAATGATCCTTCGAATTCATCAAAGTATAAAAAGGCACAAGAACTGAACATTCCAATTATTACAGAAACAATATTATATAATATGTAGGTAATGTTATGTCAAAAAACCTTTTACCTGGTTCTTCATTTAAGTTAATGGATAGAAACAATATAGAATATTCTGCTATTGTTGTATGTCCTAATGCTCAAATAGAATTTGGATATTTTCCTAAATACACTTCAGATAATTATCATATTGTAAATGGTAATTGTTATAAAAGTTACAGAGTATCTTATAATCCAGATACTCTTATTGTATATATTTATAACAATATTTATGATGTTAGAAATGTTCAAAAAAAAGTGATACAATATTATTATAAACAGTATGTAAAAAATATGACTGTATATGATGGTAAATCAATTATACAGTACTCTAATTTTTTAGAAATATATCTAGAACAATTAGCTACACATATACATGATTTACCAGGTAATTTATCTGATGAATATTCTTATGTATTCAGTAATCCAAGTCTTTCAATGCCCTTCATATCTGTTAAAAAAAATAAATTAGATAATAAAATTTTAGAATCTAAATTTATAGATGAAATTTTAGTAAAATATTCATTATTTAAGAAAATTTATAATAATATTTTTGAAATTTCTGATGTATTACCATATCATAGAGAATTAACGTGGTTATCAAAACGTGTTTGTATTAACACTGATTTATTATATAAGTGGGTTAAAAACGCACATATATCTAGTAAAATATATGGTAATGATACATATATTGATTTGTGTGGTTTATCATGTTTTATAGATAATTCAAAACCATCATTAAAGTATATCCCATATTATATAGTAGTAGATATACTTGATTCTATCATATATCAGATACAATTTAGTTCATAATAGGAGCTTACTATGAGTGATTTTTATCCAGGTCAGATTATTAAAGTAGTAATATCTAATAATCCTAAAGAAATACGAGATGGTATTGTTGTATTTGTTGGAGCACGTTGTGCTATGTTACCTGGAAATAGAGAGAGATATTCTGCATCATATGATGATGAGTATACAATTGTATCTATTTATAATAATACATCACAGATAGATTGGTGTTCTCAAAAAATAAGAGGGAGTGATGCTATAAAATATTTTTTTAGAAAACATTTTGTAAATTTGAAATTCCCTCAACAGAATGACATGTTTAGTACTATAAACTTAGAAAGATATTTATATGATCTCAGATATACAAAACCTATTTTAAAAGATAAAGGTTGTTTATATCGTAAAGTTTTTTTACCACATGTGTCTGTAAAAACATGTCATTTGATACCTCAAGAAAATATAATTAATCATGGTGTTAGAGAAGAACAAATACATGCAGCATTAGAGTATACTATTAATAAAAATATATCTGTAGTACCAATCAATAGTAATGATTATATGATGATTGAAAAAAATTCACTCATGGATATAATAGATATTATACGTGAGAAAAAAGAACCAATAGTTTTTGAATCAGAATCAAGTGTACTAGACTCTAAACTTATAATCCATGAACCTGTTAATATCCCAGTGTTGTTAAATGTGGAGCCTGGTTATCATAGTATTTCAGAGGTAGCATCAAAGTTAGGTATTGGTAAATCTACATTACGACATTGGGTTAAAATTGGTGGTGTTAATGAACCTATTAGAGTTAAAAATTCAATTTACGTGAAATATTCGTCTGTTGAAAAGTATATTAAAGATTATGGATATTCTTCTAAATTTGAATATCCACGATACATATATATATTGGAAATATGTAATAAGTATAAAGATATTGAAAATCCTTAAAATACATTTTATTTTTAATAATTATCATAATATATTGACTCATAAATTGTAATATGTTATTACTTTGTAAGTAAGTACTGTAAACTTATTATTATTTTGAGGTGATATATGTTGAGTATTAAGGAATTAATGAAGAAAACAGGACTATCTGAGTCAACAATAAAAAGACGACGTGCAAAAGGTTGGGATGAAGCTAAAATAATAGCTGTACCAGCTCAATCTACTAATCAGTATACTAAGAAAAAAGTATCAAAAGTATCAAAAGTATCAAAATCATTAGATGATACATTTGAAATTTCTGCATTTGATATGTTAAAGAAAAATAAAAAAGATATTTGGATTGAAACAGAAATTAAAATTCTATATAAAGCAGATGCCTTAGCTTCTAAAGTAATTAGTGTCCCTGGTTTGAAAAATGGTATATGGGGTATTGTACATAATGAAGCGAAAGAGCCAGTATTAATACATATAGCTTCTATGCGACGTGTGACAAAACCCAATTCAAAATTATCTTTAAATGATGTGAAGAACCTTGCTCTTTCCTTAACTAAATTTTTTAAAGAAGATGGTTCTGTACCTTATGGAACAAAAAGATCTGAAGTTATAAAAATAATAAAAGAAGCTTATGTTCAGTAATTATGTATATTACTGAGATTTATAAAATAATACCTCTCAAGCTTACTAATGATGTAATGGTAGCTACATATGAAATTACTATACCATTTACACCATATATTGGATTAGAGATTGTTAATAATACATTTGTGTCTGATACAATAGATTATGTTCAATTCAATATAAATCTAGGGAAATTTTTAGCTCGTACAAAAACTTCTCAGTTACAAGAATTTCCTACAGTTGAATTGTTTTTAAATTACTTGATTCAACATAGATGGTGTTTTAAACCGTATAATCCAATTTATATCTGTGATTGAATATACTTTTTATATATTTATATATTGAAATATTTTTTCACCTTTATGGAGTGTATTATGGAACCTAGAAAATTAATTCGTGAAGCAATGAAAACAGAGAAAACTGCAGTTTCATGGTCAAAAGGACATTTTGATGCTGTAGCAGAAATTATTAAAGGTATCAAAAATAAAGATATCCAACTAGAAGTTGCTAATAAATTTGCTGAACAATTTATAGAAGCTAATAAGAATTTTGATAAAGAACGTTTTCTTAAAGCTTGTGGTTTATCAGCTTCTCAAATAAAAGAGTAGTTAAAAAGTTTTATTTTTTGTATACTTTCATAATTAAAGGAGAGTATACATGTCTTCTACTATTCTTTTTAGAAATTCATATGAAACAGAAGATGAATTTTTAGCTCTAAAAAATTCACAATTTGTTTATAGAGAATTTAGGTCTTTTCTTCCAAAGAATACATCTGTAATAGGTAGATATTCGGTACTTCCATTTTATTCTGAACTTTATCATGAATTATTATTAAATAGTAGTGAATTAATTAATAATTATTTACAGCATTTATACGTAGCCGATATAAATAATTGGTATCATGATTTAAAAGATTTCACTCCGAAAACTTATTTTGATGAATTTCATCTTATCCCTAAAGGTCCAAGTTATGTAGTAAAAGGACATACGAATAGTCGTAAATTTCAATGGGATAAACAAATGTTTGCTGAATCAAGTGGTGATGTTACAAGGGTAGTATCTTCATTGCTTGATGATACTTTCATTCGAGACCAGGGTATATGTGTAAGAGAATATATTCCTTTAGTTACTTATGATATAGGGTTAAATAATTTACCCATTACTAATGAGTGGAGATTTTTCTGTTTTAAAAATAAGGGAATGATCGGTGGATATTATTGGTCAAATTATAGTGAACACCAACCTTATCCTGTAAGTGGGCTTCCAAAAAAAGCTTTTAATTTATTATCTTCTGTTATTGAAATAGTTTCAAAAAGTATAAATTTCTTTGTTATAGATATTGCAGAGACTCAAGATAATGAATGGATTGTGATTGAATTAAATGATGGTCAAATGAGTGGTTTATCATGTATTGATCCTAATGAATTTTACGCATGGCTATACCATGTAGACTGTATAGGTGCGTAATGGGATCAAGAGAAGATGCCTTTAAAGCATATTTAAAGCATAAAAATGGTGAATCATCTATTATTGATATTATTTCTGATTTTATCCCTTCATTGAAATCTTATGGTGATGATTTAGTAAAACAATGTTGTGATTTAGTAGATAAAGAGATAGAGCATCATGGGTATGAACTCATAGATGGGTTATTATATTTAGAAATTTCAAAATTTGATTTGAAAAAAATATGTATATTTAATTCCGGCATACTCACTGATTCAAATAAAAAGAAATTAATGGAATGGGTACATTTAAACCATTTCAGAATAGATGATTATGTGAAGAGTTTTGGATATTCTGATTTTTATACTGTACTTGAATCAGCACGTACTGAAACCATACGTGAGTTGATTTTAAGAATAATAGATTTATTACCTATTGTAGAATAAACATGGATTACACACTTTTAAAAAGTAAAGAATTAGATATTCTCCATCGTAAGATAAATATATTTGTATCTGATATTTATGCTACTATTGAATGGGTATCAGATCAACATGCAGTTATTACATTTGAGAGTACAGATACTCTTAATTTATTTATAGATTTTATAGAGAACTATATCCATTCAAATATTGAATCTTTTTCAATAAAGAATACTTCTGTTGATTTTTATCTCTTACCAGAATCTAGGTGATTTAATGGCAAAATTATTTTTCTTTTACGGGGCCATGGATGCCTCTAAGACTGCAGCAGCATTAATGGTAGCTCATAATTATAAAGAAAGAGGTCAAAAGGCTCTATTAATGAAGCCTTTTATAGATTCTCGTAATGGTACTCTTATAAAATCTAGAATTGGATTAGAGATGGAAAGTGACCTTCTCATAGAATTAGATACGGATATTTTTAAATTTGTTAAAGATTCTAAAAAAGAAGATTCTCGAATAAATTGTATAATAGTGGATGAGGTGCAGTTTTTAAAAAGACAGCATATAGTTCATTTATGTAGAGTAGTTGAGAAATTAGGTATCCCAGTATTATGTTATGGGTTACGAACAGATTTTACAGGTAATTTATTTGAAGGTTCTCAATGGTTACTAGCATGGGCCGATGACATTAAGGAAATAAAAACTATGTGCCGTAGGTGTGACCGTAAAGCTACTATGAATATTCGTATAGATAGTAATGGTGAGCGTATATATGAAGGTAATCAAATAAAAGTTGGGGATAATAGTTCATATATATCAGTATGTAGAAAACATTTTTTCTCATAAGGAGTTTTTCATATGGCTGGTTGTTTTGAATGTATTATGGCACACCCTACTTTTAAAGATTACCCAAACACACATTATATGGCTATTTATTGTTCTGAGAAAAAAGTTCTTGTACCAGAAAAATATGAATGTGAAAATTGTAAAAAAATTTTTAAAAAAACACAACAAGTTTTGTATGCTGAGAATATAGAACCTTTATTTGATGATTTAGATTAACATAAAAGAGTTAAATTATGAAACCAAAAGAGTATGTTAAAAATTTTGATATGCAATCTGGTAAATTTGACAGTAATGGATTCATAAGAGAATTTACTGTTGATTTTATAAGTTCTGTAGAATTTCATAAATTATGTGGTGTATGGAATTATACAAAATTTCAAAATTGTGTATCTGAAATACGTCAAAAATGGGATGGTATTTCAAATAAAATTTCTGGTGGTTTACCAGAGAAATTATGGAAATATTTTTATGCTCGTGAAGTGGTACCATTACGGGATCAAGAGTTTGGTGATTATCTGAAAAATAAAAAGAAAGAATATGAAGATAAGAAAGCATTTCATGATTACGTAAAATATGGTGCTTTTAAAGATTTTTTTGGTGATGCTTTCTTTTCAATGATGACTTCAATGTTTGCTGTACAAATACCACATGATTCGTTTACACTTTTACAATTAAAATCTGATGCATCTATAGATGATGTTAAAGAAAGTTTTAAAGTTCTGGCATTTCAACATCATCCTGATAAGGGTGGTGATGCAAATGAGTTTCGTAGTATAGTTGAAGCAAAAAATAGATGTTTATCATATATTGCAGAAATTACTACTTGACATAGTATTATTACAATATTATGTTATCCACATTAAAACGTAACTAAAGGAGTTGCTACAATGGGTAAATTACATGAATTGTTAGCTGTGGAAACAGATCGTGAAAAAGTTTTTAAGAATATGGTGAATGAAGGTATTAATACTTTCAAAAAGAAAGCTGATATCTTTTTAGGTCATCATAAGCGTTTGGAAATGCGTGATGATGAACGTAAATTTGAAGAGGATGCTAGTGAAGATCATAAAGCACTAGTATCTACTGTAGATGAGAAATTAAATTTTGTAGCAAAAAGTGCTATTACATATTTTGATTCTCTCTATCAAAAAGAAAAAGCAAACCAAACAGCACTTGCAGATTTAGTTATGCCTGATGGTACTGTTCTTGAGAAGAGCATGCCTGCTACGGCTTTATTAGGTCTTGAGAATCGTCTTAAATTTCTACGTTCTCTTTATGAATCAGTACCCACACTATCCCCTGGTATCGAGTGGGAAAAAGATGAGATGGATCGTAAAGGTGTTTGGAAAACTAAACACCCAGAAACATCTGCTAAGATTGAGAAAATTGTACAACATAAAATTGTAGCAGAAGCGACAAAAGAGCACCCTGCACAAGTAACTGAATGGTCAGATAATGTGGTTGTAGGTAAATTTATCACTAATCGTACAAGTGGTATGCTTACACCATTACAAAAATCTGAGTATCTTGAGAAAATTGATATGCTGATTCAATCAGCAAAAAAAGCTCGTCAACGTGCTAATAATGTAGAAGTAAGCAAGGATCAAATTGGTCGTAAGATTTTTGATTTTATTAATAGTTAATTTTGAAAGTGGATTTAGTGTATGGTGTTAGTGTTATCACATAGAGATTTTTATTCTGACAACTCTATGGAATTATGTTGTATGGCTACTGTTATTGAATCCACAGTTTTATTTACAACGTCCAAGAAAAAGGTACCATGTTGAATGCAACCTTATGTTGAAGATATAGGTTCGAGTCCTATCCCCGCCTCCATTTATGGTGGGGTAGTGCAATGGTCAGCACATCAATGTCTTATTGTTATGCATCAATATTGAGTATTTAATAGGATCGAGTAAAAATATTATTAATCATCTGTAAGATGATACTAAAATGGGAGTTATGGCCGATGACGGATACGATTCGGTTTCATAACTCCCTTTTTACTTAAAAATCTATGGAAATTTTTGTATAAAGTGAGTTATGAACTGGAAAAAACATGTACATTTATTAGAAGATTTTAACCATATGCTTTCTGTATTGAGAGATCATGGTTATCTCTTTGAAACTACAATACGTAATACAAAATGTAATAGTAAGAATACATATTACAAAGAAGCATACTCAAAAAAGAATTCTGTGTTACGAATCATGTCAATGACTCCAACTCCTGAGAGTCATTATTCTGGGTATATCCTTGCAGATAATGCGCTATGCTTTAATAAATGGTCACAAGCACCAGTAGTACTGCCTATTCCATCTAATGATGATGATATGGGGTACTTAATTGAATGTTTGGAGTGGTTAAAAACAGAGGAAGGATATAACGTTTCAAATAGTTTTGATTTTGATCAATGGAAAACATATTATCCTGGAAAAGAATTTCATGAATTTGAGTATAATGGATTAAATGTTAAGATAACATTTGATAAGGTTTGTTTTTGTAATAATGTGGGTAATGTTAATTTTTCATTAAATAAATATGGTGCCGTGTATTTTAACGGTAGTGACCAATTTATCCTTGATTATTATATATCTTCAAAATTATTTCGTATTTTTTGTGACTCTTTAAACTACAAATCAAAGATCATTCTTAATTTAAGTCAATATGTGATATGTCTGAATGGTGGGATTTCATTTTTTAATGATAATACCCTATATTTTTCAATTGACTCTTTAGGTGATATATCTTATGTTACATCTATGAAAAGAGATGAACATCTATATGATTCTGTGTCTAAATATTTTAATTTGTGAAAGGGAAATTCTAAATGTACGTGAAGAGTGTGCGGAAGATGGTATTAGCAGAGTCTCAAAAATTAAATATCAAAGTTCCAAAAAGCGATATTGATAAAATAGCAGATGCTATTTTATCAAAAACACCTTTAGAAAATAAAGAGTATGCTTTTATTTCTAAGAGTATTTCCATACAATTAAAATCATTTAAAACTAAAAAACACATTGATATAGAAGAGAATTTAATCACGGAGGTGTAACATGTTCGGTTGGTTCAAAAGAAATCGCATTGATAAACCTAAATTCAATATCAAACTTCTGAAAATGAAACCAGTAGATAAACAAAAACATATATATAGTACTGGTAAATTATTTCCAAAATCTGAAGATAGTGGTTTTGAAACATTTTCACAACAAGAGTTAGATGATTTTGACGAACTTTTAAAACCATATTTCAGCAATAATTTAGATACAGATACAGATACAGATACAGAAAACACTGTGACTGATAAATTAGAAAAAACTACAGTTGATGATTGCATTTACACATTATGTAGTTTACGTGAAAAAGAATTGAAAGAAGTTCTCTCTTATTTTAAATAATCAATAAAATTTTTATCATATCATATTAAAGAACATCTCTCATGAGGTGTGTTATGGGTGGTTAATCGGAAAGTCAAGCCTGTGGAGATGGTGTGAAACCACTGTCAATGAAGCAGGAATTTCAGGATGAGCACTTGTGTTCACCAGGAAAGTAGCAGATGTGGGTTTGTGGGATTTGTGGTAAGAACTTTTTATTAGAATCTGTATGTCCTAGCTGTAAAACGGATTATATAGAAGCTTTATCATCTGATATGCTGGATAATCGCATAGACTTATATGAAAAAAAATTAGGTATTGATCGTAATGAAATAAAAGAAAAATGTGGTCAATATGGTATAAAAATGGTAATGGAAATAGAGAAGAGATTAAAATAAAATAAAATAAATATTTGTTTTATATTCTATCATTGGTAGGGTAATTATATAATCATAGGAGAAAATTATGTCAGAATTTAATCAGAAAAAAGCCGATGATGATGAAGTAACCATTGAGTCTATAAAAGAAGAATATGGTCTTGATGATAAGCAAGCAGATATTGTTGAAGATCTCTGTAAAGAAACACAGAATTCATTAGATGATATCTCCAATATTAGTGATGATTGGCCAATGACAGTTGAATTTGGTAGAGAAGAGTTCGGATAGGTTACCATAATTATTAACAACTATGGTTAATTTCTACTAATAATTAACAATAAGGTAAGTTATGACGAAATACGTAAACACAAGAACTGCTTGTAAAAATTTAAATGTACA
>Ga0172381_10002677_pt1 | contig 19397 bp, 37 predicted proteins | sample Leawel6488metaG_FD_119754 | JGI IMG/M metagenome (GOLD analysis project Ga0172381, IMG submission 119754) | Leachate microbial communities from a municipal landfill in Southern Ontario, Canada - Leachate well 64-88 metaG | ecosystem: Engineered > Solid waste > Landfill > Unclassified | place...
GGAGATTATATTGAATATAAACTTCAAGGAGCTTCAACTTGGACAACTTTGCCTTATTTACCAGGTGCGTATGTATCTGCTTATGTAGAATAAAACTATGAAAAATCAAGAAAATAAAAACAAGATGGGAAGCACACCAGTATTTGTGATGTCAATCATATCATTTTTAGTAGCAACTACTTCAGGACTTACAGTTTTTATTTATAAGACAAATGCAGATGATGTAAAACAAAATATTAAAACGATTCAAGATATAAATTCAGTGCAAGATAAAGATATCTCATCAATAAAACAGAGTGTAGAATATTTGGTCAAAGGTCAGGACCAAACAAATAAAGATATAAAAGAAATTTTAAAAATTTTAAAATAAAAATATATGGAGCCAAAAAACTATGGACTTAAATTTGATAAATACGAAGTAGATCAATATTTTCTCGGTGGCGGTTTTTTGGGAACAAAAGAAATATTGCCTAGTGGAGACTGGACTCCATTTGTACCAGTAAAAGAATATCAAAATAAATACGGACTCGAGACATATGCGTGTGCGAGATTTGGAACACTCAATGCATACGAAATATTGTTCTCATTTTGTTTACGTGAAGAAAAAAACTTCTCTGATAGATTTCTTTCAATAGTTGCTGGAGGAAGTAGGAATGGAGATAGTCCGCACAACGTTGCTGAAGCAATGAGAAAGATTGGAGCTGTAGATGAAGAAGATCTTCCTTTTACTGAGGATATAAATACATTGGATAAATATTATTCACCGAATCCGATGACTGCAAGTTTACTTAAAAAAGGAAAAGAATTTTTGAAACAGTATGAAGTTGGCAACGAATGGGTATATGCACCAGGAACAAAACAAACAATAGATCAACAGAATGCACAGATCACTGAAGCACTTAAAAGAAGTCCTGTTGGTGCTTCTGTATCAGCATGGCATGAAGATGGACAAGGTGGATACGATCAAGCATGGACAGAAAATCATTGGGGTATCTTTTTAAAGGATCTTGGAACTTACTGGAAAGTTTACGATACATACGATGACATCATAAAAAAATATAGTAAAAAATCTCACATACAAATGGCAAAAGTATATACGGTTAAGAAATTAGTAGTGGAGGACTCAACAACATTATTTAATAAGTTCTGGCAATGGATACTCGCGATGGTTAATAGAAAAATAACTGAAACAACTGTGGTACAACAAACAACAAACCCAATAAAAAAAGTGGACATAACTGTAGGACTTTTCTGCCTGGCCATTCAACAATTTGAGGGATGGATAGAGCCAGGAAAGTCAGATAAGAATGGAAAAGTTTATCCAAACGGATCACTTTCATACAGAAATTGCAATCCAGGTAATTTAAAACATAGAGACGGAATGCTACTTGCAATTGGAAAAGACATAAACGGTTTTGCAAAATTTGCATCATATCACGATGGATTTTTGGCTCTTACAAACAAGATCAAGAATGCCTGTACAAACCAATCAACGGTATACTCTCCTGACGATTCTATCCTGAAGTTCTTTCAAAAATACGCTCCAACTTCAGACGGAAACTATCCTGAGACTTATGCAAAATTCGTAGCAACAAAACTTAATGTTGATACATCATTTCAAATTAAGAACTTGGTGGTATAATTAAAAGGTCGATTTAGTAGAATAATTTTTTTATAAATATGCAAATTTCATCAACATATATATCAACCATCGTATTGGTTATTATATTCATTGCATCGAAGTTCAATATTACTCTAGGAAATGAAGAAGTCACTTCTTGGATCGAAGCAATATTGGTAATTATCAGTGCTGTGAAAATCTTGTACGAAAGATGGAAGAAAGGTGGAGTATCCCCTCTCGGAGTTAGAAAATAGACAAATTAAAAAAGAGCTTGATAGCTCTTTTTTAATTAAATGGTATAATCAAATCAGACAAACGGTAAGGAGAGTTCTTTTTGTGTTTGTACATTCAAATGAACGTAAAAACATTCAAAAAATATTTTACAACTTTTATATAGAAATAAAACCATCTCGTTACGTGCTACGTAGTAGCAACGTACAGCCACCTCCTTATGGGTGGTTTTATTTTTCAGAAATGTTATATTTATATTAGGTTGAGCAGTGCAAAAAAATGGATTGCCGCGTCCGTGTCCCTATCTGCTCTATGACGACGAATGAATTTTAAATACAAATACAACAGAAGAAGAAATAAAAATCGCGGTGCTTATTCTGTGGAGAAATATTTTAAAACAAAAAAACTTCTCCGATTAGAAATAAGAGAGCTTAAACGATTTTTGTGTAAATAATATCGGAGGGTAGGTAAGGTATCTGGGATGGCTCATAACCATCAATAAAAACGATTCGATTTCGTTCTCCGAAACAGACGCTCTTTAACAATTTTACAGACAAATGTCTGTAAATAAATATCAAGGGAGAAATCAAATGTATAAATTAGTTTACATTTACAAAGATGGTTGTAAAAAGGAATTTTCTAATGTAAGTAAGAAAGTCTGTGATGAATATCTTGCTGAAATTAGAAAATGTACACCAGACATTAAATGGAAGTTGTACAATCCAAAAGGAGAACTGATTGACCAAGCACTTGGATAATAAATAAAACCTCATTACTTGATTGTAATGAGGTTTTTATATTGTTATAATAGCAGAGTTATATATTATGTATCGACCCATAATATATAACTTCGCGATCAGTCCCTGAACGACTGAACCGAGCAGCAAAAACCACCAAGCTCATTGGTGGTTTTTGCTTGGCTAAGTTATCCACTTTTGGACGTTTGCAATTTATATAACTTTTTATATAATAGTAATTAAGTAGGTCGATAAATATTAATTAATTAAAAACATGAATCAAGATCAAACAATAGAATTGTTAACGAAGAAGATAGATGAATCTGATATGAGAGCAGTTTGGTTTCCTCGCGATTGGCAAAAGATAATCGTTAGAAGAGCAAAGGCAGAGAATCTACCAATTTATAAGTATCTGATGATGTTGAGCAACAACCATCAGATTTTAAAAGATGAAACAAGAAAGTCGGTCGAAGTAGGAGGAGTACATTAATTTTAACAAATCAATGAGCAAAAAAATTAAAAAGGTTACGAAAAAACAAACAAAGAAAGTTGTGAAAAAAGTTATAAACAAAACTCACAACTCAACAAAGAAGCAAGAATTAGTGATCACAGTTAGAACAGAAGAAAAACCAGCGATAACAACACAAGAAATTGCTGCACCAATACAGACAGATGGTAAAGGAAAGAAAATGATGTTGGTAAAAAGTTGGATGAGCGAAAAGCAAGTTATTCAAATGGTGCAAAGAACTCCAGCAAGATACATTCATAAGAGACCAGCAAAAGGTGGTGGAATGTGGGATTACGTGAGTGGAGCATATGTTAAAAAATTACTCAATTTCACATTTGCGTGGAACTGGGATTTTATAATTGATAAACAAGATGCGATCGCAACCGATAGTGGACACGGACAAGTTATAACAACAGGCAGACTCATAGTGAAAGATGATGCAGGTCACTTGATAACAAAATCAGATAACGGAAAGAAAGACATTGCATACAAAAAAGAAACTAAGATCCCAATGGACTTGGGAAATGACTACAAAGCATCGGCAACAGATTGTTTGAAACGCTGTGCATACCAACTCGGAATAGCATCAGATGTTTATGGTAAAGAAGAATTTATTCAGGACGGAGGAAAGGTCACAGACGATCCAACACCACCTGCAGGAAATACGAAAGCACTTCCTGAACCAGAAACAAAAATTGTTTACGATAAAGGACCAGAAAATTTAAAACCAGGCCAGGTCATAGGACCAGATGGAAAACCTACATATTTATGTATCGAGTGCGATGCACCGATTAGCGAAACGGTTGCAAATTATTCACAAAAAATGTTCGGCAGAAAACTCTGCAGAGAACATCAATCAAAAAAATAAACATGGCTGAAAAAGCAGAGTTTGAAATATTTGAACTTTACAAAGGAAAAATACAGGTAAAGTTTTACACAAAATCACACCAATATTGGGTGTCAAAGGACGGAGGAAAAACATTCAAGAGAGCAGGAGGAACAACAACGATCATTGGAATCAAAGACAAGTCAAAAGGTCTGGTACCATGGGCAACTGAACTCGGAGTAGATTATCTTTACAGTGAATACAAAAGAAAGGGAGAGATCACTAAGAATGATGTAGTTATGGCCTATATTCAACACGAGGTGCATCTTGAAAAAGCATCAACACTCGGAACGAATATCCACGACTGGGCGGAGCAATTTATAAAATATAAACTCGGTATCATAAAGAAGATGCCTGAAATGCCTGAAGATGAAAACGTGCAGATCGGAGCAAACGCATTTATGGACTGGGTAAAGGTTCACAAAGTAAAATTCCTATCAACAGAAAGAGTCGTCTACTCAATCAAACACGACTTCATGGGAAGAATGGATATTGAAGCCGAGATAGATGGAGAGCGATGCCTTGTAGACTTGAAAACAAGTAATGGACTTTATAACGGAGTAAGAATGCAGACCGCAGCATACGTCAAGGCAGATGAAGAAGAAAGCGGAAAGAAATACGATGGACGATGGGCCATCAGACTTTCAAAAGAAACTCGCGAAGAATACATCAAGAGAATGACATTGAAAGAAGAGAAGAAAAAAGCAAAAAAAATAGCACAAGGAAAACCAGTTGTAGAAGAACAAATCGTGATACCTGATTACTGCGTATTTGAAGCAAGATACCTCGATGAAGATAAATCATTTATGGATAGAGACTTTAAACAAGGTTTCCTTTCAGCACAAGGGTTATTCGAATGGGATAAGGAGACTGATTTTTGGAAAGAAGATAACAAATAAAAATATGTACTGCGAAGATTGTGGATGCAAAGTTTATAACGGACATTGCACAAACTGTCACGAAGAAACATATATTGCCGAGCAGAATGCAAACATGGAAAATACTGAAGACATGATTGCATTCTCCCCAGCATTTATTGAAAAAGTCGAACAGCAAAAAGAAGAAGCAAAAGAAATAATTAAAAATAAAAACGATGAATATAAAGAAAGAAAATTGTGAGGAATGTAAAAATCTTCCAGAGGGCGAAGTAGTGGCAGGACACGACCATAGACAATTTCCTGAAGAAGAATTGGAACCAGTAACGAAAGATAGTTTGATAGAGGGAATATTAAAAATGTATTATGGAGATGCATTCGGAATACAGGTTGCAATTTCACAAATTAAAAAATTTGCTGAAGATAAAAGAATTAATTGGAAATAAAGTCATGGATCTAAAAATTTTCAAACCAGAATTTGGAAATCCGAATCACATCAGAGTCGTTGAACTTATGGGATCCTTGAACGAGAAGAGGAAAAAACTACAATTTCAGAGAACGAACGCTAAAGGCGTAAATAAAACAGAATCAGAAATTGCAGAAATTGAGAAACAAATAAACTTTTTACTAAAATAATTATCAACATATAAACATGTTTATCAACAAGACAATAATTGTGGGAAACCTCACAAGAAAACCAGAACTTAAATCACTCCCAAGCGGAATGAAAGTCTGTAGTTTTGGAGTAGCAACGAATCGCACTTGGAAAAATAAAGATGGTGTTAAACAAGAAGAAGTCGAGTATCACAATATCACCGCTTTTGGCAAAACAGCAGAGACAATCGCACAGTGGATGGATAAAGGCAGTCAGATTTTCGTAGAGGGTAGATTGAAGACATCTTCATGGGAAAAAGACGAGATCAAACACTATAAAACTGAAATCATAGTCGAGACCTTTCAGTTTGGCTCAAATAAGCCCAAGAACGAGACAAAACCAGCAACACAGGTAAATACTCAAAATACAGCAAATAAACCTGCTACAGAGCAAAAAAACAGCAAAGATGAGGGTGTAGACACAATCGAATATCCCAGTGAAGAGATAAATCCTGAAGACATTCCTTTTTAGACATAGTTATCAACTTTTTTATTTTTAGACTTAATAAAATTAAAGAGGTATAATCAAATAAATAATTAATCAATATAATAAATATATGTCACGAAGAATGTTTAGCGATGAAATAACTACCTCCGATGCATTTCTTGATATGCCTACGGAATCACAACTCTTATATTTTCACTTAGGAATGAATGCTGACGACGACGGATTTATAGGAAATCCAAAAATGATACAGAGAACAATTGGAGCTAGTGACGATTCATTTGGAGCTAGTGACGATTCATTTAAAATATTACTCGCCAAGAAATTCCTCCTACAATTTATAGGAGGAATCGTGGTGGTAAAACATTGGAGAATAAATAACCAGATTAGAAAAGATAGATACCGAGAAACAAAATATACAAAAGAAAAAGCAACTTTATTTATAAGGGAAAATGGATCATACACGTTCAATCCACAAAATGCTCTTCCTATACCAAAAGGACATTTTATAACAGGAATTGAAAGAGATAAAGAAGATGGCAACCATTTGGCAACCAGTCGGCAACCCAGTATAGGTAAGGTAAGGTTAGGTAAGGTAAGAATAGATAAGAATAATACTAGCGAAGAATCGCTAGAGAAAAAATCAAACATTCCTGTTCTTATAGATTTATTTAAAACTGTAAATCCATCATACGGAAAATGGTTCGGAAATAAAACACAAAGAGCAGCATGTGAAAGAATGCTCAAGATTTACAGTATCGAGAAACTAGAAAAAGTTATTAATTTTTTGCCAAAATCAAACAAGGTAAAATTTTGCCCTGTGATTACAACACCACTGCAACTCGAAGATAAGTTCGCATCACTTGTAGCATTCTGGCAAAAGGAAAATGTAGAAGAACACCCAAACATATGACAATACCAAAAACAGAAAAATGGTTTTTAGTTAAATACGGTTTTAGTATTATGGATCGTGTATCGATAAAAGAAGATGAACTTGAGAAAGCGATATATGCTCAAAAATATAAAATCGTAGTGCAACTAGGATCAAAACAAATAAACGGTTCAAACATCATAGTTATAGAACCTGATTACAGAAAATATACAGGATGGAATCCAGAATACGAACCAAAAGGAAATGAAGATTGGATCCAAATTAAAAGAGACTGTCCTGCAGAACTTGAAGAAGTTATATCAGAAAGAAGAAAGAAAATAGATTACTTAGTGGCAACAGGTCAACAGAAACTAGTTGGAACAAACGTCGATATTTCAACTTTAAAAAGTGGAGTAAAAGAAATAGGAAAATGAACGAGACACAAGACAAAATATTAAAAGTATTTTTTGACGAGCAATGTGATTCAGAAACAGCAGAACTTGTTGAGTTTGACGATGGAACACCATCAGTCAGATATCACGAGTTGGAAGAAAAAACAAAACTACCTAGATATATTTTAGAACACGAAATCAGAGAATTAAAATATGCTGGAATCGTAGAACTTGGAATGACAATAAATCAAGATTATATGTATAGCGGTAGTGGTTATTTTCTCACAAAAAAAGGGGTCGAATTAGTAAAAAAGTTTATACAAAAAAATGAGATCGTTCCTACTGCAAATTAAAAATGGAAAGTCTGCTCTCTGTCCAGGAGAGAAAGAAAGATACGAAAAATATTTGAAATTTCACGATGGGGAATATTTAGAACTTGGACCGCGAGAAGAGGATAGTCCAAAGACCAGAAAGTTTTATCACGGTGCTGTGCTGCGACTCTGGGCATTTCTGAACGGAATGGACTATAAAGATAACGAGATCCTGGAATTTCTACACAAACACGGCAAGGAAGAATTTAATGGAGAGATAGTATGGCTCGATGGAAAGCAAGTGAAGAGAGGAAAAAGCACAAAAGGTTTGCTTTCAGAGAACGGAAAACAACAAAGTGGATACGTTGAAAGAGTTATTAATTACCTTGAAGAAAACTACGGAATAGATCGCACGAAAGTTTTAAACACGAAACACTACAAAGATTTCAGAGACAGGGTTTATTCAAACGGAAACTACGATACGTACATTGATTATTTAGTAGACTTAGGATTTTTAAAAAGATAAAATTATGTCAGAAAAAAAAGAATTAAAAATATTGATAATTGGAAAGATTGAACAGTTTCCAGATGCATTAAGATACGCTGCAAAAAAAATAGAAGAGAGTTATTTGAGTGGAGATTTAAGAAACGAACAGATAGAATCTGGATCATTTGATATTAGTCAAAAATCAGAAGAGATTGATATTGAAAATACAAAGTGGATCATATGGAGTATAGAACACGCAAGTTGGTGGGGATCAGGACATACAGGTTATTTTGAAGATAGAAAAATGGCAGGGGAATATTCTTATGAGGAAGCATGTAAAATCGTAAAAGGTGCAAATATCGGAGACCACGACGTACCGAACGAAGCAATGATAAGAATAAAATAATACTATGCAAAAAAATATCTGCTGTTTATGTAAAAAAGAAATGAGAGAAGATGAGGGAAATAATGCGAATCCACTCAGCAATCAAAAATGCTGCGATGAGTGTTATAAAAAAAGAGTAATACCAGCAAGAGTTCGATCCTTGCAAAAACTAGATAAACAACACCATGAAGAAGAATAAAATTATTGATTAATATGTGTGCTCCTATACCGAAAGGAAGATGGAGTTGGAAACATGAATACTGCACTGAGTGTGGAACTAGCAATAGAAAGCATCCACACAAAGGCAGGGGTTTGTGTATAAATTGTTTTGATAAAGATCGTGCTAAAAAACCGATTAGGAAACAACAACTTAAAAACCAACACGACAAATGGTATGCAAGTGTGAAAGGAACGCCAGAATATAAAAAGTGGTGTAGAGAACATGTGAGTCATTGGCAGAAAGTAGTCAATCCATCAAAACACAGAAGAAATTGGCAAACAAGAAATTTAAAAAATAAATTTAAAAAGTTTATACTCGGCCAAGCAAGAAAAACAAAGATAGATGGTTTAACTTTTAGAAACGACGATGGAACACTCGTAAAAACTTGTATCAAACCAAATAGGACAAATACAGAGATGGATGATACAGTGCGACAGATACAAATTTTCAAAGAAGTTTTTTATAAATTAAAAATATGAAAAAAAATAAAATTATTCTACACCTATGTGCTGATACAGGATCAGATAGTTTCCCATATAAACAAAATGGATACAAAGTTATTTGCGTTGGTAAGGATATTGGTGTAGAAAATTATCACCCTCCAAAAGGTGTGTATGGAATTATTGCAAATCCAGTGTGTACAGAATTTTCAACTGCTAGAAGTGACGGTAAAGCAAGAAATCCTGAAGAGGGATTAAAACTTGTGAAAGAATGTCAAAGAATAATTAAAGAAGCTGGAGATATCAAATTTTGGGTTATAGAAAATCCAGCAACAGGAGTATTGAGAAATTATCTTGGAACACCACAATTTATTTATCAACCGTGGTGGTTTGGTAGTGCATGGACTAAAAAAACTGCATTGTGGGGAAAATTTAATATTCCACAAAGACAATTTTGGAATTGGAAATATGTTATAAAAATACCAGAACTATATACTAGACCAGGAAGAGGAAAACCATCACTTGCATTTATGCACAAATCTCATAAGAAATTTATAAGAGAGTGGGATTGCTTTACAAATATAGATAGTGATATGGAATTTAGATCACTATGTTCACAAAAATTTGCAAATCTATTTTTTGAAGTAAATAAATGAAACTCGACAATCCATTTTCGCTGGAAACAAAACTGCTTTTTATAGACCATTTTTGGTGTGCAATTTGTAATCACAGCGATCAAGGATTGGAGGGTCACCATATTGTTGGAAGATCCAGCAACTCACCTTTTAATTTTTGTCCGATCTGTACGAAATGTCATTCAACGATAGGTCACAGCGTAGAAGAAGAGCAAAAACTATTTGCATACACGTTCAAGTGGTTGTATAATCGAGGGTATAAACCAGTTGAGAATGATTTTATATTCTTCCAAGAAAATCAAAATCTATTCACCGATGATTTATTATTATGGTTAGAAAATTCGCCCTCAAAAAACAAGAACCTACAGAAAGACAAGTTGTCGAAGCCGTCGGAGACTATCTCACAATGAGACGACATTTTTTCTTTCGTGTTAACAACGCACCAACCTATCAAGGGGATGGAAACGGTGGCGGTTTTTTTAGAAGAATGTCAAAGTATTCTGTCAAAGGTGTTCCTGATTTTATTTTAATAAGAAACGATGGAAAATTTATCGGACTTGAAATGAAAAGACCGAGCGGGAAAATGTCAGAGGATCAAGAATTATTTCAACAAAAATGTAAAGAAAAAAACGCAGAATATTATGTCATAACAGGCACAGATGATTTAATTAAAATCGGACTATGAGTAGACCACAAAGTAGAAAATCAAAAAATATTATAAAATTTATCGAAGCAGGACTTCGCCCTTTTGAAATTACAGCAAAAGGATATTCTAAATACACAGTTCGCTATCATTACAGAAAAATAAAGAACCCAAAAAAGCATGAAAAATTTGTATCAAAAATAATGGCTCTAAATAAGGCGAGTAGGGAAAGAAACAAGGAATAGTTATCCACTTTTGGCACTTGCTAGACTTTTTAAATAGGGGTATAATCATAGATGTAAGTAACTGGTCTGGTCACCAGGAACTAAATTAATAAGATTAATAAAATGAGTAAAAAAACAAAGTTGACACTTATACAAGTGAGCAACGAGATGACAAGCAAAGGAAAAAGAAAGGTGGGTTTTTATGAAGATGTAAAAGGTAGAGTGATAGTAAAATTAATCAAATAATTTTATGAAATTTAAAAAAATGAAAGTGTATTTGTGGGGTGAAAGAATGCGTGATATGTATCCACACGCCACTAGATGGGAAGTATTTAAATGGAAATTTATTAAGTGTATAAGATTTATTTTAAAAATAGCATTACTTATTGGTGCCTTATATCTAGCACTACAAATAGGTAGATATTATTACTCAGTTGAAAAAGTTAAAATCGTAGAAATAGAAATGTCCGCTCCTGTTTTAGAAAGAATTGCTAAATGTGAATCAGGCGGAAAACAATTTGGTGCAGATGGACAAGTAGTTTTAAATGGAAATACAAACGGTTCAGTTGATATTGGTAAGTACCAAATAAATACCAGAATCTGGGGTAAAAAAGCTACTGAACTAGGTTATAATTTAGCAAATGAAAAGGATAATGAAAATTTTGCAAAATATCTTTATACAACAAGAGGTACGGAAGTTTGGTCAGCTTCTAAAAAATGTTGGAACTAAATTAAAAAAATGAATAGAATGCAACAATATTTAAAAGAGAGAAGAGAACAGAGATGGGAAGAAAAACATGGAATGATAGGTGCGATTGTCTGCTGTATTTTACTAGGTGTATTTATAATATGGCTCTGGCCAACTTACTAAAATGTATCCAGTAACTGAACTAAAAAATGGTAGAGAGATAAAAGGAGACGAATCATACTCACCAAATGGAGTTCATATCAACATAACAAGTGATACAACTCCAGAAGAAAAAGAAGAGATAGCAAAGAAATTAAAATCAGAAAGAGATCTTGTGAGTTTGCAATTTCAAGGAAAAAGATACAGATCAGTAAAAAATAATATTGCATAAAATGACAAATAAAATTAATTTACATAAAAAAGTTTTAGATTTTTTGATAAAGGAAACTCTATTCCGAGAACGAAAAAATAAGGATAGAGGAATTGTGATATTACTGATAGATATATATCCAGCAATGAATCTTCCAATCAGAATGGATATGAGAGACCTCACTCAAATGATTAGAGATGCAGCAACAATGGATCGTGCTTGGAGACAAATATTGGAGGATAGAAAAGATTTGAGAGGTGCAGATTACGATCAGAAAGAAATCGTGGAGCAAAAGAAACAGGTCGAACTGGGATACACGCCAGGACATGATAAAGACGTGAAAACATTAAAACAAGTTACAATGCCGTATGTAGATTAATAAATTAATATCGTCAGTTCTGTTCTGGAGGGGAAAAAGCTAGGGTGGTGTGGATCGTGGCAAACTTCCCTCGCGGAAGAGTCCACCACATGAAAAGAAATTAATCCCATCCGAAACGACCAGTAAAAAGGAGTACCGCCTCTTCAGAACAGAGCTGACAATAAATATATGAAGAAAAAGAGATTGGGATTTTATTCAATAGAGGAAGCCGAAGCATATTTTTGGAAAAATATAGCACTCGGAAAAGATGACTACGACAGATTAGATAGGTGGATAGAAACAGTAGATATTTGTGCAAACTGCGGAGGAGATGGATACACCACGAGAAACGCAGGAATGTACAATGAGACAACAGAAAAGTGTTCTTGTAAGATAAGAGAGGATGGAGACTTTACTGGATCAATAAACGACTACAGATGAACAAAGAAAAAATAGAACAATTAATAGTGGTTAGAGATGCGAGTGGAAAAATAATTGCTATTTCAAACAGAATCGAGGGCGAACAAAAATACGAAATACTGATGACGACAACTGCGAGTGTTGAAGATTTAATAGAACTTTTGAACGACAAAGATCCATTCCCAAAAGTAGAAAAACCAAAATGAACTGGAATAATTTAAAAGACAACTGCTGTCCAAAGTGCAAACACGCACTCACCGATAACTATAAAATTGAGATGCATCAATGCACAAATTGCGACTTTGCAGTAGGAAATGAAAAATTTAATAATTTAATAAATAACCTTTATAAGCCAAAAAATCAAGGAGAAGAGATTGTAGATATAGACGAAAGACTTTCACAGCTCAATGATTTAAATAATAACGAATGCACACACGAAGAAATTCATATGGGTCGGTGTGTCGCATGTGGAGAACAAATAGAAAACGAAAATGAGTAATTATAAAACAAAAGCAATAAGACCAGATGGAGAAAATTTTGAAGACGTGATGATGTTGGACGATCACTTTGGAAAACATAAATATGGCGTAGAGTTTCCTGACGGAGTTATATATTCTGAAGATAAATGTACGTTTGAAAAACCTGCCGATGTTGTTGATGTTGGACACGAAACGTTGATCAAAGACATAAACGACTTACTTGAAGAAGTAAAGAGTAACGAATTTCACGATTTCAAGAATGAAAAATATGCTGCACCAAAGACAAGTTTGATACAGAAATTAAATGATATTATACAGAAAGCGGTAGTAGGGGATTACGATAACTAGTTCTTTAAAAAATAGTGAGTAGTCGGGGGGAGAGGTCGCAGGTTCGAGTCCTGCCATAGTAAGTGCACGTTTTATTATGTAGCTCAGTTGGTAGAGCTTCCCAGGGGTTGAAAATCGGTTCGAATCCGATTGAAAAAGCGGATGGTGTCGCACCTCCCCGAATACTCATTATTTGAGTTTGCATATATTTATTTATAGGGGTATAATTAGAATAAATTTATTAGTAATTAATTTAAAAAAGTTAAGATGATAACTGAAACAAAAACAAAGACAAGTGCGAGAAAATCCACGCTTTCTGGCGTGTTAAAAGTTTATGAACCTGTAAGACTCACTCTCGGTCCAGATGGAGTCAATGCACTTCTACCACGAACATATAATCGCGGTCCAAGAATCACAAACGACGGAGTAACAATATCCGAAAATATTAAACTTAAGGATCCACACGAAGCACTTGCTGCGGAAGCATTCAAGGAGGGATCAAAGAAAACAAATGAACTTGCTGGAGACGGAACTACAACAACAGCAGTTATTGGCGGACATCTTATAAAAGAAATATTTACAGATATGATTTCAACTGACATACCGTCACTTGGAAAAAATAAAAATGTGAAGAGCGTTCGTGCTATAAGAAAAGAATTGAAGACAACAAAAGAACTTGTGATAGAAAAAATCAAAGAGAATTCAATACCAGTAAAGACACTTGCTGATCTTGAGAAAATTGCAATCGTTTCAATCGGAAAGGAAGATGAAGAAACTGCCAAAGCAGTTGCAAAACTCGTCTGGGAGATTGGAAGAGACGAAGAAGGTAACTTCGTAGACAATCACATTGATGTTGTAGAGGGTTACAAAGACATCATTGAAACAGAGGTTATAAAGGGAATGAAGTTTCCAGCTAAAGCAATAAGACAATTTTTAACAAACCCAGATAGATTCGAAATGGTTTGTGAAGACGTTCCAGTTTTTATAACAAACTATAAAATAGATAACGCAGGAGAGTTTGTCGATGCATTCGACTCAATCAGACCTCAAAAGATTGCAGTTTTTGCTCCTGACTTTTCAAACAGCGTTTTAATATCATTCGCACAAAGTTGGAAAGCTGGAATATTTATTTATCCAATCAAATGTCCATCACTAAGAACAGAACAACTTGAAGACCTTGCAGCATACACAGGTGCAACTGTTTTGGATAAAGAAGCAGGAAGAAAATTAAAGAGTGTCTGTCAGAATGATCTTGGCTTCGCAAAAAAGATAGTCGTTAAAGATACAGAGAATAGAGAAGATGCAGTTTTGATTGGAGGTAAAGGAGAAAAATTAATATCAACAACAAACAATCAAACTCTTATTTTTAACAGAACAGAAATACTTAAAGGTCAAATGAAAGAAGCAAGAGACGAATTCACTAAAGTAAGTTTGCAAAAAAGAATAGCAAACCTATCGTCTGCAGTTGGTATCATAAGAGTCGGTGCAACAACATCGAAAGAGGGGTTATATCTCAAACTAAAAATTGAGGATGGTCAGTACGCTTGTAAATCTGCTCTTCAGGAGGGATACGTAAAAGGAGGTGGTCTATGCTTAAAAGAAATAGCTGAAGACTTGCCTGATACTGATCTTCTAAAGAAATCGTTGATGGCACCATACAATCAGATTCAAGAAAACTCTGGAGACCTTGACATAGGAGAAGATATTATAGATCCAGCAAAAGTCGTCAGACTCGAAGTAGAACACGCTGTATCAGTCGCCTCAACAATGATAACGATTGGAATATCAATACCAGAAGTCGAAGAAATGGGTCCAGGAGAGGGATATGAACAAATTGCAAAGGCAATAAGAACTTATACAATGTACTGGGCAAAGCAACAGGGAATGCTGAAAGAGAACGAAGACCTTATGGAAAAAGATAGGAACGATGCGTTTGAAAAAGTATTACAAGGAGATCAAGGTTAATTTATTAGTTTTAATTTTAAAAAAATGATGAACGACAATGTAGAAGAAAAAAATGTGTACGGTTTAAAAGATTTTAAACCACAAGATGGAACTGAAGAAATAAGGGAACAACAAATAGCATTTTATAAAATGAATGCTGACGGTAGTTTTGAAAATGGAACTACACTAGAAGAAATGTTGAGGGTATCAATCGAAAGATTGGAAGATCTAAATGGAAGATTCCCTTGTAGAGAAAATGCACTTGCGATAACAAAGATGCAGGAAGCTCTTATGTGGTTGAATAAGAGAACAGAAGATAGAAAATTAAGAGGTGTCGAGGGTAAACATTTAAATTAAATATATGGCAAACTCAAGAGCAAGTAAAAACATTATTTATTCAAAAGGAAAATCTTCAGGAAGAATGCCGATGACAGATACAGAAATGTCTGAAGACAAAGATAAGATGAGTAAACAAAATACTAAAGGAATTTCCTCAGTAAAGAAAGTAGTCTCAGGGAAAAAAGGTGTTTTAAAAAAGAAAAAATAAATGTCAAAGATTACACTTTTAAAACTAAATAGGAAATTTCAAAAAGTTGTAAATTCTAATGGAATAGACATCGCGAAGAGAAACACTCCGATCAGAGCTTTCAAACGAGAAGAAGTTAAATGTCCTCGATGCGGAAGAATACATTTAATTTCAGTAGGTCAGTTGGTTAAATGCCCATGCACAAAATAATGGATATCAAACAAATAAAAATACAAGACATACATCCATACGAGAAGAATGCAAAAAAGCATTCTAAAAAACAAGTGCATCAAGTAGCAAACTCAATCAAAGAATTTGGCTTCAATCAACCAATCGTAATAGACAAAGAGAACGTAATTATTGTAGGACACGGTCGCTATCAAGCTGCCGTGTTTCTTGGTATGACAAAAGTTCCAGTACTGCAGATTGATATCAGTGAAGAGAAAGCAAAAGCGTATCGATTGGCCGATAACAAACTCAACGAATCAGAGTGGGAGATGGAACTCGTTATAACCGAACTCAAAGGACTCAGTACAACAATGCTTGACCTCACAGGTTTTGATAAAGATTTAATTCTAGACACAGAACCAAAGGACGACATGATTCCTGAAAAAGTAAAAGCATCAACAAAACTTGGTGATGTTTATGCACTAGGAGATCACAGACTTATATGTGGAGACTCAACAGACGAGAAAGTGTTTGAAAAACTTATGGACGGAGTGAAAGCAGAAATGACATTCACAGATCCACCATACAACGTGGACTATCAAGGAGGTGGAAGTTATGCAAACCATAAGAGCGGTGCAAAGAAGAGAGAGGGAATCAAGAATGACAAAATGACGAAAGAAAGTTTTTATGAATTTTTATTTGCAGTCAACAAAAACATTTTAGCGTTCACGGGGGGGGGGTATATATATTTGCATGAGTTCAAGCGAACTAGATTCGCTCAAGAGATCATTCGAAATGGCAGGAGGACACTGGCAGTCTTTTATCGTGTGGGTAAAAAACAATTTTACTCTAAGCAGAGCCGACTATCAGAATACATACGAACCTATTCTTTACGGTTGGCCAGATACACTCAAAAATCATTTTTTCTCGGAACGTAGAGACATAAGCAACGTGTGGGAAGATTTAACTACAGTCAAAACAGAATACGACGGAACATTCACAACAATATCGTTTCAAGGATTTAAAGTTAAACTTCCAGGAAAGATAGAGAAAGGAAGTGTGATAAAGAAAAAACAAAAAACAGATATTTGGAGACACGATAAACCAACGAAGAGTACGGAACATCCAACAATGAAACCAGTAGCACTCGTCATTGAAGCAATCACAAACAGTTCAAAGGAGGGAGACATCGTGCTAGATCCATTCTTGGGAAGCGGAACAACAATGATTGCTGCAGAGAAGAGCGGAAGAAAATGCTATGGCATCGAACTTGATACGCACTACTGCGACGTCATAGTAAAGAGATGGGAAGAGTACACAGGAATGAAAGCAAAAAAGTTAAAATAAAATTATGGGAATAGAATTATTGTATAAAATAATAAAGGAAGTGAGAGAATTATTGAAAGGAGTATATAGAGGTAAATGTTCTAGAGAAGAACTGAACACAATAATAAAAAGGATACATAATTTAACTGATATTTAAACATATGGCAAAAGGACAAAAAAAACAAAAACTTACACCAGACAATATTAGAAAGTTAGAGGAAGCTTTTTCTATTGATGCAACAGTGCTAGAAGCGTGTTTTTACGCGGATATTTCTTCAAATACTTATTACAGATGGATCAAAGAAAATCCTGCACTTTATGACAGATTTGAACGATTACGAGAAAAGCCTGTTTTAACAGCAAGACAAACCGTCGTCAAAGCAATTGCTACTGATTCAGAAATTGCTATGAAGTATCTTGAGAGAAAGAAAAAGAACGAGTTCTCACCAAGAACTGAAGTAGATTTGAAAGGACAACTTAAACTCTCAAAGCTAGAAGATATTCAGAACGATACAAAAAAGATTTTAGAAAAGAAAAAATAGAACATTGAAATGGTAATACAACTCAAAGAAGAAGTTCCTGCAGTCTGTCAAAATAAAAAGTGCTACAATTTTAATTCATTCGAACTCGTTGATGTTGACGACATAAAGAAAGACAAAAAAAAAGAGAGTATGTTATATGTCCATACTGTAAAAATAAAATATTTATAGAACCATGAGTGAAATAAAACAACTAGTACAATCAAGATATAAAAATGGATCAGGACAACCATTTGAATTGGTACCAGGACAGGAAGATATATTTGAAATTATTGCTACTAGAAAATATCCTAGAACAGACTGTAGAACTTACACTCAATATGGAAAATCAGAAACGGTTGCAATGGGAGTTTTAACAAGAATTACAACCTATCCTGAAAAGTGGTGCATCGTCGCACCTAGCACAAAGAAAGCTAGAATTATTATGAGTGCAATCATAAGCCACACATTCGATAACGAATACACACTGGCAATGTTTGATGTTGAGGAGGGAGAGAGTGTGGAAAGGATCAGAAGAGAGCGTAGTAAGGACAGAATGAACTACAGACACGCGGACGGACGGCTTGGCGAGGTATTTATCCTATCCAGTGAGGGAAAGCGTACCACAGACCTCCTAGACGCGATGATGGGATTCGGTTCGCCAAATGTTATTATAGACGAAAGCTCTTTGATTGATGACCTGCCATATGTCGGTATATTGCGTATGCTTGGAGGACACAAAGATAACTTCCTTTTTGAAATCGGAAATGCAATGAGAAGAAATCACTTCATGAAGAGTTCAATAGATCCACACTACCACCATATAAATATTACGTGCGAACAAGGAATGAAAGAGGGTAGAATATCAAAAGAGTTCGTGGATGAAATGAGAGTGCGTCCAATGTTTAAACAATTATATATGAACGAATGGCCAGATGCAGATGCAATAGATCAAGACGGATACTCACCACTATTCAGCGAGAAGTTTTTGAATACAAGAAATAATTTTGATGGAGATTTATTCGGAGAAGAAAAAATCGGTGTTGATGTTGCTGGAGAGGGTAGCAACTTCTCAACGATTACTCTTCGTGCAAGAAACGCTGCAGAACTTTTATACAAAGAACATACTCCTGACACAATGCAGCTCGTCGCTGTTGTAGTCCAGGTGCTTAAAGAACATCCGAAAGCAAAAGCATACATCGATAAAGTTGGAATCGGTAAACCTGTTTTTGATAGACTGAAAGAGATACCAGAAATTGCAGATAGAGTCGTTGGAGTTATGGCTGGAGAGAAAGCAGACAACACTGAAGAATTTTACAACAAGAGAGCAGAAATGTATTGGAGAATGCATGAGTGGTTGCAGATAGCAAAACTCGTTGGCGATGAATGGATAGACTTGCTCGATGTTAAATATAAAGTTCAGAGCGACAAGAAAATAAAAATAAAATCAAAAGACGAAATGAGAAGAGACGGTATAGAATCGCCCGACGTGGCCGATGGACTCTCTCTTACATTTTATGAAGAAGATAATATCGTAAAGAAAAAAACAGTTACAAAGAAACCTGCTTGGAAAGGTTACAACAGAAAATAAAATGAGGAAATATTTTATATATCAATGCATGAAGTGTGGCGATGATGTTGAGAGAAGTATGAAATTAAAAACTGGAACAAAGTGCGTGTCGTGTAGAATGGAAGATGCCAGGCAATA
>Ga0172381_10002679_pt1 | contig 19389 bp, 36 predicted proteins | sample Leawel6488metaG_FD_119754 | JGI IMG/M metagenome (GOLD analysis project Ga0172381, IMG submission 119754) | Leachate microbial communities from a municipal landfill in Southern Ontario, Canada - Leachate well 64-88 metaG | ecosystem: Engineered > Solid waste > Landfill > Unclassified | place...
CCATTCATACGGACGGTCAATACTGCCACTCGACGTTGAATAAACGTGAACAATGGAATCCGGTTCCAAGTATGCAAAATGTCGAAAGTGATGGTGTACGAAAAGGATAACAATGATAGCGATACATAATACAGAAGCTGACGAACTTATCACTATGTACGCACGATCCAGATATTTCCAAGATTGCGCTTGGAGTGACTATCTTAATAATGGCGGTAACCCTCCAATATTGCCCGAATTGCCCGAATGAATCATAATATGAGAAAATTATACTATAATATCGGTCGTGTGTGGAAATATGTTAAAGACTGGTTCGGGACTGCAATTCTGCGTACACTGCGACTACGCAATCAGCCGCATTGAGATGGACAGTCACAGGGGCGACCTCGACAAGACGATGTGCCCACGGTGCGGAATGTGCCGCTTGAGCATGTTCTATGGCTACGGATCGCAACGTCATATCAATAGGCGGGAAGCGTGGAAGCGTGGTGAAGTAACTGGCGCTCCGCTTCCTGATGAATAAACGATTGGCGGCAAACTGGAGTTCTGGACGAGTCGCATGGCGGGACCGTATAGGCACAACACTATAAAAGGCGAAAATAAAGATGCAATATACTACTAAAAATATTATTGCCGCTCGAAAGCTCTGGCAGTTTGTCAAAGACTGGTGCTGGTTCTACTTGTGGATGCGAGGGAATGAGTCCAATAAAATAACATTTTTTGTCAAAGAATCCCCAATCCCGTGACTAACTAACATAATAGAGCCCCTATTTCGGCAAGCCGTATGGAAATTGATTGCTCGGTGGGGCATAGTGGGGGTCGGTGGGGAGAAATAACTTGGGTCGGTGGAAGTTTTATACAAAATTCATCGACGCCAGCTCATTTTTGACAAACTTTTTTTAAAATAGCATAAAAATTTTATGAAGTCAAGAATATATTTTTGTTGTGGTTTTTACTTCCCTCCCGTCAAATACTACAAAAATTAACATAAAAAGTCCTTCATTCCGTCTTCTCATATTTGACAAGAAAAGATAGAAGTGATATGATGGATACATATGAACGAAAATCTAACAAAGAATTTTGAGATACTTAGAAGACGCCTAGACTTCCTCTCCCGCCTTGCCATCTCCCATGGACTACCCCCACTGACCTATCAAGCAATATTGGATGCCTCAGCGGAGGCGATGGTACTCCATGGGACTGTTCACGTGGCGAATAACCCAGAGCTGGTATCAAAATATCTGATAGATGGCGTGGTAGCCCCTAGGACGAAGTGGAAGCTAGAAAGACGGCTCCCTAGGTCTAAAGTGATAGAAAGGATTGCCCAAGGGGGTCTGAAGTCGATAAAGGGGCTATTTAACGGAGACTTTATCTTTGGGTTGAAGGTTGGGGGCGGAATAGTCCGTTGGAGGAAGGGGGAAAAGAAAGTTGCTGGGTTGACAGCCCATACCCGCCTCCCTATTACCAACTCACTTAAATTGCTGAAACCGTTTTTTTACAAAACATATGAAGAAGCTGGTTCACGCAGATATCTCATCCATTCCCCCGCCATAGATTTTTATCCCCCCGAGACCGGAGATAGCGCCAGTGTGGTTGCAGGAATCCTAGGGTGTTCAAAATATAGAGATGGGTGGATGGAGCTGCCCACAACGGATTTTACAAAAGAGCTTTTTGATAAGTGGACTATCTTATACAAAGAGGACGGGTCTGTTCTAAAAGTTTGTATATTTTATTTTGTCTTATTTTCCCCATGGATGCCTGCCCCCTTTTGGGACTGGCTAAAGGAGGAAAGCCGACGAAAAGGGAGGGGGCATAATGGGTGCCCAGAAATACCTGTTGCCTATTGGGGGTTGGGGTATGGGGTAAAAGGAGAAAGGCTGACAAAGACGAATTGCTTACCATTTGCGCCTAGCAAGAAGTATTACGAGAAAAAGAGGTTGAAGCATAAGGACGTGCACGGAATGGGCAGGGGCATAGGGATATATCACATACACCCGAAGTTAAAAGTAGTTTTAGATTTATGGGTAAAGAATTGGAGGCTACTGAAGGGGGCGTCGATGATAGAGATATTGGGAAGCTGCTATAAGGAATTACTATATTCTAATGCTACCCACTGAATGTGTGGGGGATATGGTGATTAATATTATATAAAAAAGTATTGACTTGTTGAGAGAGATGCATTAACATACTTGTTAAGAAGATAAATTAAGTTTTGTTGACAAAGGAGTTTTTATGGGAAGCAGAGGCATGAAATCCGAGATTGATTGGGAAAAGCTTGACTGGAAGAAGCAAGACGTTCAATTGGCAAAGGAGAACGGGGTTAGTCGCCAACGAGCCAATCAGATGAGAAAGGAGCTAAAGAAGCGGAAGGCAGTCCATAAGCGGTACCGCATGGTGAGTGCCTATTCTAAGCTGTTGACTCTAAACACTTCGCATATGACTTTGGAAGAGCTTGCAAAGAAGTTCAATTATACTGAGGAGTATATTGGGGCTGTATTGGAGCGGATGGGGAAAAAGCATAAGCCCAATGATCGTCGTTGCATAGGGGGGTATGATTGGGGGAGTATCACTTTGCATCAGTTTCAGACATTAACGGACAAAAAGATAGCGGACAAGCTAGGGATTAAGTTCCCTTGCGTTGTAGCAATGCACCGGAAGCGCAGGAAGATAAAGAAGATTAGGCCTGCATTTTTGAAACGGGAAAAGAAAGCTGAATCTGTTAATCCTGAGGGAATTGTAAAAGACTAGATTTGTTGATTGGCATACCCGTAGGCATACGGGCTGAAAGAGGCCGATGTGATTAGACGTGTGGCATAGCGCAGAAATGATTACATCGAAGAAAAAACTTGTTGATCAGAATATGCTGTAATGGATTGACAAGTCAGGATGGGCTGTTGCCTCTACTGAAGGCCCTGAATGCAGATGAAGCAGTTTGTTTTTTGCAAGAGGAGGTGTCTCGCAGCGCCTTGGGTTGTAGAAAACTAACCAGTTGCTCTGGGCCATTTGCATTGTATGCCAGTCAGCATTAATTGAGGAGTTGCGTGAATGAAGACATACAAGATACGTAAAGAATTTCAGGGAGGGTGTGGGTTATACTACGCCAATTTGCCCGCTGGTAAGAAAGTTATAAACTGGCATGACCAACTTGAGAGATGGGGTGAATTCACTGATGGCGGGCATTGTTATGGGTATCGGATGTATGCTGATATTTATCGTGGGAAAAGTTCGCTAAAGAACAAGGGGATGGTTGAGCTGATGTTTGCCGAAGAGTATTTGGAAACAGTAGCGAAGAAGGTAAAGAAGGCGTTAAAGCAGCCAAGAGGATGAGACATGCATAATGAGTTGATTGAAAAAGTACAGTCATTACAGGCTGATTATGGATTTGAACAGGAGTGAGGAGAAAACTTATGGATGTCAGTAACAACATAAAGCTAACGGAGATGACTGACGAACAGTTAAGGGTTAAGGTTGCAACGTTACTATATCCAGACCGTCCACCCCCTATATGTTGGCATACGCAAGAAGTCCAACAGATCATTATTATATATGCTCTGAAGTTGTTCCTAAATATACGACGGACTTAAATGCTTGCCACGAGTTTGAGAAGACTCTTAGCTACCCAGAAGAATACGTTGCGTACTGTCATAACTTATACAATATTGTTGACGATGAAAGGCCTGACCCAGAAAACGAGTGTCGGTATCTCTCTGCTTCTGCCCGCCAACGCTGTGAGGCATTAGTGCTTTATATGGAGAATAAAAAAAACATTTGCAGCTCGTGATAAACGCCAAATTGTTATGTTAAGGCCTATTTTCTACACACTGAATGTGATACAGGTAACATATGAAAAGTCGTCAACGGAAGAAGTTATTTAGATATTGTTGTCCCCGATGCAAATCTCAGGACATCATTTTGTATTGGACGGACGATAATGCCAGAGGGAAATGGTTCAGTTATGTAACCGACTGCACTTCTTGCGGCACGCAATATGAGATGGTTAATGGTCGGCATCTGGTGGTGGGAAAAAAAGAATGAGCGAACTTTGTACATGCCATATTATCCATCTAAAGCTTAATTGGATTACTATACATGTAATGGGAATAACATGTTTGTATAGTAACATTACACACAGGCTACCCACTGAATGCGGATGACGTAATATGAGCCCAGAAGAGAAAGAAAAATGTATAGGGTGTCGGAATCTGGCACTAAAGCGGACGGCGTATTGTATTCTTCATTGTCAAGGCTACGACAAGTTTGAAAAGAAAGTTTCTTTAAAGCAGCTCGACCTTTTCCATCAGGCTGGTGATGAAGTTAATTGTAAAAAGGGCAGAAATAATTAGCAGTATGCTTGATTTTATGTAAAGGAATACAACAAAAGAAGCTTTTTTGGAGTGTGCTAATAAGGATATCACGGACGAACTAAAGAGCGGGGAGTGGGCGTACAGAGTGGTAGCCACGGCATTCTGGCAGGACCCTAAGGCTTTGTTATGGAATAAAAGCCCATGATTACATTCTATGATCGATATTTACTTGCGAATAGTTGTCCGCAACTTTATTCGGAAGCGGGTTTAAAGGAGAACATGTTTTTTGCGTTACTTTCATTAGCACTTACTGGTTTTGACATTGGTGCGATCAATTTGATATCAGAGCGGACAGGGGTTCCAGTCATTGAATTAAAGCAGAAGGTTAGCCTGAAGGAATCTGACCCTATCTATAAAGAGATGGAAGATTTGTTAAAGAAGCGGCAGGAAGACAGTCGGGTAAATAATTATGTAGAGAAAGCGGAGAAGTTGGCGGATGAGGCGAAGGCTGAGGCGGACAAACCTATAGGTAAACCCCAAAGTGCAAGTCCACGCACTGGATGTGACATAACGGATGCGATGGTAAAAGCAGTTATTGCTGTTGAGGGGGCTGCTGCTAATTATGTAGGGAAGGCAGGGGACACAGGGGTGATGCAGATATTGCCTAGCACATGGGAGGAAATCAACCAGAAATATTATGATGGGCGATATCCTTACGCCAAGTGGGCGAAGAACAGGGATATTAACATAAAGTTTGGGAAGAGATATTTGGGGATGATTAGGGCTTTTCTTTTGAGCAACAAGTCGAAATTAAAGGGGGACCTTCAGTTTTTGATATTTGCCGCTTACAATGGGGGGATAGGGAATATCCAGCGGATGCAATTTGATCCTGAGCAGATAAAGGTAAAGATGCCACGGGTGTATGATTATGCGGAGAGGGCGTCGAACTTAAGTGGGGGGTAGGAATAGTAGCGAACTAGACTAGCTATCCGTCGAAGACATGAGCATGAGCTATTGACTTGGCCTTATGGATAGCTTCTTTCATAACCTCACGGTTCAATGTTTTTGGGATACACACAGCCCCGAGTTCTGCCACTTTATCTTCGATTTTGTATATTTCTTCTTCTCCATGTCCGGTAATAACTACGATAGGGATATCCACATATCGTGAATCACTACGGACATACTCGATAAGTTCATCTCCGTTCATTTCGGGCATAAGGTAATCGGTGATGACCATTTCGATATCGTTATCGGAATCCAAGAAATCGGCAGCGACCTTGCCATTTTTGCATATGGTGACTTCATACCCGAGTTGTTCGAAGAACTGCTTCAGTATGATCTGCATAAACTTTTCATCTTCTGCGACCAATATTTTTTTAAGAGTGTTCGCCATTTTTGCCCTCTATTATAGATACGCAAAGTTTACACGTTTCCCCTTTACATTTTTCATTAGCGAAGGTAAGGTTCTTCAATCTTCCATTCATTGAGTTACAGGTACGTTCGGCATCTGTAAGGACGAGGTTAAGGATTCCGGAGAGGACGCCGAGGATAGCCATGCTTTTTTCTTCATTACTTTCGTACACCCGTTCTGTTTTAATAATGCTGGCGATAATTTCTTTAATGAGTTCTTCGTTATGTGAATAGTATTTATCGAATTCTTTTATAACGAAATCGAACACCCCTTTTTTCTTACACACTGAATGCCATGTAATAGAAGCTTTATCAATAGTATCTTCCCACTCACGTCTGAGTTCAGCGTTTGTTAATTCTTTTACATTTTTATTAGCCATTGTTTTGCATTCTTCTAGAAGGGCGGAATAGATGGCGGATAGCAATGTTTGGAAGATGGCTGAACGATATGAGCAGATGAACTGCATGCGTGGGATTTTGTAAGAGATGGAGGCGAGGATATCCTTAAAGAACACGGAGTCTTTTGGGTGTATATGTTTTACTTTAGTAGGTTTTTCTTTTTTTGCATTTTTACGATAGTTCATAAAATATTTATAAATGTATAGGACGGCGGTGAGGGACAGGATAACTAAGCCAAGTCCAACAACGCCATAGTTCCCATACAGGTTGCTGAGCGAATCAATCCATTTTGCAATATCTTCCATGACAATCCTTTTTAGTTAATGAAAAACTCTCTCTATCAGTAAGAACTGGTCATTGAGAGTTTTAACAGATTCTGAAGTATTTGTTTGTGTGTCCAAGAACTCTAATGTAACGAACCCGATGAGGTTGTTATCTGAGACTATTCTTCGAACGATAACGCAAGTAGTTCCGGCGTAGTCCATAATTTCTCTAAACGGTTTCCCTTTTTCTTCTTCGACAATATTTATTTCAAATGCTTTCTCGTTTTTTAAAAGTTTTTCGCAAAGGTATGGGAAGCTATCGATTTTCATATTTTGCATATTCAGCATTTCACGACTTATGCCTTTGCGTACATACTCGAATGTGCACGAGAACTTTTTGAAGGGGAGCCCATTCCCCGAGTATGATCCATTATGAAATTCAAAAATAGAGACTCTGTCGGCGTGGCATTTATTCAACATATTGTTTAGGTAGTCGTTAACCAACACAGCTCTCTCGACATCTTTCTTAAAAGTGGACAATGAGAATTCTTCTTTCCTTCCGAACAGTATTTTGCGCATCTCGTCGTTTTTGATATTATCTTTCAGGAGGTATGCCAGTAGCAGCACGACAATCAGATGAGAGATGGTTACGATCACTTTTCGATTGTCTAGGTTTCTGAAGGATATCATAAGTTCTTTCTATGCACTGAATAACAGGGGTGTTCTCGCAGTAGCTGTTGTTTTTATAGTAGCGACATGGTTTGTAGTAGCGGTTTTCTCAGCTGGTTTTACTGGGGTAGCGGCAGCAGCAGGTTCTGGAGCTACTGGGGCAGGCGTGGGCGGAGTAGCTGGGACTTTCCACCGGAGGCTTGATATAGGTGTACTGAAATCCCTTTTTTGCCTGTTGGTTAGAGTTTTTCCTGCTACTGGCACACGTCGTACAACTGCATATCCGTTATTATCTTTGGGGATACTTCTGAGAGCGACATCGTATTGTCTGCCCTTATTATCTATGAATACAAGCACATCTCCAACCTTCGCTTCATGATCAGTAGCAGCCGGAGGAGGTGGAGGTGTGGGTTCAGCTACTATTGGTTCTTCAGCAGCAGCTACTGGTTCAAAATCTGTAGGGATTGTGTCACGGCTCACATTTTTAGGGGCCATAGTTGGTGGTGAGTAGCTGGGGTTCATTTTTGCAGAGATAGCTCCTCGGATGAGCCCAATTGAATCCTTATAGGTATTTGCCAAATTCTCTGTTCTTGCCAATTGTTTGACGAGCACATCTCCATCAGGCATGGATTTGAGTAAGGTTGTGATTTCCGGATGAGCTACGACAAACTGGTGGGCTGCGGCAATATTTTTATACAAACTAGAAAGCTCGTTAATGTACATCTCCATATTCTTCACGGCCATTGGCTTCGAGGTGCTTTCTTTTAGTAGCCAGCCCATGGTTGTGCCGATCCGTTCCCAATCATTCATTTTTAACGAAATTTTATTCATATTGGTAACCTTCTTTTTACATTGAGGGGACAGCGCCTTTGCCAGCCATAGGTATATTCATTCCCTGTCCTTGTTGGCTGGTTCCTTGCTGAGTTGTAGTAGTTGTTGCATTGACCCCTTGTTCTGCCATTATTGTGAGATCATTTTCATTTAGCATATGATCTTGTACGAGGGTGTTATATTTTTGGAGGAGTGTCCGTAATCCAGAAATTTTATTAGGTTCCACAGCGAGAGCTTCTATAATTTTCTGGGAGTACTGACGTTGTTGAGGGTTTACAACGAACGGTTTCAAAGAGGGGTACATGGAGAGAATTGTCCGTAATGTTGCCGCTGCATCTACGGCGGGGACAACGGGCTGTTGTTTTGGTGTTAAAGCTGATTGTACATATATTTTCATGTTTAATTATTACGAATGAATCTTCTCTGTTCCTACGTAAAAGTTGAAATAGTAGCAAACTCATTATGTTGGGCTCGGTCCCTCCCTGTCGGAGATGGATGGCGATGAAGTCTTGGATAAATGTTTTTAAATAACTATTGACACTAAGTCTGACATGTGATAGCGTCTAGTATGTAGGTAACAAAAAGGAGAAAAGGTATGAGAACTAGTCTGATTAATATCGACAAGAATGCGAAGACAGTAAAAGGGCAAGCTCGTGGTTATATGACGGGGATCATGTATTTGGCTTCTGGGGAACGCAGCGGATACAATGTGTGTCCGGCGAAGACTGAGGCCTGTGAAAGGGCCTGTTTGTATACAGCTGGTAGAGGGATTTTTGAAAGAACCCAGAATGGCAGGATAGCGAAAACGAAGATGTTTTTCGAAAAGCGTGAATTGTTTATGCGTATGCTGGAAACGGATATTTGGATTTTGCTGAATGAAGCCGAAGGGGCTGGGATGACCCCGTGTGTTCGTTTAAACGGGACAAGCGACATTTCGTGGGAAGATTTGGATATTATGCAGAAGTTCCCGAATATTCAATTTTATGATTACACAAAGGTTGTGGAGCGGATGTTCAAGGAACTCCCCGCCAACTATCATCTGACATTTTCCCGTTCGGATGAGAATTTACAGGAATGCATGTCTGTGCTGCGACATGGGCAAAATATTGCTGCGGTATTTGACAGCGCCAATTTTCCGGAAGAATATTGGGGATTGCCTGTTGTGAATGGTGATCAGGATGACTTGAGATTTCTAGACCCCACTCCCTGTATTGTTGGGCTCAAGGCAAAAGGCCCCGCCCGAAAGGAAGCTGATGGAGGCGGGTTTGTTTTGAATACACAAAATGTTGTTAATGAGCTGGTTGCGTAAACAAGGAGAATGGTAATCATGAGTCAACTCGTAGATGATGCTATTGGTTTAAGTTTGTTAATATGGTTTTTTATAGGGATGACCTTTGTGCTAAACGTAATTTTTAAAAAATCTGACTCATATGATGGCAACGGGCCGGAAATATTTCAATGTATTATCACATATGGGCTATCTAGTTTTTTCATTTGTTGGGTAATTTTTCTATTTCTTTTCTTTATTGATCCTAAGACAGCAGGCCTAGGCTATTGGTTTTTAGATGTCGTCATGGTATTTGTAGCAGTGTCTATTGGGGGTTCTTTCGACAATAGAGGTGAAAAGCTCCATGAGTTGGGTGCTGATACAAAAGACATTATTATTGGTTGGATTTTCAGAATTATGTCACTACCGTTTTATATTTGGGCAACAGTTCTTTTGATTATTGCCGTAAATTATAGTTGCTCTGACCCGTTAGACCCGAGTCAACTTCCGTTTTATAAGGAGTAATGCAAATGAAAACGATTACAATGCCACAAAGATTGGTTGAACCGCTGAAACGTAAAGATGAAGAATTCAAAAAAGTAGGGACCTTGGTAGACCTCGTGATTTCCGGAGCAGCTCCAGCGTTACTGTTAACAGGTCAAGCAGGTGTCGGCAAGACGAAGGTCGTACTTTCAAGATTAGAGGCGGCGAATAAGCTTGAGGGGTTTGGATACGAAATGGTAAAGGGGCATGGGAGCGCACTTGGTCTTTACTCAGTACTTCATCGTTGTCGCAAACAGCTGGTAATATTTGATGATGCGGACAGCATCTTTCAGGACGAGCGCTCCGCCAACTTATTGAAGGCTGCCTTGGATAGCTATAGCCGACGGGTTATCTCGTGGGAGAGTTCCTCTGTTAAGGCAATGGACTTACCGATGAGCTTTTCGTATGAAGGTCAGATCATTTTTATCAGCAATATAAACAAGAGCAAAATGGATAAGGCTGTGTTAACTCGTTGTTTTACACACAATCTAGAGCTTTCCCCAGAAGAGGTTCTAGCATTCATGTACAGTATCATCAACTTAATTGAGCCCGCTGCGGACCAAGACGTCAAACGAGAGGTCCTCGAATTCATCGAAAACAATCGTGATTCGCTGTGGGACAAAGGTATGTTTAATTTACGTACTCTTATTAATGGTATTCGCCTGAGGTCTTTCACGTCAGCTGGCTGGCAGGAATTATTCTTAAGATCATGTTCATGATTGACAAGTTTGTATAATTCTGTTAGTTGTATATGATGCTAAAGATATTCAAAGAGCTGACGCCAGAGCGGAAATATGTTGTTAGGATGATAACATATGCTATTTTATTGTGCATAACAATTGTCGCCTTTTGGGCTAGTGCAAGAGTTTCGTTCAAAGCGATTTCATTAATTCTTCGCAGTCCATCCATTGAATCAAGAGTGTCAAAGCTGGAGTCTGAAGTTCAGGATATACAAAAACTTCTGAAGAAAGATATGATTGTTAAAGAATAAAGTTATTTTCAAAAAAACCTTGTATAATTCTTCTAGTAATCAAAAAAGGAGAATTACACAAATGGCAAAAGAAATCAAAGAGTTACGTCCTGTTCCTCAAGAATTAGTTGATTGTTCTATTTTGTATAAAAACGTACTTGGGTACACCGACACAAAGTTCTGCGAACGTGATGTTGTGGCCTTCCGTCAGGAGCCCAACATCTTTGGAAGCACCTCCATCAAGAAGTCGAAGGTTCGTCAATACACTCTGAACAATGGTATTCTGAATCAATGTTCTTTGCATGTGGATGGTCGTCCGAGTGTTTACTGGGCGGTTTTGGACGCAATGAGCACCCTGAAGAATTCTTTTACAAAAGACGCAGTTATTGAGCAAGCTGTTGCCACGCTGGTAAAGTTTGATGGTCGTTTTAAGAAGAGCGCTCGCAAGGCCTGCGCTGCGGCGTTTTACATTTTGAAGACGCACACGACACACCCCGCACGCCGGACGATGGGGTTTGGTTTTATTGTTGAGCAGGTAAAGAGCAAGCATTTCAGTATTCGTGCTCGCAAGGAAGAAGAGGCCGTGGCAGAGGCTCCATTGGCAACAGTAGTTGTCAATGAGCGTGTATAATTAATGGGGGCGAACGAAAATGATTTTAAAGAAAATTGTTTGTATTTGTCCTGAATGTGAATCAACGATCAATGCTCATTTTGATGACATTGAGTTTTCGATGATAGATCATGAGGTTAAATTAAGTTTAGAATGTCCAGAGTGTGGGGCCTCAATTGACGAAGAGGTTCTGGAGGCTGACGAATAACTGTGCACTGAATGTGCATGTTTATGATGAGGTGTCTATATGGAAAAATGCAAATATAAAATAGTCGTTGGCAACACGACACTTCAGCTTGAAGATGAAGTCAATAAATTATGGGAAAAGGGGATGCGGCCACAAGGGGGGGTGGCCGTATTTTTAAGACATCCAAACAGTAACAACCCCCCTATATTTTACATACAAGCGATGGTGGATAAAAGTGATATGATTGAGGGGGAGTTTTTAACGACATCTTACTCTGCAACATCTGAAGTCGGCGGCTGTTGCTATTCAAGTATCCCTATTGTCCCATCTCCGCCGACGATGAGTTGTGAACAACCAATTTTTATTATCCCCCAAAGGAAGAATGGAAAGGCGAACATTGAATAAAGACAAGGCGAAATACGAGTACAGAGATGTCATTTTACACAACGCTGCCAAGTGCAAAAAGTGTAATGACAAAATAGAATCCACGCACGTACATGACTTTGTTACATGTAAGTGTGGGGCTATATCTGTAGATGGTGGTCGTGATTACTTGCGAAGGGTTGGGGATTTAGATTCGATTAAAGAAATGTCGAAGACAAAGAAGGTCCGTGTTGTCGTAGAAGAAAAGCCTTTCTTTGCAGTAAAGAGGAGAGGCGATGAATCTATTTCTCTTTGGGCCGATTTGATAAAGCTTACGCACGAACTACAAAAACAAAAAATTATAAAGAATAAAAACTCGAAGGAGAGGAGAGATGTGCTTAAAAGATCAGGACACAAGAAGCCTAAAGCAAAGTAGCAAACCTTTTTATGAGACTTCTAATTTGTTTAATACTGAGTTGGTTAACAACGTTCTTTTCCATTTCTAAGACATAGCTTTCTGGCATATCTCGATAAAGGTAATGAATGCACTCATGAATCAATGTAGACACCATTTCGTATCGGTAGTCGATGAGGATCATATCGTCACACTTTTCATCTGTGATACACCAACCTTGTGCAATATGGAGCTTTTTTAACTTGAATAACTCTGGCTGTGTTTTGAATAGATTGTATATTTTGCTGGTTATCCTATATAACTCTCGTTTCGTAAATGTCATATATACACCCACTGAATGTGCATCTGATTTATGGTTTTATACGACACGCTAGGAGAAAAACCCTTTTGTCCATTTTTGTGAATTGCCTTTTACAGGAAGTGCTGTCATAAACAACTTTGGATGGCTTGTTTATGAAGTGCGATTATTGTTAAAAGTATTTTGTGGAAAAAAGTAAAATAGTATGGATTCTTTGTACAATAACAGTAAGGAGAAAACAAAAAAATGACAAAGGTAATGGTTGAATCAGCAGAACCTCGTGTGCAAGAACGCCCGACGCCAGTCAGTGCAATTGCATGTTTTGAGATGAGGATCAATGATATGTTGGGGAAGCTTGGTGAGAAAGTGGAAGTTGAGAATCTTCGCCAAAACGGTGAGCAATATTTGGCAGACATTACTCGGTACCGTGTAAGAGATAACCGTTGCCGATGGAGTTCGGAGTACCCTGTGGAGATTGTGACTGTGCGATGTAAAGATGTTATTTATTGGCGTAAATACATTGACATTTTGGTTTCACATCCAAGTTTTAATTATTGATTTTTGTAGGTATAGCGTGTACACATCATGTATAAACGCACAATGTTAAATGAGTAGTAAAAAGCATAATCGTGGCCATCCGAAGAATGACGATAGTGATGGTAAGCAAATAAAAAGATTTCGTCGAGGGTATGATGATCAGCAAGATGATGATCGTAATCTTTTCCATAAAATGAGACAACTTACCCGTGGGCATATTAGTTCAGAAGACTTAGATGAATTATTGGAAGACTAATTGACGTATGAAAACTGAAGTTGTTGGGTGGGTTCCTGCGGATGAATCTAGTGAAGAAACATTATCATGGATGGACCCGCATGTTATGCATAACAATAAGCCTGATGCTGTATTTCAATGGGGAGATAAGGTAAAGAAGATCAGGGTTACAGTAATCATTGAGGAGATGGTTGACGACCATCCAATAGTAGCGACCAGTCAGAATCCTCCGGCAGCAGATCATGCAGCTCCGCCACAACAATCAGCAGATAGGAAGAAAAAGCATCGTCATCATGGGCGTCATAGGAGTTTTGGCAAAAACGTAAGAAGGCCTGTAAAAGTGCCTAGTCCGCAAAAGGAGATTGGAAATGTTTGATGATTTTGTTGACGCATATGAAAACTATAGGGACAAACCGGATGAGCCCGATCATGTTGTGATCTCCCGAAAGCTCGCCGAAGAGAATCCCGATGCAATATTGTTTACCGGATTAGAGGAAGCCCTCATCGGAATCGGAAGACAACAATTTGCCGTACTTGCTATGTATGACTGGGATAAATGCATCCACATATTTATGAGGGAGGGAATGACTTACGATGAAGCTGTTGAATACATGGAGTTTAATGTAGAAGGCGCTTGGTTAGGTGAATATACCCCCATTATTATCAACAGGCATGAATTAATGCCTTAACCAAAACCCACTTGTCCTCCCTCAAGTCTGCCCGCAGAATCTCCGCCATCTCCCTTCCCGCTACTATTCCATTAGCTGGAATAGCAAAATCTATGGTAAACATAGATATTTTTAGATATTTAGTGGGTTTGACGACTCCAGTTAGCTCTTTTTTCTAATCCGTGACGGGCTATTTCAACGTAAAGGAACGGCGGCTACTATTCCACGTATTACATGGGGTTAAAAACTTTCACAACACGTGATTTTATAATTGACATAGATTATAGAATCTGATAGCCTTCATCTATCAAAGTGAGATCAGAAAGCCGAACCCTACCAATGGAGGAAAGACTATGTCAGCAGGAATCATGGAAGTCGATAGAGGGTACGTAAACGCCGTTAGCACTTGGCACAAGCTCCAGCAGTATAAGTGCTTGAACCGTCCTGTAACGATGGAAGAGGCCCATGAGGTAATGGATTACCCTATGGAAAAGCAGAAGCTGTTCCGTAAAAACGCCAAGGGTGAAGATTTGGATGTCGGCGTATTCAGTATTGTCCGTACTGACCTCGATGTCACGCTGGTTCCGTCCGTAGGGAGCAGATTCGTGGCTCAGAGCAACTCCCATATGTTGAATGTTATTGATGAATTCATCTTGGCATCCTATCAGGACTTGGAAATCGAATCGGTTGGAACCCTCTGGGGCGGAGCAACGGCGTTTGTGAACTTGAAGTTGGGCGAGTTCGTTGTGCGTGGGGACACCTCCCTGAACGTAACGAACTTGATGTACGCTAACCCGCTGGGGAAGGGGTCGTACTTGGCGTGTGCCCATACGACACGGATTGTGTGCAATAACACCTTGCGGGCAGCGGCTGCACAAGGTGCGGCGAATCAGACTTTGAAGAAGTTCCGCCACACAAAGACGGCGACGGAAAAGATTCGTGACCACATTATTGACTTGGCCGAAGTCAAGATGGAGCTGACTTCGTTCGTTGCACAGCTGGACAATTTGGCTGACCAAAAAGTAAATTCTGTGTATCTGGATCGTTTTCTTAACGAGTTTTTCCCTGTCGCAGAAGAAGGTCGTGCCCAGACGATGGCGGAGAACGCCCGTGAGAAGCTGACCACTGTTTTTGAGAGCAAACAGGAAATGCGTGGGGCGTCGGATACGAAGTATGCAATTCTGAACGCCTTCACTGACTACACTGACCATCTTGCCATATCCAGAAAGAATACTGATGATGGTGCTATCATGTGGGATGGATTGAATGGGGTGCGAGCGGCAGACAAAGACAAAGTATTTGATTGGCTGATTAGCAATTAAGGGGGATGTATGTTTTACTGTGAGAAATGTGCTATTGAGAATAATTGGACTTTTTCCCTCTCAAAGTCGAAGGGGGTGTGTGAGATGTGCGGTGAGCCCGCTATCTGTTACGACACCCCTTCTTCTCACCTCTCCCACAATAAGGAGGACAAAAAGGCTAAAAGGTTTTTTGAAGTCGCTGCTAAAGCGAAAGATACGTGTGGTTTATTGATTGAGGACTTCGAGGAACTTAGTGAAATAGTAGCGATTAGTGATATCGGTTTATCCCCAAAGGCGGTGGATGAGTTCCTTACGAAATTGTCAGCGGTATCAATATCTCTCGACGGAATCATCAAGAAGAAGAAGGCAAAAAATGAAAATAGTTGAAACAAAAACTGGCAAGGTAATTGGGGAAGTCATTACAAACCACTCGATGACGATATATGAAGCATGTGAATTTGCTGGCATAAATGTATTGCCGGATGAGAATGGAGAATGTGAGTACGATGCAGAGATTGACCTAAAGATGGTGTGGGACAAATGAAAAAGACTGAAATCAGGAAAAAGATTGATGAGTTGGAAAAGAAGCGTTTGTTCGCAACAAGCGGGTATCAGAAAATCAGTTATTATAAGGGGCTTCGGGAAAAGATATCGCTTTTGGAAAACGAGTCCGCCAGATTTGCCATGAAGTGGAGGAAGGTCTACGAGAATGATGCGTGGAGCTTGGACGGAGAGATTAGTAGCTTGTCCAAGGCGCTAAGGGAACCATCCCGAAGATCACTTACCTCCCCATTGCCAGAAAGCAAATTGACTGATGCTATCAGCAAGTTGATTCGTCGATGGGTGCATAGTATTCAAGGGGGTGGTGGGTACATTGTTTTTTGGCGTTCTGACTCTGGCAGGACGATAATGCTTTACGTCAAAGGAGGGTCTTCTTATGTTGACCGCATGACTGGGTCAAAGTATTTTTCATCTGAGACCTCTCTTATCGACGTCAAAAAAGCATTAACAACTGGCTCTGGTTTCCTCGGAGGGGTTGTTGCTATTCACCAAGGGAGGCTTAGCAAAAAGGTCTTTGATGAACTTGTAAAAAAGTCTGAAGAATACGAAAAAACTATTGACTTAAAAGATTAACAGTGATATGATTCTGGCAAGAAAGTGAGGTAACTTATGAGCAACCAAGTGAACATTGTTCGGACGAAATTTGAGAGTATGACGGAAGGACATGTCTCATACGGATATCGGTTGTACGATAACCATTCCAGCCTCTACAACAACTTGTATATGGAAGATGAGATGGATATGGATGACGATTTGGAATTTCTGCGTTCGTTGCGGGATTCCATGACTGATGACATTCGGGCGGTTATCAACTACCTGATTGAAAGCGAAGAGGGGGTTACTATCGACGGGACTTTCTACGATTGGGAAGAAATCAAGGAAGTCATGGAAGATTTTCGTGCGGGTTGATTGTTGAGGGCACTATGAGAACCTACGACGATATTCAAGATGATGTTGGAAAAGTTTTTGCTGAGCTTTTGGAGTACAAAGACCTGCTCTCAAAAGCAATCTTGAAATTGCCCGACAACCCCCGTATTACACGAATTTCAAAGGGTTCCACATCGGCATTTGTGATTAGTTCTTCTGCTCTTCTGGGAGGGAAGAATTGGTGTGTGCGGCACCAAGATTTCAGGGCTCAGTATCAGGAGATTGCAGAGTATCTTATAAGGATGCCCGCTGCGTTATTTAGTATAAAAACGTTTATGAAAGAAATTGAAGACTCCAAACGGAGAAAGAAATATCGCACCCAATTTCATCCCGATGTGATAGAGGCGGTCAAAGAGGTTATTAAGAAGGAGGAATTTTATGGACATTAAAAAAAGAGCGGAAGGGGTTGAGGCATTAAAGACGATCTACATTGCTGCATTGGAGGACTTAAAAACGGCGGTTAATGAAGAAATTCACAAAATGGCATCTTGGGATGCACGAAAGATATGTGCTGACGATACTCCACACGTATTTCCAAAAGTGACTTCTCTTCGTTATCCATCACTCTCCGATATTTGTGAGTCCCTTGGGTCCGTCACGAAGCGGAGTTCTGGCGTAGCTATCCAACTAGGCTTATTTGTTTCAGAAAGTCAAGAGGGGGTATCTATTGATGCAACCAAGGACGTATAGTTTTACCAACCATTTCAGGCAGAGGTTTGCAGAGAGATTTGGGAAGAAATTCGGAGTTGACTATAACGATTCCTTTGCACTGAATGTGTGTATTAGTCGCCTCATTAATCAGGCGAAACCTAACCGCAGTTTTATAAACAATACGGAGTACATGGTTTACATACATGAGCGCTATGGTGCGGATAGGCGATTTGAGTTTTTGTGTAATGAGGGAGTTGTATTTGTTATATCTCCAAACGACTATGTGCATGGGCGCAATATATGGGCTGTCATTACGTGTTTGGAAGAGAAGTTTACTAATGTGGTGATCCACAAGAAATTTAAGAAAAAAGAGCTTGCAGAAATGACTGAATTCTGAAACTATGAGTTTGGTATAGAATATTTTTATAGGAGAATCCATTATGGGAGAACAGGAAGAGAAGAATGTTTCTGAAATTAACGATGACAAGCTTTTGATTGATATTAAATCTTTAGATGTGGATTCTCTATCGGATGCTATTTTGGCTGATACTATCTTGGCAATGTACAGAAGAATCAAGGAACTGGAAACACAGGTTTCTACCATTAAGAATATTCTTGGGCCTCATGTAATTTGCGACCATGCTGGGGATAGGCGTAAGTGTAATGGGTGCCCCCATGCTATTCCTCACAAAATTCACCATCCGAACCAAACATTCAGTGACGGAGATAAATGGTGTACTGAAGTGGATGACTGCGAAAAAGTTCCCGTCAAGTGCATCCCCGTAACATAAAGATTAAAAATAAAGGCTAAAGATGCTGCAAGAAGATAACCCTAGCCATGTTAATGTGACTAGTAGAACCCCCAAGAACCAGTGGGAAGAAATTATCCAACGAATGGCAAAGGCTGACACGCTACTTAGTAACATCAAGGATAGTCTAAGTTCGCTTTCTGAGATTAAGCGGTCTGTTAATGAGCCTTGTAATGGAGCTGCCGAAGAGGGCATCTATAGATTCTATCACTTCTCGTTCAAGTGCTATTATTTACAGCAGCTGACTGAAGTAATAGTAGCAAAGCTACGCCAGTTAAGCCCCAATGACCCCACAGAAAAACTTTGTGTTTTCTTTGAGGATATCATCTCTCAGGGAACTGGGAAGAAGTGGGAATACCAGCATAATGCGGATTGGCAGACACACACTCGTCCTATCGTAGAGGCCTTTATGCACGCAAATCATATGCTGTGCTTGGCCGTTGAGTATGGTAGCCGCTATGAGAAATCTCCAGAAGTGATTGATTATGGATGGGGCTCATTGCTAGAGCTTTATAACATCCGTTAAGTTAATAGAAAAATATTCGATTTGTGTTGACTTAACGCAACGTAAGTGATAGCATCCAATTATTCAAATTAAGAGGAGGTTTAATGAATATGGATAGGGTCTCAAGTAATGTCGTCGTTAATGTCGTCGATCTGTCTGATTTGTTCAGCACTGTGCTGCAAAAGAAGCGGCTGTCTGATCCGAGTGCTTCTGACGTCACGCTTGCTAACGGTGAAAAGATTGGCTATGTGACTACTCCAAAGGGTATCTTCGTGTTAAGCGATGAGGGTGTTGGCTCACGAGACCCAATCACTGGCGCTAACAAGTTAAAACTTGAATTCTGTTTCACACGGAAAATCTCAGGAGCCTCAGCCATGGGAATAATCCCCGAGATGTCCGTTGAGCTTGACGAGGCGTCCATTCTTGAAAAGATGAGTGTAAAGGAAACAGTCCCACTCCATGATTTTGTTCGTCGGTTTGGGGCGAGGCTGGAGTGTAATTATGAATTGTGGCGGAAGGCGGTGGAGTAATGGCTATCTTTCTAAAGACATTGGCAGGGACACCTATAACTCCCCTCAAGATCGTTTGCAATAATATTAAGTGCCGTTATCTGTGGGTGATCGCCCACCCAGAGCGTACTGCCGAGCAGCAGTTCAAAACCAC
>Ga0172381_10002680_pt1 | contig 19386 bp, 42 predicted proteins | sample Leawel6488metaG_FD_119754 | JGI IMG/M metagenome (GOLD analysis project Ga0172381, IMG submission 119754) | Leachate microbial communities from a municipal landfill in Southern Ontario, Canada - Leachate well 64-88 metaG | ecosystem: Engineered > Solid waste > Landfill > Unclassified | place...
AAGAAGGAATTACAGATATTGAGAGTAAACTAGAAATACTAGGTGTTACAGATGAATAGTGTACAAGATAGACTAGAGAAGATAAAGACTCTTATTGATAGTAAAGAGGGGGAGAGGAATTTATTAATCAGTAAGCAAAGTCAGGTTCAGGAAAAGATCAGAAAAAACTTATTGCATTCTAAAGAGTTAACTCAAGCCAGGGAATTGCTAGAACTAGTCGTTAAATCTGTAGAGAGAAGCCTTCAGAGCAGTATAGAACCTATGGTTAGCGAAGGTCTTAATTTTGTATTTAATCAAAATTTATCTTTTCATACTATTTTTGTTCCCGGAAGAAGAAATCAAATTGAGATAGATTTTATAGTTCTAAAAAAGAGTGAGGAGGAAGTTTTCCAGAAGTACATTTCTAATCCGATAGCAAATGCAGAGCTATTAGATGATCTAATAAAAGGTACGAAAAATATAAATTATACTTTTGGAGGAGCAGTAAATCAAGTAATTTCCTTAATGTTAAGATTTATTGTAGCTGAATTGGTAAATGTAGAGGGACCTATTGCTCTAGATGAACCTTCTTCTTATATATCTGAAGAGGTTTCAGCTAAATTAGGAAAGTTAATTACCTCTCTATCAGAAAGATTTGAGAGACAGTATATCCTTATAACTCACTCTACTGCTCTTGCAGCTTATGCAGAGAAAAATTATAGAGTTAAGTTGATGAATTATATAAGTAAAGTTTCGTTGAAAACAGAGGCTTAGTATAATGGTGCAGAATAAAGTAGTACTAGAAGTTATAGGAGAAGGACCTTTTATAAAGGCACCAATATTTTGTCCATATAAAATCTTAGATGAAGGTATACAGAGAGTAAATTCTAGTACTTGTTCTCTATGTAAATATTGTAATTTTATACCTCAAATTACTGCTTCCGGCGGAGAAATACTATCAGTAGAAGAGGTTGTAGATATATTAAGTTATATTGAGAAAAAGAGTGTGAGAATTGTGAAGAGTATTATAGCTCAGATTCAGTACTTGCATCAGAGAGATCGAGCTCCTTTGGCTATTTTTATAAATATTGGAGTATTTGAGCAGGCACTTATATATGCCAATATATCTTTTTCCCGTAAACAGAATTTAATAAATTACTACGCCGGAGAACATATTTGTCTAGGCGTATCTTTTGGATTGCCCGTCTATATCTTTGGAAAACTTGTAAATTCCCCAGTAATGGTAGTAGGAGAAATTTCCTGGAAATAATGGTAGATTATTGGCACCTCTGTGTATTATAATACATGAAGATAGTAATACATAGAAAGGATACAGAATTCTCATGAGTAGTTTATCCCCTAAACCCGTAAATACCAATGTAGATCTTGTTAAAGAACAAGCTCTTCGAGAGCGTATAGTAGAAGAGTATCATATGGACTTAATTCCTGGACGTATCTGCATGTCCGATCATGGAAGTTATATTAAGGTTGTTAAGATCTATAAAAAGAAAACTAAAAAATCTGTAGATACAGAGCCAGTGGATGTGATTTATGTAGATTATTATGGTTCTGCAAATGAGGGTCCGGAAACACCTGCAGAGAAAAAAGATTACATCTATGATGAAATAAATGAAGTGTGGTGGAGGAAGAAGGTAAGCACTTATAATATACGGGAAGTAAAGAATTATTATAACCATGTATTATATGAAAGTGTTCCTGAGCTCATAAAGAGAACTATGGAAGGGGCATTTACCCTAGAAGCACCGCCAGTAGAAGACCAGGTAAGTAAGTCTACGGAGATTGCGTTAAGAGCAGATAAAGAAGTTATGTTTAATATGAGGCGGGAGATCTTAAGAAAAGCTGCTTCTTTACAAGCCCGTAGCAGTATGCTTCATATTCTAATGGATAATAAGATGCAGGAACTGAATAATATTCGTAGTGACTTTATGAAGCAGATTGAAAAAATTTCAAAAGTTATATACACTATTGAACTTTATTTAGGAATACATGAAGATATAGTACAAGTACTCGAAGGAGAAAATGCATCTGTCGATACTCCTATTCATATACGTCAACAAATTTTATATATGGATGAAGAAGTAGGCAATTATGGGCAGAAAGAAATTGACTATGCTAATATAGAATTCTTTGACGAGTGGGTAGTAGAGAATTACAAGAAAATTGTTCCCGAGGAAAGATGTATTGTTGCTTTGGTGCCTAGGCGTTACACCCGCGTAACAAATGATCCAATAGCTGATACGATTGATCGAGAAGCAAATAAAGAAACCTATTTACTTATACGAAATGGAACTAATCTATACAGGGTGTATACTTCTGTCAAGATGTTACCGAGACTTATACCTTTACAAAAGGATATGTCAGATATGGTTAAACAAATGGAGGATGCTGAATGGGATTACGAGAGGAAAAACTTAAAGGAGAAGTTAGAAGATAATTTATTTCATTACCGCCGGAATATTATAATATTACAGGGGCTGATTGAGAGGACTGAGATATTTTTACCCTTGCCTTTTGAAGGTTTGAATTTGTTAAATCCAGATACTTATGGAGACTATGTTGTATTTATTAGAGATGACGAGATGCTGTTACCTACAGGAAGAAAACCTTACAACCAATGGCATAAAGATCTAAATAAAGATATTAAAAGAGGGAGTAGAGTATATATGTCTGGAAGATATCAGTATCAAAGTTATAGCTATCAGAGAAGAGACTATACTGATAGGTTTTTATTAAATTTGGTACATGATACCAGTACTCCCCCCCTTCCGGGACCAGGAGTGTATACAGTAGAAGAGGTAAAAGAGATCCATAGGGAAGCTATTCGAGATACTGAAGGCAAACTAGTTGATAATGATCCCGGGTATAAGAACAGAGGAGAAAAGTGGTATAAAGAAAAAAAGATTGTTAAGAAAACTCATTTAGTTATAAAATATAATCCTGGAGATGAAGTAATAAATTATTGGGATAGATATGATACTGGGCACGCTAGAAAGAAGAACTTGTCTTTCGTTATCCGTCCAGACGATTTTTTCATATTCAATTATGACCTTACTGACATAGAGGATATTAACTTTTATTTGGAGAGTAGAATTGATAGGAAAGAGTATGTATCTATGCTGCCTTTACTTAAGGGTATAAGAGATATGAGACTAAAAGAGATGGAGTGGGAGGAACATTTCATCGCACTGACAGTAAATGAGTTAAAAAAAGAGATAGAATTTGAAGATACTGAAGCACTGGATGCAGAATTAACTGTAAGGGAATGTATTTTTTGGTGGAAAAATAAAGTAATTTGGAAAAGACCTATCAATAAAGACGACTCAAAGGCTTTAAGAATGATAAAAGCTAGAGCTAAGAAATTGTTATTGGAGAGATTATAATGCAGAGTCTAATACTAAGACAGGAACCTGATATAGTCATTGTGTTTGCTTTTGAAAAATTAGAAACTTACTTGAAAGCAGTTAAAGAGATAAAAACTTGCGATGATACTCGCCGGCTATTATACTACGGACAGTGGTGGAATATTTCAGATCAAAAGATAAAGCCGCTTATTGTTACTAGCGTAGACAGGTATGCAGATCAGAAAATGGATATTAAAGCAAGTTGGTATAAGGATTATGAAACAGATCAACTTGATGCTGCTTCTATAACAGCTTCTTTTAATTCTGCTATGAAAGTACTAGGGTATAAAGACTTCATCATTATCTACACCAATAGAGATTTTGAAGACGGAGAAGAAGAAAAATAATTTATATAAAATATTAATTACAGGGAGAATAAGAAAATGATTTTTGCCGTATTAAGAACTTTAATCAAGGAAGTTATAGAAAAGCATATAGATGATAAAAAATATACTCCATCTATAAATTACTTAAAGAATAAATGCAGCGACGAAAGATGGTCGGCTAGAGATGAATTAACTCAGATAGATACTGCGATGCTGCCTAGTAAATTTATAGATACATTTGAGAAGTTAGCTAAAGCTCATCCTGAAGCTAAGGGTAATGTTTTCTTAAAACGTCAGATTAATAACTGGAGGAAGATAAAAAATAACCCCGAAGGAGTAGTAGTAAAAGATTTGAAGTCTCTAGACGCAGCTATTAAAGAGTATGTAGCTAATACTGAGAATCATTTTTTATTTAAGAGGTCTCCAGACGGTAATATGCTTCCCTACTTAATACAAGCTGTACGCTATACTCCTGCTACAACTATTCAGGGAATTTATCATCGTGCGTATACGACTTTAACTTTAATGCATGCTTTTACTTATTCTACAGAGAAGGAGACAGTTACTTTTTATAAAAGGGATCTTAAAGGAGGGCAAGTTGTTAGAAATATACTAGAATCAATGGGATACTATAGAGAAACTGCGGAGTTGATTAAGGACTATACAGCAGAAATGAAAAAATTCCATATGTATAGAGGCTTAATTGGCGAACAATTTAGTGGTAATGGATTAGCGTTAGAAAGACACAGTTATAATTACAGTAACCTTATTCCACTGGATAGTGAAGGTATAGAAAGTAAGCTGGTTATAGATGTTTGGAAAGAAGATTATCAGACTCATTTTGTGCAATCAGAAATATTATGGGAAACAGTTGAGAGTATATCGTTAAAAGGAGAAAAAGTTAAAGGAGATTCTTTATCTAGGGCTGACACAGAAGTGGAGATAGAAAGATGGGAAGGAGATTCACGTCAATTATTTGGGGGAAATATAGAGGACGAAGAGAGCGATGATGAAGATGTGGAAACAGTAACTGTAATAGTGCCCATGCATCCCTATTTATACGTATTTCACTTACAAGAGCATAGATATGTATTTGTACATGTTAATAATATAGAACCTTATAAGTATGATGCATCGGTTATTAATAAATTAATTTTACCTCCTGCACATAAGGAACTTATAAATATATTAGTTCAAGGAACTCAGGATATAATGGAGGATGTAATAAGAGGAAAATCTGGAGGCATTATTGTAATGGCTACTGGTGAACCTGGTGTCGGTAAGACTTTAACAGCTGAAGCATATTCTGAAATCATTCGCCGTCCGCTGTATTCAGTACAATCTTCTCAATTAGGAATCGATCTCGATGATTTAGAAAAAAATCTTAAAGATATTCTGTTGAGAGCTACCCGATTTAAGGCTATTTTACTTATTGATGAGTGTGATGTATATGTACATGAGAGAGGAGATAGTTTATTACAGAATGCTGTAGTAGGGGTGTTTTTGAGAGTGCTGGAGTATTATAAGGGGGTATTGTTTATGACTTCTAATAAAGATACGGTACTTGATGACGCTATTCTATCTAGATGTACTGCTCATATAAGGTATACTCGGCATAGCCCATCGAATTTAGAAGCAATTTGGCATGTATTAAATACTCAGTTTGAAGCAGGAATATCAGATACTGATATAAAGGAAGCATGTAAGTTATATCCTAATATGACTGGTAGAAGTGTAAAGTCGGCCATTAAACTTGCAAAGTTGATTGGTAAGAGGTTAAATAAGACTGCAGACATAGAATTGATTAGCTACGTGTCTACTTTTCTAGATTTTGATAAATCCCAGAAACCGCCGGAATTAAAAGAAGAGTCATCTATATTTAATGTACCAGAACAGAAAAAGAAAAAAGCAATTGCCGGTGTTTAATATATTTATAAAACAAACTATTTTGGAGGCTGCAATGAGAGCATATACAGATAACAAGTGGCGCGAGATTTTAAGCACTGTAGGAATAATTGGAATATTACTTCTAGCTGTAGGATGGGACAGTATGTGTTTGGAGGATGAAGGTGAGTGGGAAGAAGATGAGGATACAGATCTCTCAGAAGATGAAGAGTTAGAGGAAGAAGATTTTGATTTTGATGCAGATGAAGATGAAGATATTGAGGATGTTGAGTACGACGACGATAATGATGAATGGGAAGAACTTTAGCAGAACTCTTATTTTTTAGATTATTAAATTTGGAGTAAGCCTAATGAAGTTAGAAGTTAATAATTATAGTATAATTAATCTTCCTGGGATGGAAAAGTATAAAAATCTTTTCACTACACTATTGACTACAACAGATAAATTATGGAGTGCATTGACGTGCTACTTATCAGTATGTGTACAACAAGGTAGAGTGGTAGGAAAGGTAAGAGCTATAGCAGATTACACGGAAGGAGACATATTGGCTCTAGGAGTTAGAGGTAATGCGGAGGTAGAGTTTAACGATACTTCTAAATTCTATAACGATTTACTAATTATATATAAGCATTCTCTCACTATTCCAGCTGTATACTTGTTTAAGGTTACTATGGATCCAAAAGGACGTAAGAGTAATATTGCTCATCATTTAGAGGGAGCATATGCCTCTTATACAGCTCTACGCCCTCATGCCTGGGTACCTGGGAGAACAGCTATTGTGCAGGATAGAGATAAGATATTTATCTGCCGTACTAGCAGTACCGGAGAGCCTCTAAAGGACAGTCAAGGTAATATAATTATTTATAAGGGCAAGTTTGGTATTAATATTCACGATCCCAGCAAGTATTCTAATTCGTCTTTAGGCTGTACAATACTACAGACGGACTCAGAGGCTAATGGGTATCAGTTTAGCAAGATATTTAAGCCTTTGGTTAGTTCTGCTACCAACCGCAAAGCAATTGATTACTATGTTATTAATTGGAATACCTTGGAGAGTATTCTAACTCCTCTTACTAACCGCAGCTATTTAGGAAGAGATGAAAGAAACAATCTATTACAGCTAGCCCAGCCTCTACCTATGAATAAAGTAGTAGAATATAGCTCGTTGAATCCCTTTAATTATTTTAAGAGATTATTTTTATGAAATTAAGTTTACTTACAAATATGCCTGAGACTACTTTAGATTTTACAGAGCCTAAATCTACAATGTGGTCATATTTTGTTGAATTACTAACTATACTAACTTTTCGGCTTATTCTATTGGCAGATAAGGAGATAGTTGAGCTTTTTGCAGAAAGCCCGGTAAAGGCGAGGGAAGTAGCGGTAGAAGATCTTATATTCCATTGGAGGGAGGGGCTGCGTAAGGTGTATCTGAAAAACACTAAAGAGCATTTTGAGGGTAATGATATAGGAGCTCTGGCAGCTATAGGTCTGCAGGCAACAGATTTTGAAAAATACTTAAGTGAGGTAGAAGTGGATATAAGAAAAGCTCTATCTAGTAGCTCCGTAACAATTGAAGGTACTTAGAACATGCAAATAAATATCATTGAGCCTAAGAGCTATTTTAACAAAGAGAGTTTAAGACTACTAAGTCTAGCAGTAGAAGCATATGGTAGTTCTCCTTTCAAATTATATTCCCGGATAATTGAAATTGCGAAAGATAGATTTTTCTATAAGTTCAAATCCCAATATCCTGCAGAGGTTTTAGCAGACTTAGCAGAGACCAGAGTTGATTTTACTTTTGAATTTATTCATGACAGATTAAATTTATTACCTAAAAATATTTTTACATATTTAGTTCTTAACGATATATGTGATCCTGATTGTAAAATTGAGTATAAAGAATACTATCACCGAGATGTAGGTGCCATAGTACAGGCAGGGGATAAAATTATCCTTTTACATCATTCTTGTAACGCGATTGCTCAAATGATTAGTAAGGTAGAACAAAATACCGATAAGGGAGCTCAATCGTTTGATATACTATTGAGTGAGTGTATGAGTATACTTACTGGGTATCAGAACTCTGTGTACTTATATGAAGCTCAGATAAAGAAAAATAATAGGTGTCAAAATAGCGGAGACAAAGTATGATAGTAGCTGCTGCCTATTATAAGGATAATAAAATTTATACCGGCATCAATTATAATGATGAATTGGATAATAAGTTAGAAAAGCTAGCTAGATCTCTTTAATAGGAGGCTCTATGGGTGTTATTTACGATAAATATACTGTACTAAAACATGAGGATATTAAAAAGTATTTATCCTTAGATGAAAAATTACAATTTTGTAATTTTCTAAATAAAATTAGAAAAGGGAGAGCAAAAGAAGAGAACAAATCTCCAAATGCTTATTGGGTAGTAAATCAGGACGAGCCTTATGCTTCTATAGTTATAGATCTCATATTATTGGGAGAAAAAGCTAAAGTAGGTCAACAAGATATTGCTACAGATATAATCTTTAATCCAGAGATTTGTCCAGATATATAGACATTAACAATTAAATTTGATAGAGTTTATGAAAAATTTTATTGGAAGATGGTTGAAGAAATTTAACCCTGGAGAGACTAGCGTAGGCTGTTATCTAGATTCTACAGATGTCAATTACAATGGATGGGAATTAGATGAGCTTATTATTTACCCGGGAGGTATATGTAAAATAGCTTATACTGAGAAAAAATACACTCGAGGGGCACTGAATTTGACTGTATATGGGATAGGGGTATTGAGAGGCCTGCGTAGAGCTCAGAGATTAATTAAACAAAAATTTAACTACAAGCTTCTGGAATACCTTCGAGGAAAAGTACTAGATAGGGAACAAGGTCTCTTGTAATTTTACGTGTATTATAATATTACAGAAAGAGTGAAAATGATTGATAAGAATAATATACCTCCATTACCTTTACTTATGCCAGAGCAATGGGTACAGCCTTCTGTAGAAGATCTTATAGTAGATAATGAATATACGGTAATGACTCAGCAATCTTTTAATCTATTACAGCATTATCAGCACTCAATACCTACTAAAATTTACGTGGGTAAAATGTGGAGAAAAGGAGACTTACTATGCTGGTGGAGATATAGAGATTCAAGTGAGTCACAAATAAGCATAGAATATAGAAAAATTTTAATAGTTTAATGGGAGAGTGGTGCAACATCAGACACAACTACTTTTGGCGAAATAAAAAAGCGGTCGCCTAAATTACATCCGCACTGAAAGTAGATAGGCAGTGCAGGTGGGAATCCTGCCTCTCCCTCTAATTTTTAAGGCTCTGTTACTTTGATCTCAGATCGTTAGTACTCTTCATAAAGCAACCAGGAATAGCCACTTGGGAGACGCTTTAGGTTCAGAGCCGTATTTAATTTTTAAGGATTTCCGGGACCAAATGAAACTAATTATTTTGCGTAAAGAAGAAGTTCAGATGAAAATCTATGCCGACCTAGTAGCGATGGCCGATATATTAGTTATAAAGCTATCAGATGAAGAGTATGATGTAGTGAAATCTATTTATTTTGAAAGAGGAATACAACCTAAAGCACATGTTGAACGTTTAATAAAATACGCCTTACAATTATGACAGATTATAAAGACAGATTAAAAATATCTCATGAAGGAGATAAAGATTTACAGCTTTTCCAAAACGGAGAGCTGATTGCCAAAGGGTACAATATAGTAGTGTTCGGAAAAAGAGGTCCTTACTTGGAGTTTGAAAAGGGTAATTTGTGCTGGGACAATATACATCTTAAGCCTGAGCATCGTTGGAGACTTACTACTCCGTATGCTTATTACGTAGAGTATCATACTATTAAGTCGGATGTTAAGATTTACTATCAGTTAAAGACTGTAGACTACGCAGATTATCTTATAGGTAAATTCTATATATCTCCATTTGAATTGTGTACTGAAGATGGTAAAGTATTAATTGAAAAACTTAAAAAGGTATAGAGTATGGCGGTAGATTTTGATATAAGGGATCCGCGGGATACACAGTATTTATATTTTAAGCCTTCAGGGGAATGGAAGTATGCTGGTTACGGAGCTTTCCCTAAGAATGGAGAAGTTACTCGCGAAAGTATTAAAGCCAATAATAAAGGAAAATTTCCCGGCATTACCGGTACAGCCGATGAGTTTACCATAGTAGTTATACCCCTTGAAGGATGTAAGAATACATTGGCCTACCCTAGGCTACTTTTCTCGGAGACAAAATAATGGCTAAAACTAAGCGTGCTAGATCCCAGAATGACGCTTTCGAATTATTTACTGAGTTTATTGGAAAAGCCAGTAGAGACATGATTGTTTTACAATCAGTAAAATTATCAAAAATTTACGCAGAGGTTTATAATAGCCATGGCTACCAGAGAGACATATGGAAGGTGTCAGAAGAATTTTGTAGTAAATTAAGTATAAAATTAGTACCCTTAGAAGAAGGAAGTATCTCTGACGCCTGTAAGGAAGGTGTCTTTGTTGGAGATGCTTCTAGGAATGACGTTATCAGGCTGAAAAAGTTAGATAAGGGGCTACATCTATTTATACTTCTTCACGAAGTAGGACACATCTTGTTGCATCACCGTACAGGTAGGGGGAATACTTTAGAAAAATGGCAACTTGAATTAGAGGCAGATTTACTTGCAACGGTAATGTGCATTATGTTTTGGCCGGAGCACAAAGAGCATTTTTATACTATATTATATAGTAATCCTTTTACAGAAGCTAAGTTACAAGAATTCAAAATTTTAGCAAATACCCCTAAAAATTTGCGGGATAAAGTATGAGCTTATTTCAATGCAGTAAATGCGGTTGCATAGAGAATACTGCCTGCTGTAGAGGGGGGCATTTACTAAATCTTTTTGAAAAGGGAGACAGCCGGAAAGAAATATTCAAGAGTTATAGAGAGATATTAGGATTGCAATCAGAAGAGAAGTTTGGAGAGTATTGCTGTGTATGTAATCCCATTTGGTATAAAGATCATAATTTAGCTTCTGGAGCACCTTTAGAGCCTGCTAAATGGCACAATAAGTTTAAGAGAATGTTTTTACCTTTAGGACAATGGGAAACAAATGGTGAAGGTAATTTACAGCATAAGATAACTGGAGAAACAGATTACTCGAAGTATATAATTAAATCTAGATGAAGAAGTATAAATCTGAACAAGCTATGTGCGAGGATGTTACTAATCTTATATCTCACTTACTTTTACCTACCAAGCACCGATATATACCAGAAGTACCTAGATCTAGTGGCAATAATCACTCTGATATGCTATTTATATTAAATAATGGAAGGATGTTTGCTATTGAATACAAATTATACGGAGAAAGAGCTCTAGAAAAACAAGTAGAAGAAAACCATCCACATACTTTTGGTATATTAAATTGTAAGCTAAAAAAGACCTCTGATGATTACCGTAAAATATTTTCTTATACAGGGCTTAAAGATGAGTTAAAATCTATAAAAGATTTTATAGATGGAAAATGGTATTATGAAGGGGATGATGGAAAAGTACTCGCCTCAGGAGTGTATCCTTTCGGACGCGATAGATTTGATAAAAATAAGATATTTACTGTGTACTGGTGGGGATATAAGAATACTCCAAGTTCTTTAATAGGGGGATTTAGAAGCGGTAAGAGATTATCATTTTGTGATCTATATAAACAAGCTATAGTTAATTTACAAGAAGAATACCAATGGAAGTTAGATCTCTATTTAGTATACAACGTGCTTGGATTTTATTCAAAGAATACTTGTAGGATATTCTATACAGAAGTTATGAACAAACAAAAATAGGAGAATACTATGGATAGTGAACATTTAGAAACTCTATTAGTTAGACTAGAAAAGTCTGTAGCTCTTTTTAGTCAAAGTGTTATAGCTCTGGCAGATATAGAGGCATTAAAATTACAGAATCAATTGGATACTGCAGCCGGAAGAACCCCTACACATACACCCCAAGATTTTGTAGAAGTATCCAGTAATGTATTGGAATATTTTAAGAAGATTTATCCAGGTGCAGAAGAAGAGGCTTGAGGATAAAGAGGTAGATCTGCTTGTATTATATAGGTAGATAAGTAAGGATAGAGATGCTTAATAAAAATAATCGATCTAAAATAAAGCCTATACCTCTCAATATGCCTTCGAAGGAAGTATTTCTTAAAGAAGAAGATATTCAGTATGGCTATAATATCTTAAAAGATTATATCGGAGATAAAAGTCTAGCCGGTATAGAAAATTGCCTTAATAGAGAAGGTAAAATATTAAGTAAAATATTATCGGAGATATACAGTACTCCAGGCAAAAGACGGTGGGAAAAAGGAATAGAGAAGTACTGTAAAGTATCTAAGATTAATCTCATATATAGGAGTGATCCTATACATGGGAAAGAATCAGTATTAGGAACAGCTTCAAGGAAAGAGATTTGTATAAAAGAAATAGGTACATTAGCAATGGGCTATGTATTTTTTCATGAATTAGGACATGTAAAAATGCACTTGCGCGGACTAGGTAAATTAAAAGGAATATTTAAGAGCTCAAGCACTTTAGAGATAGAAGCAGATATTTTTGCATTTGAAATGATGGCTAAACTTTTTCCGACTTATAAATCGTATTTTGCTTGTTTGCTTTTTGAGTGGAGTCCTACTATGTACATTGATAAAGGAAAGGTGATATTACGAGGGAGTTATTTTGAGGAGAAACTATATACTATTATGGAGAGGGTAATAATATTTATAATGCAAATAAATGGAGAATAAAATGGAATATCAAAAACTTAGAGCTTGGGATGAATTGAATAAAGTTATGCATATGGACTTTCAATTCATTGCTAGCGGAGATGAACAGAATGATTGGATAGTATTTAAGTCTGATAAGCAGACTCTTCAGAATAAGGAAGTGTTTGATAATCCTTATGCTCGACCTCAATTAAAGATAATGGGAGGAACAGGGCTTACTGATGACAGTGATCAGGAAGTAGAGATATATGCAAATGATTTTGTGAAAGTATGGGAAGAAGATGATGCAGAAGACGAAATGGATGCTAAGATGTATGAAGTTATATACTGCGGGGATAAAGGATATCCAGCATATGATCTGTCCCCGGATCTTGATATAGATGCCAATGGTCTGGCGTATATGAAGGCCAATGGCAAAGTAAAGGTTGTCGGTAACAGGTATCAAAATCCTGAACTAATTAAATTACTGGAGAAATAAGATTATGGATGTATCGATATTAGGTCAAGTGAAAGAGGCACTTACTACTCTAGAAGATATAGGCGATAGTATAGTTGCTTTGCGTAAGGAGATACCTCATAATGATAAGAGTCTTACAGAATTTGAGGATAAACTTGTGGATGCTAGAGTGCTATTACGGGAGGCTATTAAGTTAGCTACCCCTCTGCCGGAAGTAGTAGCAGTAAATCAAAGTGAGGAGAAAAAATGCCAGGTATAGTTTTTATGAATGATTGCTGTGTAGATGGATGTTATAAGAAAATAATGAAGTCTAGTATTTTCTGTAAAATTCATGAGAGCGAATATCAGAAAGGCGCAGAGCTTTCAGTCTACTACGGTAAGAAGATTAAAAAGGGAGCAGCTGATTCCCCTTCTGCCAAGCAGGTATTTAATGGAAGCCTTAGCCAGGTCAGTAAACTCAAAAAAGCTTTAACGTAGTAATGAGGTAGGATTATGGATATTCAGAAAAATGAAAGTATAAGAGAGGGGGTCGAACAGGTACTAAGTAAGTTTTTTACTACCGATGGGCTCGGATACGACGGTATAAAAAAAGGCGTATCTCCGGACAGTATTATCAATAGTGCGATATCATTAGTAAAAGAAAGGGCATTCGAGCTAGAAAAAGAAAATTTAGAATTAAGGATTCTTCTTTGGATGAACCATAATCCTCAACATTTTCCGGATCTTTATGGAGATGACGGGGAACTACAATGTAAGGCATGTAAATTAGATTTTAAGAGAGACAGTCCAAAGACTATGGCGGAGAGGTGGGAGAAACTTAATTTACAGAAACTTTTGCAATCAATTAAATCCGGCAATACAGTTCAAGTTATGAAACAGCTAGAGAAGGATAAAGAAAATGAACATTAGCTTAGATACTACTTTGCATTTATTTGGAATAGATTATACTCCAATATCAACGATTGTAGATCCCGGAGGTATAAAAGTAACTTGTTATCTATACCACATTACTATTCCAGAGGGATTATTTTCTGTAATATGTGTTCATAATCCAAGAATAGAGCCTGGGTATTGGACAATTGCTATTACAAGAGACCATGTAGATATACAAAAGTATATTGATAGCCCTACTATAGAGTCTCCTCTATGGAGGATGTTTGTATTTGAGAGTTTTCCTTTTCATCCGGCAGATGCATTAGATGAATCTGTTGAGAAAATGGTGAAAGGATTTGATAATTATATTTTTGCCGGTCCGTACTCCGGGAAGTACGGCAAGGAGTTAGCAGATGAGTAAAGAAGATAGATATATAGTTATTAATAAGTTAGATCTTGATAAATTAAATGTTGCTGAAAGATCTGATCTACTGAGACTTATTGATCAGCTTAGGGATGAAATTACTTATTATGTTCTTCCTCAATCCTTACAGGAGGAAGGAGATATATTAAAAGATATAAAAAAGGAATTTATAAGTAATTTCTGTGACCCTATATCTTTTTCAATTTACCCCTCTAAGACTCCGGAGGATATATGGCAATTTATATTGAAAGCTACATTGCTAATTACCGGCAGCAGCACAACTGTAGGTCCAAATAAACCTATCACTCCTAGTAGAGTCCTTGATCAACTTAAAGACGAATTAAAGCCGCTTTACCATCTATCGACTGAGGTATATAATTGTGAAGTATGTGACCATTACTGGGAAGAACTTCCTCCTATATGTTCAAATTGTGGTAATAACGAATTTGAAAAAATTGATAGGCCTTTCAGTGATATATTTCAGCTTTTCAGAGAATCTATTAACCGGGTGGAGATTAAAGTATTTGGAGATGCTGTAGTTCAGAAGATTAAAGATAATCAGAGGAGAATTAGCAGGTGAATAAAGAAGAAAAGAGTGTAGAAGTTACGAGGCTCTTCTTTAAGCATTCCCGTCAATTAGATACGGGAAAATTCTATATGGATTACGATTGCTTTCTGATGGCTATATCTGAATTAGAATTGCGTCCGGATTTTTTACGTCGTCTCATTAAAGCTGGAACCGAGCAATATAATTGCTGTGTAGGAAAACAAGTATCGTATCTTCTTAAAGAAGATCTCGACTATCTAGGTAATACCGTAAGAACTCCCCGTCAAGGGTATTGTAATAGCTATGATGTAGATAAAGGAATAGTTATAGATGGAAAAACTCTTGATGTATCCCTATTATCTTTGATATATGTAACCCCGGAGGTAGATATATTGCAACAATTAAAATTAAAGGGTAATATAAAGTAATCTTTAACAGGAGAGAAAGTTATGAAAAGTATTTATGAATTAGAGTTGCATGAAGTTCTTAATTTAGATGTACCTGGAGGCAGCTTACCTTTCCCTTATGTTATGAGAGTACCTGGGGGATGGATATATTTCCCTCAAAAGCATATTGATAATAAGAATGTTGGAATATTTGTTCCTTTCAATGATGAGTTTGTAGGTAGAGCGAAATTACATCAGGTAGATGATGCAACCTTGTATAAGCTTAAATAAAGTAGATGAGTAATGTAATTGACAGGTTCCAAGGGAACTATGGGTTTCTCAGTAACTTTGCTCCTTATAGAGTACAAGAGAGGATGTTATATAAGGGAATATATTATACAAGTAACGAGCATTTTTATCAGTCAATGAAGTTCTCAGATGTCAGTATTAAGGAGTTAATATCCGCACACCCTTCTAAAGGACTGAAAGCTTTCTGTAGAGAGTTTCAATGCCGGGAGGATTGGGATAGTATTAGAGTAGGAATAATGAAGAAAGGATTACTATACAAGTTTAATTTACCGAGATTTAAGGAGCTATTGCTTTCTACCGGGGATGCTAAACTTGTAGAAGGTAATTACTGGCATGATACATATTGGGGGGTATGTGATGGAGAGGGTAAGAATATATTGGGTAAGCTCTTGATGAATTTGAGAACATATTTAAGAAAAGAAGGACAATAAATTGATTATCTGTAGCCGTATATATTATTTTTTAGGTATAACAGTCCCTAGGCATAAGTATCACAGAGAATATGTTATTAGAGTTTTAGATAGCAGACTCTGTATGTATGTAAAGGGGTTTACTCAGTATAGAGTGGCAGAGTGTACTGAAGATATTCAAGAAGCATATACATGCAAGAGTAGAAGACAGGCTATAAAATTAGCTAAGAAAGTATTTCGCACTTGTGAGGTAATTAAAATTCACTTAATGGTATAGAGAGGCGTATGAATGGATAGTTTACAAGAGGAAGTTGAAAAGGAAAAGCAGCGGCTGCTTATTGCACTAATAGAAAGACATCCTTCTTTAGCTGGTTTCAGAGAATCTAGTTTGAATAAGTTTGATATAGCTCTGTCACCAATTTGCCCGGCATGCAATACTGCTTGGAAAGCATTGTACGAAGATATAGAAACTACATTAGACTCATTACAGCAATTTACGCAGAAATTAGTTGCTCCTGTAACTAAGGATGTAGATGAGTAAGATTATATCAGATATATGGACAATAATATTAACCATAAGCTTAATTGGTACTGCTATAGTAGTGATAATAATTGCAATGGTAAATGTTACAGCGGTAAAAAACAGTAGGCGTAGGTATGCCCGGAAAAAAAGGAGAAGAGTAAGATGGTAAAGACAGAGTTAGAGATTTTGGAGAATATGGGAGACGAGATAACGAACATGCAGAACAAGTTAGATCCTATTATTAAAGCCGAAGAATCAAGATACAGTAACATAGCTTTCTCAAAAGCTGAAACTACAACTACGGCAGAAGCATTTGACCGGAGAGTCGAAAGCATGAAAACGATAAATAATCTTTTGACTCAGGCTTACTTAGAGATTCAAGCAATTGTAAACAATACATAGGGATATATGAGCTACTTTGATTTAATACAAACAGCCCCCCAAGAACCTATTCAGAGCTTTGATATAGAACATGTTATATCTACTTATCTAGCAGAGGAAATTACTTGCTGTAGGTGTATGGAATATGGAGTAAGACTTACTCATATACCCCTGACAAAGCGGTATAAAGTATATCTTTTTGAGGAAGTGTGGTTAGATACTAATGAATTAGAAGTAGCCATAGAGAGATTCAACAGATTATCACATCTATAAGTAGGGAGTACATATAATGAAGTTAGAAGAAAAGATAATAGAGATACTAAAGAGAGAATATACTTCAGACAGAGACCTATTAGACCCTGTTGATAAATCGGTTGCCAAAGAGATTATGAAATTATTTGAATTAGAATTAAAGCAGCAGTTTAACAAAGGTGTAGGCAAGGGCAGGAAACTAACCAGGATAAAATAGCAATGAAAATTTTAAGAGAATACTGGACAAGAATAGTATTATTAGCTAGTCTATTAAAGCCATCTAAGAGTATTTTAGATGACGGTACAGACTACCGGATGCTAGGGGAGGACATTGTAGGAGTGCTTGCAGAAATTGGAATACTATTACTTAGTATAATAGCAGTAGTATTATCCCCGGTTATTGTAGCCTTGGGAATGGTAGTACAATCAATAATGCGCCGTATAAAATCAAACAAGGAATAATTAAAATGTTTAAGAAACTGATAAGAAAAATACATAACTTCTTTATAAAAGCTCCTCTCTGGTACACAGAGGATGAGATATTTGAATGGTTAAAGTCAGAGGCCTATAGTCCGGAAATAGCCGAAGAGTTAACGAGACTATGGACTGCCGGCTTGCAGAAAGCTTACGCTAAAGGATACAGGAGAGGCTATAGGGCCAGTCAAGAAGTGTATGATTTTACAATTAAGGCCAATAAATTAAGTAAGGCCAAAAATATAGACCAGGCCTATGATGCAGCTGCCGAAGTAGCAGAGCACAGAGCCGAAGACCTGAGAAAATCTCTAGCCTTTAAGTCTAATGCTACTGCTACTGAGAAGGAGAGTATAAATACTCATATTATTTCCCTTAAGTTAGTAGCAGCGGAGATAAAATCGTTGAAAGGACTGTAGATATGGATAGAAAGCCATTAGTAAAGAGTGATCTAGGAATATTTGAACAATACTCCGAAGAAACAGAAGACGGTAGGATAATGAATTTCTCGATGTTTCAAAAGGCTGTAAAAGAGATAGAGAACAGGCTGTTATTATCCCGGCAAAAGGCTACCTTCCATCATCTTGATGAAAGAATAGATCAGCTCACAATAGACACAGAGCACGGACAAGGATATCGTGCCTTAGAGAAGTTTTATAATTTACCTCATATGGGAGAGGCAAAACTGCCTGTACAGTTATCTAGTGGGGCAGTAAATAAAGAGCCAATAAGTCAAGAGGCTATAGACAGTTTACAGTATTCCTGGGACGATCCAGAGGAGGATACAGAATGAAATACAGATTATTAAAAGAGTTTCCTTTTGTAGATCCCGGAACAGTATTGAATCTTTGGATGAACGGACTTTTCTTGACAGACAACAAGACAATGATAATCCCATTTAATGCTCGAGAATCCACACAAGTCATAGATGAATTAATCAAAAATGGATGGATAGAAGAGTTAAAGCCTAGAGAGTTCTGGTTGTTAGTACAAGCTGGTAGTGTAAGAGCCGGATTCACGGAAAAGCATCATTGTTGTTCCGAAGATATCAATAAACTTATTAAAGTTCGAGAGGTACTTGAATGACATTGAGAGAACAAATAATAATAGAAAAAATAGAAAGTATACTACTTCACGTTACACAAGTCACCCAGAAAGAGGTTCACTCTATAGCCTCAGAAATATCAAAGTTATTTTCGCAGTGGATTAGCATTGGTGAGCCGCCGAAGGATGCTAAACCTATTTTAATTTATACAGAGGAAAGAGAATTTCCAGAGGACGATAGAATAGTTAAAGGCTGGTATGAGAACGGAGAATACTATAGTTCCGAAATGCACGAAGATGAAATATTAAAACCACTTTTCTACCAACTCTTACCACAAGCCCCGGAGAGGTAATATGAAATACGTAGCTATAGTGTCTGATCCGCATAATCAATCAGAATCTGTTCTCGAAGTTACCCCGGATACGACCGTAGAACAATTATTGTCTTGGGAACGTTCTATATATGCTTACCCACTATCTGTACATAATCGTGGATGGATATATGGAATAACTATTCGCTCTGTGGACCAGTTGCAAGCTAATAGAGATTTTAAGGAGGTAAAATGAAATACAGATCGGGAATAACAAAAAGTTCGAGAGGTAATTGAATGAGAGTAAAATGTAAGGGTTGTCCTTTTCTTCATTTAACTACGGCCATTGGATACGGACAGGCTTTATTCAATGCTTGTACTTTAAGGTACACAGTAAATGGTGACAAAACTTCCGATAACTGTAAGTTAGAGAAAGTCCAGTATACTTTAATTGAAGACAAAAATATTATTTTTATACCGGAGAAAGAGAAATGAAAAAAGAACCAGGAAGAAGGTCAGGATTAAGATTTCAGCAATTCCAAGAGTTTATTAAGGCTGTACAAAGTAAGGATAAGACT
>Ga0172381_10002681_pt1 | contig 19383 bp, 17 predicted proteins | sample Leawel6488metaG_FD_119754 | JGI IMG/M metagenome (GOLD analysis project Ga0172381, IMG submission 119754) | Leachate microbial communities from a municipal landfill in Southern Ontario, Canada - Leachate well 64-88 metaG | ecosystem: Engineered > Solid waste > Landfill > Unclassified | place...
GCATCAATTCAAGGAGCTGAATCAGTCAATCAGGGAAGCAAAAAGTGAAGCTATGCAGATGCGCCTGTCTGCGTTCTGTTAATTTCCCAAGAAGCCCACGCCTTCAGGCGTGGGTAGTTCACTAGAGCGATGTACATTGAAAAGGCAAAGACTGGAAAGAAGCAGGTTTGGTATTCTTATCCGAGAAAAGAGCAAGACAAAAACAAATGGGATATTTTGCGTTAAGTTTAGGTGGGTTTATGGCATATAGCGAAAAATTCTTGAAGGGATTTGAAAAGCTTCTTAAAAACAGTTTGGAATCGGACGAATATTGGACAACATTCAAGTATACTTCGACTGGAAACAATTACTGCCATGCTTTAACCTGGGGCATGATAGTTAAGGTTTTGGCAGGGGTAAAGGAAACAAAAGAGCTTTACATAAATATTCCCCTCAAGCCTGGAAAAATCACGTTTAGACCAGACACTTATGCTGTTTCGAACGATGGTTCTCGCCTCGCAATTGATTTCGAAAGCCCGAATTCTAGTGATGCACGGGTCGTTAAAAAAGACGTAATGCAGTTTCTAGATTTTTTGGCAGAGGGCGGGGGGGTTAAAGAGTATATTGTCGTCACCAGTCTCCCAGAAAGAAGTTCAAAATGGGAACTTCGTTATACTAGTGCGGGCGGATGCAATAAAGGCCACAGATTACATAGGAAAGAGATATGTAAAAATCCGAAAAAATACTGGTTCAGTTTCTACAAAAAAGAGCTATCGAAGATAAAGGCTCCAAAATCACATCTCAAACGAATACTTTTTGTGAATATAAATGGAAAACACCTGGAATTTATGCGGATGTGGGGTAAATAAATGCTGAAAGCAATCCTTTTCGACCTGGACAATACACTTCTCGACTTCTCGGGCTTCAAGCGCGAAAGCGCGCTTGCGGCTGCCAAGGCAATGAAAAAAGCAGGCGTTCCTTTGACTGAAAAAGAGCTTTACGCGCGTATCTTCAAAATCTATGACGAGAAGGGGATAGAGTATCAAAGGACTTTTGGAGATGTACTTTATGGACTGGAACTTACCCAGCACGAGCTTGAGCGCGCGAGGCAGGCTGCCGTTATTGCTTATACGAAAAAGAAGTACGAATGCATAAAACCGCGCCCGAAGGTAATCCAGATGCTTTCCTCGTTGAAGCGAAAGTACAAACTAGGCATTGTTACGGATGCACCGCGTGAAAAGGCCTGGCAGAGACTGGTTTTGGCGGGCTTGGACGGCTTTTTCTATCCAGTCGTCACCTACAATGATACGCTGGAGCACAAACCTTCTCTGAAGCCATTTGAGCTTGCGCTCTTTCTATTGAAGGTGAAACCTGGCGAAGTTCTTTTTGTTGGAGATAACCCGGAAAGGGACATAATTGGCGCGAAAAAGGCGGGGTTGCACACATGCTTGGCAAAGTATGGGTGCATTGACTACAAGGAAGAGATGGATGTAGCGGATTATACGATTGACAAAATAGATGGATTGAAAGATGTGATAAGAGGGATTGAATGATATATGAAGGAACAAAAAAGCTGCGGCCATTCGAAAACCAGCCATTTCCTACTGAGGAAGATTATTTTCACCCAATTATTTTGGATAATCCGGGCATCATACTGCCCGATGATTTGCGCGACAGAAAGTTTGAAGTCTTTCATGAACTGGAAATCGGATCCAACCGGATAGACTTCCTTTATGTTTTTGAAGATGGCACAATACTTATTGCAGAAGCCAAATTATCAAAAAATCATGAAATTAAGAGGAAAGTTATTGGACAACTCATAGACTATGCAAGTGACTTAAGCGGCCTATCCGCGAAAGATGTGCTCGAATTGCTGAAAAAGCAGCCTCAGCCCCACATGCCATTTTTAATGGGTGATTTGTTTGAGAAAAAGCTCGCCAGTGGAATTCGAAACAAACTAATTATGGCGGTGGTGACGGACAGCAATGTAACGGACTTGAATAGAATTACGGGTTTTCTTGGTGGGAATATGAACCGGGCAGTCATTTGCCTTGTTGAAATAAGCAGATTTTCCGATTCCGGAAAAACATATGTCAATGTAAATATAAGAAATCCCAACGATAACTTGCCATCTAATAGTTTCAAGACATCCATGGATGAATTTACGGATAAGCTTGCCAAAAGATACAGTGCGGAAAGCGAAGAGATAAGGAATGGGTTAAACAATCTCCCGCCGGGCTGGAATTTATATTGCGGGCAGAGCGAGGTGGTTGTTTACAAGAAAAAACCTGACGGGAAAAAGAGGTTTGGTTTGAACTTTAATTGGGAAAAAGACTGGATAAATCTCTTCGGCTCGGGCGAAGAATACGATAAGATAGCAAAGCTGTTTGACGGGGATGACGTCCAAAAAAACCAAATGACCAGCAGCAAGTTCAATATGGTCAGATTCAATTATGACGCCATAACAACTGAAAAGATTTTGAAAATTCTGAAGAAACTTGACACATTATAGGCGGTTTTCTATGGTCTCTCTAACATTTTACGGCGGCGCAAACGAAATCGGCGGCAACAAGATACTCCTGGAAGACAAGGGCGCAAAAATCTACCTCGATTTCGGTGAGAGCTTCGACTTTGGAGACGAGTATTTCTACGAGTTCCTCTCCCCGCGCTCAGCCAACGGGCTTGAGGTCTTCTTCGAATTCAACCTTGTGCCAAAGGTGCCAAGGCTCTACAGCAGATCATTGTTGGAATTCACCGACCTCAAGTACGAGAAACCTGATATTGACGCGGTTTTCATATCCCACTCACACTCTGACCATGTGGGGCACCTGCAGTTCCTTGACGAATCAATACCCATCTATATGGGGCACGGCACTTACAGGATAATCGAGATATATACCAAGCTCTACTCGAGCCTTTCCGACATCGGCGAGCACGAGCAGCTGCGCTTTTTCAAGTCGGGCGACAGGATAAAGGTGAAGCACCTGGAAGTCGAGCCAATACATGTGGAACACTCCATTCCAGGCGCCTACGGCTTCATTGTGCATACTAGCAAGGGCGCACTAGTCTACACTGGCGACCTGCGGCTCCACGGGCCCAAAAGCGCCATGACGCGGGAATTCCTGAAGAAAGCTGCTGCTGCAAAGCCATTTGCCATGCTCTGCGAAGGGACCAGGATGGGCGGGGACGAGGAGCACAATTACACCGAGGATGAAGTCGAAACGATGGTCGAGGCGGTAATCAACAAGTCAAAAGGCACGGTCTTCGCCAACTTTTCCATGTCAAATGTCGACCGTTTCATGTCTTTCTACCGTGCAACAGTCAAAAACAAGAGGAAGCTCGTGGTGGATACGAAGTTTGCCTACATCTTGGACAACCTGAAAGACAAGATACCTGGCCTGCCGGATGTGAGGACGGACCCCAATATTCGCGTTTACTACAGGCTGTCGAAAAGCTGCAAGTTCGACAAAATGGACTATGTGCCGTGGGAAAGGGAATATTGGAACAAGAAGATAACCTACAAGGAGATTGCCAAGGCGCAGAAAAAGTTCGTCATGCACATAACTTTCTACAAGCTGATGGAGCTGGTCTACATACAGCCTAAGAACGCGGATTACATATACTCGCAGTCGGAGCACTTCCTGGAAGGCGAGGAGAACAAGGAGCAGAAGAAGGTGCTGGACAACTGGATGGCCCACTTCAAAGTCGGTTTCCACAAGGCGCATTGCTCAGGGCACGCCAGCAGGCAGGACATTGAGGAACTGGTGAGCCTCATCAAGCCCAAGCTGCTGATTCCCATGCACACGCAGAACGCAGAGGACTTCAGGAAGTTCCACAAGAATGTGCTTATACCTGAAAGGAAAAAGAAGATGGAGATTTAGCACGGCTCGACGATAAGGCTGCAGAGTATCAAGGATGCTACTGATGCCATTATCTATAAGATTTGACTCTGATGCCAAAAACAGAAATGGCGGCAGCGCCGCCCTGAATTCAGTTCAATTATCTCTTCTTCTTTCCCTTTGACTTTGATTTCACTGCTTTTTTCTTTGCTGCCATTGTATCACCACGCTGCCATTCTCGCCATTAGTTTATAATGCAGCCGTGGCGCAGGATTTTCTCCCTCGTGGAATGCGCGCCCGCGCGTTCATTGCTTCCGCTGCCTTTGAAAAACCTGCGTAAGCGCGCATTGACTGCAAAACAAAGGATGCTCAGGCCATTCCCATGTAGGAAAGGAGCTCGACCTTCTCCTTCTTGGAAAGGGAATCATGGTTCAGTATCCCCTCCTTGAAGGCAAGGCGGTAGTCCTCGTCCTGGGCAGTGCTGCCCTCGTTCTTCTTGTGGCGCCTTTGCATGTTCGAAAGGTAGCCATGCCACGCGTTTATTATCTCGTTTTTTGTTTCAGCTGTCATTCTCTCACTTCCATTGCCAATCGCAGCAAACCCCTTCTCCTAGAGCAAATTCTCTGGCAGAAAAGGTTCTGCAAAAGGCGTAGTCATCCTTATGGTTGCCCCAATTTATATAGGTTCCTACATGTTTGGCGAATTTTGCACACCTCAAAGCTCCAGATTGAAATCATTGCCTGCTAAGGCGTCAGCAAACCTGCAATCCCTTCATTGGCGTGCTTCCACTTTCTGGCGCCTCTTCCTTATTACCCTTCCATTCCCTCGAGCCGCACGCACCAGGCTGCAAAGCCAATCTCGGACAGCGCAAGGAGGGCGAAGAAAGGCATATAGCCCCACGCGGCAACCGCCGCGCCGGAAACGCCAGTCACCAGCATCACCCCGAAATAGCTGGGCATGACCAGCAGGGAGAGGTCAATTGCGCGCTTCTTGCTTTCCTTTGCGGCGATGAAATTCACCTGCTCCCAAATCAGCGCCAGGCCCGCATCCCCGACTGCCATGGAAAGGAAAAAGAGCGGGATAAGGGCATGGGGCGCAAGCGCCACACCTGCCAATCCGAAGCAGTATATCGCCGCACCGGAAAACGCCGCAACGCCGGCCGACACTTTCCTGTGCGTCATTAAGTGCAGCATCGCCCCGATTATCATGAAATAGCCCGCGTAGAATACGCCTATCTCGCCGAGCGTGAAGCCCTTTGCCGCGAAATAGAGCGGCAGGAGCATGTAAAACATTGTCCCGTATAGCGCGCTCCCAACAGTGAACACGCCTGCGATTTCATAGAACTTGCGGCTCCTGCCAAACGGCGAGAAATCCGACAGGCGCGCATGCGTTTTCGCCCTGTGGAAGTTTTTCAGGCGCAGCGAGGCGAGAAGGATGTATGCGGACAGCGCAATCATCGCGGCAAGCGGCAGCTCGAAGCCGCCGAATGCGAAAAGCGCGCCCACCGCAAGGCTCCCGAGCGCGTTGTAGATGAACCTTCCGGAGAGCAGCGACGTGAATGCAAAATGCTTTTTCTCGGGAGCGGCAGCCATGAGGCTTGGGCGCACAGTGGACCAGACAAGCGACTCGCGCGCGCCGTCCAGCAGCTTTCCCGCCCCGAACCCAGCGGCGGCGGACGAGAGCATGTATGTAATGGTTTCCAGGAAATTGGCGATGCACGCCACGATGTAGATTACCCTGTCGCCGAACGAGTCCGCAATCCCCGCGCTTGCCAGCCTCACGATTGCCTTGGCCAAAGGCGCCGCGGCGAACACAAGCCCGATGGTGGTGATGTCTATGCCGCGCGCAGCCATGAGAAGCGGCACGAGCACAGTCATCCCGCCCACTATGAATGCGTCTATGAAATTTATGGTGTACAGGCGCCTGAGCATGTTTTCCCTTGCGAAAGCCACCTTTTTTATAGCCATCTATTCTAATAGGAAAAGAACGAACGTGGCCAAGGTGATGTAGCCTGGTAGCATGGGAGCTTGTGGAGCTCTTCGCCCGAGTTCAAATCTCGGCCCTGGCCCTTTTCTGTTTCTGGCTGCCGTTCTTTCGCCTTCCCGCATCCAAACCCTATTAAATTTCACCTGCCATTTCCCTATCATGAAAACCGAGGTCCTCATAATTCTCCTGGCAATTGTCGCCTTCGCTGCGATATACTTTGTGTTCTCCACCCCGACATATCCAATCTCGGAGGAGAGCGCGAAAAGCTTTTTCCTCGAGGACCTGAAGGAAAAGTATCCGGGCGCCGACGTGCGCGAGGTGATGGAAATCATCCCTGCAACGGCGTCCGACGGCTCGGCATACTACCAGCTCATGGCGCGCGTCACCAACGGGGTGGGCACCCCCTGCCCGGAGCGCATGCACGTTTTCTACGACTACCCGCCAAAGAACTTCGTGGCCCAGCAGCCCGAATACATCACGCGCGGCTGCAAGGTGTGCCTTGACTCGCCCACGTGCATACTGGCATTCCCAGAGGAGGCGATAATCGCGTCCCACACATACAATGGCACCGAAGAAGTGGCTGCATTCGTGAAAGGGAACTCCGACGCAAAGGCGGAGGCGCTTTTCCTTGACACATTCGATGGCACGGCTGGCGCCTGGAAGGTCACCTGGTCATCCGCCACCAACGCGGTCTCCTACGAAGTGGTGCTTTCAAAGTCGCAAAACTCCGTCCTGTCAGTAAAGAGGCTCTAGTTTTCAGCCCGAAGCTATTTTTCGCGCAGCCTTTGAAGTCAGGCAGCCCATTTTCCACAAGGCGAACAGCTGCGCGAGCATGCTTGCCAATACCACGTATACCCCGTACTGTGCAAAGAATTGCATTGCGGCGATGGGAATGGCGAGCGAGAATATCCCTATGCCTATCGTGCCGCAGGCAAGCGAAAGCGAGCATGCCGAGAGCGCGGCAAGCCCGACGGCAGACGCAACCACGCTCAGCGCGCCGGCTCTTTTTGCACGCCTGATGTTCTCCTTGGCGGCATAAGCAACACACGACATCGTATAGGCAAACACGAGGAAAAAGGCGATTGAGACGATAAAATAGCGGTCCACCACCGCCTTCGGCACAAGCAGGTAGCCGAAAATGAGGGAAATGGCAAACACCGCCCTGCAGGCGTAGCTGGCGCTTTTTTTCTTCATCTCCATGTGCCCGCCGCCATCAGCCTTCGTAGTAGTAGTGCTCCCCCGCCTCGGTCTGCTCCCTGTCCAGCGCGCTTCCAGGCTTGTTTATCCTGGGCCTCCTGCTCTCCTTGTCCCGCCGCAGCGTAATGCCCGCGGCTTTCAGGAATGCATTCATGCCCTCGCGCTTTCCCGAAGGCGCGGTTGCATGCCCTTCCCTTCCCGGGGCGCCTGCGAACATCATCATGCGCGAGGAAATGGCGTCGAGGAGCACCAGGTCATGGTCAATCACGAATGCGCATTTCTTGCTGCCTGTTATCAGCCCCTGCAGCAGGTCGGCGAACTCCAGCCTCTGCTCGATGTCCAGGAAAGCCGACGGCTCGTCGAAAAGGTAAACGTCCGCCTCCCTGCACAGGGCAAGCGCGATTGCCACGCGCTGCAGCTCGCCGCCGGAAAGCTCGGAGAGTTTTTTCTCCATGAGCGGGGACAGGGAAAGCTTCCTCTTCGCAGTCTCGAAAAATGCCGCGTCCACCCTGTTCGATATGAAAAGCTCGCGGACTTCCAGCCCTTCCTCCGCCTTGATGTACTGCGGCTTGTAGGACACTTTCATCCCGGAGAGCGGCTCGCAGTTGTCGGGCTTTTCCACGCCTGCCACCATTTTCACGAACAGCGACTTGCCTATCGCGTTCTCCCCCAGTATGCCTATCACTTCGCCCTCGCGCACCGCCCCTGCGTCGGATGTGAATGAGAACTGGTCGAATTTCCTGGCAAGCGCGGGGTAGGCGAACTTCACGCTCTTGCTCCCTGCCTCGGTTGCCGAGGTGAGCGAAAAGGTTATCGAATGGTCCCGGAACCGCGTGTTCTCGTCTTTGAGGTAGCCGTCCAGGTATTCGTTTATCCCGCTTCTTGCTGCCTTCACGCCCGACACCGTCCCGTACGCGTTCTCGGTGCCGTAAAGCACGTGCACGTAGTCAGACAGGTAATCGAATATTGCCAGGTCGTGCTCAATCACCATCACGCTTTTCTCCTCGGACAGTTTCTTGAGCGCGCGCGCCATCCCGAGCCTCTGCCTGATGTCAAGGTAGGCGGCAGGCTCGTCGAAATAATACAAATCCGCGCTCCTGCAATATGCGACTGCGATTGCCACGCGCTGCAGCTCGCCGCCGGAAAGGACGGAAATCCTTTTTTCCAATAGCTCCTTCAGGTCGAAGCGCTCGATTGCCTCCTGCTTTGCCCCGCGCTCGTCGCTCACCCTCAAAAGCTCCCCCGCCGTGCCGCGGAAAATCTCGGTCAGCCTGTTCACGTCCTGGGGCTTGAGCGATATCTTCACTTTCTTCTCCCCGACGGACTTGAAGTAGTTCTGCAGGTCGGGGGACAGGCGCGCCATTATCTCCTCGTGCGTGTGCTTCCTGCCAAACTCCGCAAAGTTGGGCTGCAAGTGCCCGGCAAGCAGCTTTATCGCCGTGGATTTCCCGATGCCGTTCTTGCCGATGAGGCCGACCACCCCCTTCTGCGGCAGGGGCATGCCATAAAGCCTGAACGTGTTCTCTCCGTACTGGTAAATCGGCGCGCCGGCCTCGCCTGCAAGGTTGATGATGGTGATGCAGTCCATCGGGCAGCGCTTGGGGCAGATGCCGCACCCCGTGCAGAGTATTTCCGAAATTACCGGGAAGCCTTCCGAGTCTACTGTGACCGTGTCGTCGCCCATCCTCACGCCGGGGCATACCTTGAGGCACTGGTAGCCGCACTTCTCCTTTGTGCATTTTTCCCTGTCTATTATCGCTATTCTCGTCTTGCCTTTCTGTTCCATTTGCTTCTCCCCGTTTTATTCTGATACAACCGTTTATTAGTATTGCGCCGTTCCCGGCGGTTTATAAGCGCGCCAAAATCGTTTATTAGCCTTGCGCCGCCCTCGATGCCTTATAAAGTTGTCCCGAATGTTGCGATAAGTTTATACAGGACCTTACTCTTAATTTAGTACAATTGGCAACAGGGAGGTGGGAGGTATGGACAAGCTCCGTCTGGGTGCCAAGGCAGAAGGCACCAAAACGCCGGCAAGCCTGCCAAAAAAGGGGTTTTTGGGTTTCATACCCATGAGCCCCGACACGCTCGAGAAGACGGCGTGGCTGTTTCTGCAGGCGAACTCAGGGCGCGGCAGGCTGAGCCCTGAAGCGAAGGCGGTGGTTGAAAGCCTGGATGATGCGGTTGCGCAGTTGCGGCTCCAAATCAACGAAGCCTACGCAGCAGGCTATTCTCCTTCCGAGCGCATGAAAATGGAGAAGACGCTCTCCATTTACCAGGGCACCTTCGAGCAGCTGTACATTTACGAGCAGGTGTTCGCATCGCTTTGCGGGCCGCGCGAGGTGCTGGAGCAGGAAAGCGCTGACGTGAAAGCCAACGCAGAGCAGCGGCTGCAAACGAAGGGAGTTGTCGGGTTCCTCGAAAAGAACGTGCTGCCGCTGGCAGTCGGCGCGCTCACCGGCGGCGCAGCCGTGGAGAGCGGCCTTTGCTCATGGCTGGCGGCGCAGCTTTCCGGCCTGATGGGCGCCGCAGCCCCGTTTTTGCAGCCCAGCCCGCTCTTTGTGGGCATGGCGCTCGCAGGCGCGGCAATCTGGGCGGTCTCGGGCATGTCCTCTCTCCGCACGCGTTCCATCGAGAAAAAGCGCCTCTCGTCCATGCGGGCAATCGGGAAAAACGAGCAGGAGATACAGAAGGCGATTGTGGGCCTGGTGATGCTGGAGTACCAGCGCCTTGCCACGCTGCACGCAGTCAAGGTCGGCACCCCGGTGGAAAGCACGAAGGTCATCCACCGCAAGATGGAGCAGCTCGTGTTCAAGGTCAAGGACAAGCACGGCTTCGAGCTGCCGCTTCCTGCCGAGGTGGAGCGCGACGTCTGGCCCCTCCTGCACAAGAGGCGCGCAAGCTTCCTGGAAAAAGCCGCCCTGCTGCTGCACGCGCACCTCGAAATACTGTTCGGGCGGCGCGAAAAAAACGGAAACGCGCCTTCGGGCAATAATTGCCCCGTGCCGGTGACGTGCCTCGCCGACGCGCGCAGCATGTGCATGGTCTCCTAGCGCTTCCTTTCTTTTTTCTTTTCTGTTGCCTAAAATGTAAAGATAGGTTTAAATAGGCTTGCACCCATAAAATGTGCATACGGACGACAGAAAGACACGGAGGTAATTCCTATGGCTTCAAATCAAAAACAGCTTAATCCGTTTGACAAGAATCATTTCCAAGTAATGGGCGCAAACGAACTCAAAAGACTAGGCGTCCCAATGTCTCCTACTCTCGAGGGGATTACTCCTTTTCCTCGTAAAGAGCTTGCCAAGTTAAAGGCGTTAGAACCAGAGCTCGAAGGCATCGACGTCCACAAGCTTCCGCTTCTTTATACCACTCAACTGCCAATCAGCCGTGGGGCTCTCATAGACGTGGCATCATCTGAACTGTTTCTCGCAGTGCCCCCTACTAACAAGAACGGGAACGGAGGAGCGGCAAACACTATAATTGCGCTTGAAAAGCTGGTGGCAGATTACAAGTCCCTCTCAGCAGAAAAAATAAACTCCGAATTCCTCAAGCTGATGGTGGAAAAAACAGAGGGTGATCTCAAAAACATCAAGATTGATAATAATGGTGATTTCCTCAAGGAGGCAGCAATGAAAAAGAAGGCAAATTTCGAGAAGCTGGTCAACGACATTGATTCTGTTCTGAAAAAAATGCACGAAAAAGGGCTCGAGTACACCAACATTTACAAGAAGCTAACAGTGGATCTTGAGTATCTCAATGCAATGCAAGGGTTCATCAGCAATGCCATCAAAAAGGTGCAAAGCGTAAGGCTTGACCTCAACAAGAAGTACGCCAGTCTTGAGCACAGGCAACAGAACATCGAACTTGCGCTTGAGACGACTGAAACAAAGAACATTCTGGACCAGGTGTTAAGCCTGGCAAAATGGGTTTTCGGGACTGCCGCGTTCGGCGCTGCCACCTTCCTTGCGGCGAAAGGTGAGGCGCTGAAAATTCTTCAGGAGATAAGCCACAGCCCCAACCTCATGTTCATTGGCATAGGCGCAGGCTTGGTCGGATTGGGAATTTTTGTCAAGCTCTCTATCGAGATGTGGAAGGCTTTCCAGAAGAACCGTTTCATAAAAATATATGGCAAAAGAAAGGAAAAGGTCACCAAAAAGGCAGTGGATTACACTCACAACAACCTCAAGGTGATTGGCTACAAGGCAACCAAAGAGGCTGCGTTTGCCGGCTACCTTGAAGCGCTTCAGGGTGAAGTCTCAGAAAAATACATGATAGCTGCCTTCCAAGGCGAGTTTGGTGCAATAAACAAGATTTACGACCGCCAGGTGGACCGCATGCTCGGCGAGCATACCCTCGGATATCGCTTCCGCCGCTTCGTAGACATGTTCAGGCGGAACACAGAGAGAAAGATGGATGCCGCCCTCAGCAAAACTGCCGTTGAAGTGGATGGCTCATTTGTCGATGTTGAGCGCAGTGCTGATGGGGAAAATGCGCAGCCCGAGCCGAAAGCGTCCCAGTAGTCTTTTATTTTCCTTCTTCTCCTTTTTCCCTTTATGAAGCTAGGCAAGCAGGACCCCAAAGAGGGCGAAATACGCCTCACCCCGGAAAACACCGAGGACTTGTGGCACATCGAGCGATTGCTCAGCCCTGGCGACAGGATAATCGCGCGCACATGGAGGCGCTTCAAGGCGACTGAAGACGACGCGGGCGAGAAAAAGGCGGTAACGATGAAGCTTGCAGCGGAGAAGGTGGAATTCTCCCCGCACGCAAACCGTCTGCGCGTGACCGGCAAAATCATCGAGGGCACGCCAGAGGAATTCGTGCAGCAGGGCGCGTACCACACAATTGACATCGAGGAGCATTTCCCAGTCTCCATCATCAAGGACAAGTGGATGGCACACCACCTCTCGCGCATAAAGCAGGCGATTGCCGAGACCAAGCGCCCGCGGCTGGGCATGCTGGTGCTTGACGAGAACAAGGCGATTTATGCGACATTGCGCGGCTACGGGGTTGCCTACGAGCTTGAGCTTGAGAACAACGCGAGCAAGCGCGATGACAAGTTTGACGAGAAGACCCAGTCGTTTTTCGGCGAAATCCTCAAGAAGCTCCAATCCTCCCAGGTGGGCAGGATAATCGTGGCGGGCCCGGGCTTTGGCAAGGAAAACCTCCTCAAGTTCATCCGGCAAAAAGACGCCCCTCTGGCATCGCGCATCGTGCTCGAGCACTGCTCGTACGCCGAGAAAACAGGCATCACCGAGCTTCTCAAGCGCGGCGTGGTGGCAAAGGTCGCGTCCGAGGAGCGCGCGGAAAACGAGCTTGTGCTCATGGACAAATTCTCCACCGAGCTTCGGAAAGAGAGCGGCCTGGTGGCATACGGGAAGAAGGAGATGGCAGCGGCGGTCGCTGCCTCCGCGGTGGACACCATCCTTGTCCTGGACGAGCTTCTCCGCACGGACAAGGAAGTGGAGCGCATCGTGGAGGAAGCCGAAGCGCGCAAGGTGAAGCTCACGGTCTTCTCGCACGAGTCGGATGGCGGGCGCGAGCTGGACGGGTTCGGGGGGTTTGCGGCGCTGCTGAGATTTAAGATGCGCTGACTATCTCAGCATGTATGTAATGCCAACCTTTGCGCTTGCATTGTTTATCCTGCCGCCTGGCACCGATGCCCGCAAATCAATAAGGAATCTATTCCCCCCGGAATTGACGACCCGCCGTGCAGCTGCCGTTACATCTTTCCAGCCCTTGCCGCCCAGGCCAGCCGAAAGCTGGTATTTCTTGTTGCCCGCCTGCAGCCCGATTCCATTGTCCACAATGTTCCTGCCATTCATGGTCGCCTGCGCGGAAGCTGTAACTGCCCATCCCTTGAAGGCAAGCTGCCTCGTTTCCCCTGCGAGCCGGCAATTCCTGCTCTTCGTGTCATATTGCACTCCCAAATTGGTGAGGTTGCGCGGCGTATGGGCCGCCTTGTACACTGCGCCGAGCACCCCGTTTTTGTTCTGGGCTGAAAAAGAGGTTCCCATCATCAGTTTATTCGTAAGCTCAAACGCCCCTATGAATCCATAGCTCCCCTGCGCGTAGCTCCCGCTCATCTGCACGCCATAAAGTTTCTTTGAGACCTGGAAAAACGCGCCCTGCTGCTTGTTGCTAAGCGTGGCTACTGCGTATGCCCAATCCCCTATCTGGCAAAAATATGCCGGATTGGCGAATACCCCCTGGTATGACAAATTGGGGTATGCAGCCATCAGTTCTTTTTTGGCGGGTTCTGGAAGGCTGCCGTTTTTTTCCTGTGCGTCTGCCGTCTGCGAAACAAATGGCAGTGCGGCGGCAATGCCCAGCGCGCAAGCGAATGTTTTCAATGTCATCTTTCACACCTCTTTTCATATTACCACATGCCATCTATATATAAATTTGTGGTGAGTTAAAACACCACAATGACAAATTTCTGCTGGAATTTGTCAGCAGTGGGATGAAATTCCACTCAGAAAAGGAACAGTGTGCACATGGCAGGCGAAAACGAGGCGCTGCAGGAGTTCGGCCTGACGCAGAACGAGGCAAAACTCTATTTGCTGCTCCTTAAAGGCGGAAAGGCAAAGGCGACTGACCTGGCGACCAGGTCGGGCATGCACAGGCGTGTGGTCTATGACACGCTGGCGCAGCTTGCAAAAAAGGGCATGGTGGGAAAGGCAATGGTTGGGGGGGTGCTAACGTTCACCCCCTCGCCACCTTCCTCCCTCCTCTCTTTCATAGACGAGAAGCGCGATTCCATCGAAAAAATACTTCCCGCGCTTTCAAAGCCGTTCGAGGCAGGGGGGAAGACCAATGTCTCCATCCTCTACGGCAAGCAGGGCATAAAGATGGTGATGGAGGACATAATCGCGCTGCGCACCGATTATTACGCCTGTTACGGCCAGCTGCAATTCTTCGAGTCCATGCCGAAATCCATACGCCTGTTCAACGATAAGCGCGTGAAATACGGCCTGAAAACCAAGTATTTGCTCCTTGATGTCCCATCCGCAAGGAAGCATGCGCCGAATTTCCCGCTCGCCGAAATAAAGTTCATAGACCCGTCAGTTATCTCCGCGGGCGTATGGTGGACCTACAAGGACAGGCTGGCGCTATTCGTGCTCACCGACGAGCCCGTCACGATTTTTATCAAGGACGCCGAGCTTGCGCGCACATTCCAGAAGACTTTCCTCAACATGTTCGATTCCAAGGCGCAGGTGTACCGGGGCGATTCCGGCATGCGCGCCATAATGGAGGAAACGCTCAACCACAAGGAGACGCTTTTCATCGGCGCTGCCGGGCAGGCATCGGAGCGCTACGCCAGCTATATGGAAGAAAGCTACCTCCCGCGCGCGAAAAAGAAGGGGCACAGGTGGATTCTCCTGTCCAACCGCAAAATACTTTCCAAGCCCGCATCGGGCTATCCCATAAGCACCGTGAGATTGCTTCCGAAAGACTGGGAATACTCGCCCAACGTTGTCTGGATTTACGGGAATTTCGTCACGAACGTTGTCTGGCTTGGCGAGCCATTGGCGTTCGTTTTGGAGGACAAGCGCGTGGCCGACGCCTACAGGAAGTATTTCTGGCTGATGTGGAAACTTGCTGGAAAAAAGTAGCTATTTCACCATGAGCAGCTGCGCGAGGAGCGCCTCAATCTGCAGCGTCTCGTTCGCGCCTTCCACGAGCCTGAAGTTGTACTCGCCAATCTTGTCGACTATTGTGACTTTCTCGCGCTCGCCGACGGAGAGCTGGTCCACGGTCCTGTACATCTGCAGGAGAACGTCCTCTCCGCTCATGCCGTATTCCACCATGAGCTTGTGCAGCTTCTTGCGCGCCTCCACGAACTTCCTGCCCAGCGCGAGCTCCATCATTTCCTTGATTTCAGCAGGCTCTGCGCGCGAGGCCGCCTTGTACACCATTTCCGAGGTTATCTTATTGCCCTGCATGGATGCGCCCTGCAGCGCGTTTATCGCGCGGCGCATGTCCCCTTCCGAAATGTACAGGAGCGCCTCCACCGCCTTGTCGTCCAGCGTTATCCCTTCCTCACCAGCCACCCTGGAAAGCATGTGCTTCACTTCCTCGGGCTGGAGGGGGCGGAACCTGAAAACCGAGCAGCGCGACTGTATGGGCTCGATTATCTTGGAGGAATAGTTCGCCGAGAGGATGAAGCGCGTCACGTTCACATAGACTTCCATTGTCCTGCGCAATGCATTCTGCGCGTCGTTTGTGAGCGAGTCCGCCTCGTCCAGGAAAATTATCTTGAATGGCACGGATTCCAGCGACACTGTCCTTGCGAAATCCTTTATCTTGCCGCGCACCACGTCTATCCCGCGCTCGTCTGAGGCATTGAGCTCCAGTATGCAGTCGCGGTAATTCTCGCCGTACAGGTCGCGCGCGAGCGCAATCGCGGCGGTGGTCTTGCCGATGCCGGGCGGGCCTGCGAAAAGGAGGTTGGGCATGTTCTTTTCCTTCACATAGGCTGAAAGCAGCTTCACTATGTCGGACTGGCCCACGATGTCACTAAGCTTTCGCGGGCGGTATTTCTCGGTCCATGGAACATAGCCTGCCATATCTCTCCCGGCACACTTTAACCCCAAATGCCTTAAATACTTGCTCTTGCAGTTATAGAGTTGATTCCATGGATGAGTTCACACTTTCGTTCGCCATATGCGCCGCAGCGGCGCTGATTTTCGCCCTGTCGGGCACGGCATCGCCCCTGTTCGCGCTTTCCCTGTTCGCCATTTCCCAGGCTGGCTATTTCATCTTCCTGCAGCTCAAGAAAGCGTCGGTGGCGGCCCCGTGGGCGTGCGCGCTCCTGGTGATGGCGTCATTCGCCTGCTTTTTCATCTCAGCTCTCCTATTCAGCGCAACAAGCTCGCTCTCGGCGCTCGTTTTCGTTCCTGCGCTGTTCTGCCTTCCGTCAATCGCTGCGGTGGCGCGCGAAGTCTTCATTTAGGGTGATTATGCTTGCATGACCAGGTAAAGCTCGAGCAGGAAATTTTCTCGTTCTGGGAAAAGGAAAAGATATACGAGGAGGTCAAGCGCTCGCTTTCGGACGGCAAGTCGTTCTACTTCTGCGACGGCCCGCCCTATGCGACAGGGCAGATACACCCCGGCACAGCATGGAACAAGGCGATAAAGGACTCGGTGTGCCGCTACCGGCGCGCGCGCGGCTACAACGTGCGGGCGCAGCCGGGCTTTGACACGCACGGGCTCCCAATCGAGGTCAAGGTGGAGCAGGAGCTCAAGTTCAACGACAAGCGCCAGATAGAGAAGTACGGCGTGGAGAAGTTCGTGGAAAAGTGCAAGGCGTTCGCCACGCAGTACGTCGGCGTGATTTCCGGGCAGTTCAAGCGCTGCGGCGTGTGGATGGACTGGCACAACCCCTACATCACGTACAAGGACAGCTACATTGACGCCTCCTGGGGGACGATAAAGACCGCGCACGAAAAGGGGCTGCTCCACGAGGGCGTGTACGTGGTGCCCTATTGCAGCCGATGCGAGACCACGCTTGCAAACTACGAGCTGGAATACGGCGAGCAGGCTGACCCGTCGATATACGTCAAATTCAAGTCGCTCTCCGCCCCGAACGAATACTTCATCATCTGGACCACCACGCCCTGGACGCTCGTCGCCAACATGGCCGTGATGGTGCACCCGATATACACCTACGTGAAGGCAAAGGTGGGCGACGAGACGTGGATAATCGCCAAGGAGCGCCTTGACCACGTCATGTCGTTGGCTGGCAAATCCGCGGTTGTGGCCGGCGAGATGTCCGGCAAGAAGCTGGAAAAGATGCGCTACGAGCACCCGCTCCAGGGAAAGATTGGCAAAATCGCGGAGCGCTCAGTCGTGCTTTCGGACGAGTTCGTCACGCTCGAGGACGGCAGCGGCCTGGTGCACTGCGCGCCAGGGCACGGGCCCGAGGACTTCATAATCGGCAGGCGGTTCGGCATCGAGGCATTCTCGCCAATAGACTCCGCCGGGAAATTCACGAAGGAGGGTGGAAGCTACGCGGGCATCCCTGCGCGCGAGGCATCAGCAAAGGTGATTGAGGACCTCCGGGCATCAGGCTCGCTTTTGCACGAAGGGAAAATCGCGCACCGCTATCCGCACTGCTGGCGCTGCAAGACGCCGCTCATATTCATCGCCACAAACCAGTGGTTCATCTCGATTTCCAAGCTCAAGGAGAAGATGCTCTCGGAAATCGGCACATGCGAGTGGCAGCCCCCGTTTGCAAAAACGCGCTTTTCCGATTTTGTCTCGACAGCGCCCGACTGGTGCATAAGCAGGCAGCGCTACTGGGGCATCCCGCTTCCCATCTGGAAGTGCGGAAGCTGCAGCCACCTCAAGGTAATAGGCTCGCGCGGCGAGCTTCCGCCAATCGAGGAGCTCCACCGCCCGTACATAGACCGCATCAAGCTCAAGTGCGAAAAGTGCGGCTCTGCCGCGCACAGGATACCGGACATCCTTGACGTCTGGTTTGACTCCGGCAATGCGATATGGGCATCGCTTTCGAAAGAGGAGCGCGCCAAATTCACAAAAGCCGACTTCATCGTGGAAGGCAAGGACCAGACGCGCGGGTGGTTCTACTCGCTTTTAGGCTCGGGCGTCGTCCTCAACAACGAAATCCCGTACAAGACGCTCCTCATGCACGGCTTTTTCGTGGATGAGAAAGGCGAGAAGATGTCCAAGTCCGTGGGCAACTTCGTGCCATTGGAGGAAGTGCTTGACAAGTACGGCGCGGACGCATTCCGCCTCTGGTGCCTGTCGAATACCGTCTGGGACGACCTGCGCTTCAACTGGGACGAGATAAAGGAGGCGCACCGCGCGATAGGGACTGTTTACAACCTCGGCGTTTTCCTCTCCCGCTTCTGCGAATCAGGCGCAAAGCCGCCGCTGCCCGACGAGTCGCTCCTTTGCGCCGAGGACAAGTGGCTGCTTTCGCGCCTGTCTGCAACCACGGAAGAATGCACCGGGGCATTCGAGACCTACAGGCCGCACGTCGCGGCAAAGGCGGTGCGCGCCTTCCTGGTGGAGGACGTCAGCCGCGTGTACATGAAGCTTGCAAAGAAAAGGATTGACGACGAGGGCGCATCCTGCCCAGCGGTCGGCGTGCTCTACCATGCGATATTCGACGCGCTTCGCATGCTGACGCCTTTCTCGCCTTTCATAACCGAGCACATCTACCGCTCGTTCTACATGCGCCACGAGGGCAAGGCATCCATCAGCCTCTGCTCCTGGCCCGAGGCCGACAAGAAGCGCCGCGACGCGCTTCTCGAGCGGCATTTCGAGGTGGCAATGGCCATCTCGACCGCGTGCGCAAACGCGCGCCAGAAGGCGGTGCTGCCGCTGCGCTGGCCCCTTGAGGAAGTGCGCATAGTCTCCGAATCCACCGAGGTCCTGTCCGCAGTGGAGCACCTGTCCGGGCTTATCGAGACGCTGTCAAACGTCCGCAGCGTGAAGAACGCCAAGCAGCCAAAAACCTCGATAGAAGTGGTGGTGAACAAGGCAAAGGTCGGCGCGGCATTCAAGCGCGAGTCGCCAGCCGCGCTTGTGGCGATAGGGAAAGTTCCGTCCGCTGATGTCGGCAAATGGCTTTCCGGCGCCGATGCCACCTACAAATCAGGCAACTTCGAGTTCACGCGCGAAATGGTGGAGATGATTGAAAGCGCCGAGGGATTTGCGATTGCAGGCTTCGAGGGCGGCAAGGTTTTCCTGAAAACCGAGATGAAAAAGGAGCTTTACGAGGAGGCGATGGTGCGCGAGGCCGCGCGCCGCGTGCAGATGATGCGCAAGGAGAAAAAGCTCGTGGAATCAGACTGCATCGCACTTTGCCTCCACACTGATGACAAGGAGCTTTTTGCGATAATAAAGAAGCACAGCGAGGAAATCGCGCGCCAGGTGAATGCGTCATCTGTATCGTTTGCAATTCCCGCGCACGCCGCCAAGAAGGAATGGGAAATAGGCGAGGCGAGCCTGTCTGTTAGCATCGAGAAAAGCCGGAAGGCTTGATGGGCATATGCGTTCGTGCCTGCTTCAATGGGAACGTCTCGTTTTTTAGATGGACTTAAGTTAGCCCGCAGTCCGCCTCAGCAAGTAGTGCAAACAGAATCGCCGCAACAATACATGCACGTTGTGCCCACCTCGCATATTTCATTCAGGATGCAAGTTACTGAGGGGTAGCTTACTAGAGATGAGCTACAGGTACAAGTTGAAGTTAAGCATTGTTGGCCCGGCCCAATGGCGCTAGTGCTCTCTCCGCTGCAGCTTATCGTTGGCCCGTAAATTGTACTCAGCACGGTTGGCGTTATCGCGGTAATCAGGACTGCCATCATCGCGCCGGTCAGCGCGGCAGTCGCCCACACGTTCGCGCGCGCCC
>Ga0172381_10002682_pt1 | contig 19381 bp, 19 predicted proteins | sample Leawel6488metaG_FD_119754 | JGI IMG/M metagenome (GOLD analysis project Ga0172381, IMG submission 119754) | Leachate microbial communities from a municipal landfill in Southern Ontario, Canada - Leachate well 64-88 metaG | ecosystem: Engineered > Solid waste > Landfill > Unclassified | place...
AAAGCATTTCTAAAAGTTCGTCTTCTTTATCTATAACCCACTTGCCCTTTCTTTCGGTTATAGATACTTTGCCTGTTCCAGGAAAATTCAATGACTTTTTTTCGGTGGCGTCCATTGTCAAACTTATCACATATTTCAAAATGCCTATTTTGCTTTCTATCTTTGCTATTTCTTCTTCGATATCCTTAGCTCTTTTTTTCTTTAGTGCTTCAAAATACTCTATTTTTTCTTCCATAGATTTTATAGCTACGAATAGTTCTTCTATCTCAAACTCAGATTCTAAAGGTTTCACTTCTTTAGCATAAATTATATCGGCTATTTTTTTTGAATTGAAATAAGGCATTGTGTCTCCTTCAATTATTTATTGCCATTTTCATCTACGTCTTCTTCTATTGCGGTAAGTTCCAATACTATAGCAGTTCTATCTCCAACGCCTTCGAGAGCTACAGTTTTATACATCGGCATAGCAACGAGGACTAATCCTTGTTTTGCCAACTCTATATTAGCCTGTGCATGAGCATAAACAGCATTGCCAATTGCACCCTTACCGATGCATCTTAGCTTCACTACTTCGTATTTCTGAAAAACCGTCATAATGGCAATGCTTAGTCCTTTTACATAAGAAGCGTTTTCTTCTTTTGAACTATTTGCCCCAACGCCCTTCACCAACAATAAAGTTGCGTCTTCTGTTATTCCTGCTTCATTCATTTGTTCCACTTCCTTCATCATTTTCATCTCCTTTAAAAAATATTTTATACTATCACTACATTTATATCGGCATTTTCGCATTATCATTCATCTTCATCTAATAAGGATCTATAAAAATCTTTTCTATTTAGATCCAACTTAGGGCTGTCCCATACTCCACACGCTCTACAAATTTTGTTGAAATCGCAGTAGTTGCACTCATAAGAAGCTTTATCTCTCGGCCTCGGTGGAGGCAATAGATTTTTGACATTGCCTTTTTCGTCTTTATATCCCACCATCTTGTTCATTTTTTTTGCTTGTTCTTTTATTGTTTCCCATTGCTCTATATCTTTGTCTATCTTGTATGTTGCTGTTCTTGAGTCGTCTTTGCATTCATAAATAAGCATGCCATATCCACAGTCCAACATATTAATATATATTTGTAGCTGTATCTGATATTCAAAGCTGGGAGCTTTTTGGTATTTAATCATCTTATCGAATCTTTTGGAGTTTATAGTTTTCATGTCTGCCACAATAGGAACCGTAGGCAAGCACATTGCATCGAATGTTTGGAGCACACCTTTATATCTATTTGAATCGAATCTTGAATAGTCTAAAACCATATCAGAATGACCATACATATTTAGTTCTGGATCTCCTACCGATAGCTCCATATAATAAAATCTTGTACTTCCGCAAGTACATCTATCGGGTTTAAAACATCCTATTTTATTATCTTTACCATATATTTTTGAATAACCGATCTCTCTATCTTTATCAAAAATTCCTTCTTCATCAAATTTTGAACAAAGAGGATTAGAGCAACACCATAGTCCTCTCAAAATCCCCATCTCTGTAAAATATTTTTCCCATCTTCCTTGAGTATGATGTCCTGTTTCAAACAATCTCAAAAGTTTGCTATCATGTTCCTCTGTTTCTACTTCGATAAGCCCCATTGATACATATCTTTTATATTGCATCTGACGAAGACAGTTGTGTGTGACAACGCAATGGTCTGTCAAATATAAACCATCTGGATTGGAAACGGTTATGCACTGACATTCCTTTTCTCCCACATATTGAATGTCTCTTATATTACGATTTACTCTTCGTCCTTCCTGTGCTTCAGCTCTTTTCTTTTTGCGGCCAAGGTGGAACAATGTGCATGGATCGGTATGAGATATATGAAGGGTATAAGATATACTCCCTGTGGGTGTGCCTCTCAGTTTGCTTATTTTTTCATAAAACCTTGTCAGTCCTCCCAATGATTTCACCAACCAAGAAACTTGATCCGCTAAAAATAATGAAATAGTAGAAAAGCTGGGGTGGCCCTTTTTAGATACTGTTCCATCACTATCCATTAGACCCTGCAAAAGTGACCGTCTGGATTCAATATCAGAATAAAGCAATACATCTGGGATAAATCTATCCTGCGTTTTTACGCCCCACAGCCCCAACCTAATAAGTTCTGATTTTACTATATTTTTTCCATTTTGACTTTTTCCAACCAACCAATGCTGCATGTTGTCTTCTCTCGATGTTACACTTACTCCATCAGGAAGTTCTGCTTTTATTCTATCTATTATTTCTTGATCGTTTCCTGTTATCATCGGTCCGTTGCATCTCAAACATCCGTCTCCAATAATCACTCCAAGTATATATGGAGTCAAAATGCTTTTCCATTTTTGCTCTATAAATAAGGGTTTGGGGACTTTGATTTGATAATGCCTATGACCACTTGCTGGAATATACGTTTCCATTATTTGTTTTAGTGTCATAACTTTTGGTTTCTTGAAGCACATATATTTGCTATCTACTTCCCATAAATGATCGAGAGAACATTCAACTGAATCTCCATCGGAAAACTCTACGCGATATATTGGCAAAATGCCTCTGGGATGTATTTTTTCTATAAATATCACATCTCCATTAGTGCCGCATATTTTATCTCCAACTGATACTTCTCCCATTTTTTTAGGTCCGTAAGGTGTTTGTATCACCGAATCCAAAGGCTGAGCTTTTCCAAAAGCACTCGGATGATATATTTCATATCCTCTTGCTTCTTTGTTTTTTTCTCTCCACCTTAAGAATGTATCTATGGTGCCCATAATAGAAATAGTTTCTGGTGAATTTTCTTCAAAGTTCTTGGCCATCATTTCTCCTTTTTATTATAAAAATCTTCTTTTGCTTTCTTTAGCAGATTTATAAAGTCTTGTCTACCAAACTTTTTTATAAAGTCGTCTGGGTCCAACTCATTCGGTAAATGCACATATATTATATTTATACCAAACGCAGATATACCATTTTCTTTTACAATATCCCTAAGCCGGTCTGAAGCAGATTTACCAGCAGTATCTCCATCAAAAACAGCAAACACCTCTTTACAATAACGACTCAATATAGATATTTGATGAAATTGAGGAGCACTTCCCAGAACTCCTACTACAAAATTTATTCCAACTTGCCATAATTTTCCAACATCAAACTGCCCCTCGACAAGAATGACTTTCTTATTAGATATAATACTTTTTTTTGCCAAATGTATGCCATAAAGATTTGTACCTTTTGAAAAACTTTCATGCCAAAAAGGCATAAAAGCATCCTTACGCCAATCCCGAGATGATAACGCAATCAACTCTCCGTGTTGATTGCGTATTGGTATTATTATTCTGCCAGAAAGCTCATGCCTGTTGCCCAAACAGTTCTGAATATGTTTGGGCATATATCCTAACTCCATTTTTTTTATAACTTCATCAGAGAACTGCCTTATATTTACAAGATAATCTAAAGCTTCTTTTCCATCATTATCGAATAATGTTTTTTGACCTAACTGACATATTTTTTCCCGTTCACTATCAGGAAAAACCTGTCTAAATCTGTATTCTATTTCTTCAACTATTTCTTCTTCAAGCATAACTTAACTCTTTTATCTTCAGTACATTATAGAAGAGAAAAGCCATAAAAAATTAAACTTCTAATGTCTTATCTAAATCTTCTATTTCTTCAGAAAGATTCATTTTTGACTTCTTTTTACCTTTTTTTTCTGAGATTTTTTCGGCTTCTTCTATGTCTTCTTCTGTTGCCTCTACTCGCTTTATAACTACATCGGGATCATATTGTATTATCTCTGGAGGAAGAGGATTTCCATTCTCTTCGGCATTTTTCTTCAAATCAGCTAAGAGAGCTTTTCTCATTTCTATGTCATCTCTTATGAGATTAAGGAATGCATCTTTTCCTTCTGCTTTATACTCGGTCCCTGTGATACTATCAATCCATTTATATATCTCAGTTCTGACCTTTATTATTTGTTGCTGCCTACCTGTGTCAAATAATATTTCTTCTATATTAGGAAAATATGGCTCATAATAAATAGGTATAGATACAGACATAGGATTTCCTTTTTGATCGACAAAAGGTTTTGAAAATCTATTTTTATCAAATCTTATTTTGCTATTTCTACCTATAAGTCTCTTGCCACCCGGAACTCTATCGTCTTCGACAAAAATCCATGGACTATCATTTTTAGGACACTTAGAAACCTCCATACTCAGAGAAGAATTATGGTTTAGCATTCTTCCTCCCTTTGTCGTTATAGGATTACCGAACATCATTCCTGGCTTCTCTCTCAGTTGATTGATGAATACTACCACAGCGTCTTTAGCTCCAGCCCATTGCACGATCCTGCCAAGATTTTCACTCAAAAGACGAGCTAACAAAGCGACATACTGCTGTTCAGCCTCTGCTTCCATTCTTGCCTTTGGAACGAGGTTGGCCACTGAATCTAAAATGACCAGCTTCACTCCTGATTTTACAAGATTGACTATTCCATCCATGACATCTTCAGCATAATAAATCTTGTCGGGATCTTCGAGATTATGTAAATCCGAATAAAGCAATTCATCTATATCCACTCCATTGATTATGGCCAAATCTTCGCTAAAGCTTTGTTCCGTATCGATCCATGCTACTTTATGTCCCATTCGTTGAGCAAATCCGGCCATTCTATAACATAGATAAGACTTTCCTGATCCTTCTGCTCCATATAAATGAACCAAGCGTCCGCAAGGTATTCCTACCGGTTTTTTAGGGTCATATACTTTATGTTTAGAACCATATACTTCGAAATCTTCTGGCAAGGTTCCAAAATTTATAGCGAAATCCAGATTAAAATAACCTGTGGGTATCTTTTCTACATCTCCCGTTCTCGCTCCTTTTTGAATAAAACCAGATAAACTTTTTAGTGCTTCACTGACCCCAGATGTAGCTGCCTCATTTTTTGTCTTCTTGTCTTTTGACATTATGCTATCTCCATTTTAATTATTAACTTATTATTTTTTACTATATACAATCCCGCTATTTTTAGAACGGGATTGTATCTCCATTTACTTCATCCTCTTTTGGGACTTCTTGTTTAGTAGCCGAAACAGATGAAGACTTTGGTGCAACTTGAGGTTGAACCGAAGCTGGAGCTGGTGAAGATCGACTATCTCTTTCTCCAAAAAGTATCTCTTCTATTTTATCATCTGGAGTAGCTTTGTAGATAAAGCTCAAACGATTATCTTTGAAGAAATCCAACAAAGGACCAACTATTTTTTCTTTTTCTTCCGAAGTTAATGGAGTTCTTCCAACACATTCAAGCTCATATGTAGTTCTTGTTTCTCCACTTTTTATAGCTTTCTTAGTCTTCGTTAATACAAAGTCAGCCCCTTCGGTGCTACTTCCTGGACTCATTCCCGAAGCTTTCTTAGAAAGTTTGAATTTTTCATAAACACCGGGAGTGAACTCAAGAAGTTCTGCTTCTTGAGTGGCTCTATTTATAACAACAATAGCGTGCCTTTCTGTTGGAATAATGTTATGTCTTTTGGCTGTTGAGCAGGTATCTGGATCAGCACAAATAGCTCTACGCCACGATCCGTCTTTATGCTGCCTCATATAGAGCCAAAAGCCGACAGGTTCATGTAGAGGTCTGAATTTGAAAGGCTGATCATATTCGACTCTTGCGAATTTTAGTCTTGGATATTCCTTGAATTGTCCGGTTCCCTTTTTCTTTTGTGTTCCTGATACATCATCCCATCCTGTTGAATTTGCCATTTTCTTTTCTCCTGTATATAAAGTTTAGGATTACTCTTTGTTATAAACTATCACTTATGGGTTTAATCCCATCCTGTCGTTCCAGATTTGAAACTTTTCTTGACTATATTCTTTCCAGTTTCTTCCAGATTTTGCGCTGTTTCGAATGTCTTTTTTTGCTCAGAAAATTTAGACGACTCTTGATTTTCTTTAGAAGGATACACTCCATAGGCATTTGGAATATCTTTAACCGGAGATGCAATCGTAAGCTGTCTTGACAAACTATTGTATGCTCCTGTCAGATTGTTTTTTACTTCTACTAAATTTTCTTTTATTGCTTCAAGCCGAGCAAAATAATCGTCCATATCTCCCATATGCTGATATAATACTCCTCTAAATTTCTCCGCTGGTTTCTCATAAGCTATTATAGCTAAGAACCCTTGAATAAGTTCTAAAAATCTTCTCCAAATATAATATTGATTATTCACTCTTAACTGCATCTCTTGTGTTCTCCAGCTATAATGTTGAACCTCTTTCATTTTATCAACAATAGCTCTGCCATCATATATAACGGATCTTATATCTACCTTCATATCCTTCAGTTCTTCTGACCATTCTTCAAAGGGTATTTCTCCGTCAGGAAGCATTCTTTTTACAAGTTTTTTCTTTTCAGCATAAAAAAGATCGAATTTAGCAGACGGACTTTTAAAAGACCAATCATATTTTTCTGCCGTCAAAGAAGTGGTAGGCACTATGACGGATATTTCTTGAGAAAATTCCTTATCTATTACGTTTTGTTCTTTATTTATCTTATTTTGTTTTGCTATTTCATCTATTTCTTTTTCTGGGGGGAATGCGACTGGTTCTGGTTCTGGTTCTGGTTCTGGTTCTGGTTCTGGTTCTTTGCTATGCTTGCTCGCTATATTAGCCGATGGCAACGTATCAAAACAATCATCGGAAAAAACCATCGACATTTCATTTCCGCTAACTAATGTAGTTTTTATAATTTCTTTTACATCCTCTACCGTTTTCGACGTTTTTTCTTCTAAAGATTCTGTTATAACAGATTGAACAGCATTTATTGGCAACGTTTTAGGCGTTCCAATATCTTCTTTTTTCATTTTTAAATCATTATTCATCATTTTTAAATTTTCTTTGAAAGATAATTTTTCAAATGTATTATCATTAGTGTCTTTAGCAGAAGATGATGACATAATAGTATTATCAGCTTCTGCATTTTCAGAAGTAAGATTTCCTTTTACATCAAACAATTTTCTTATTTCGTCTATATCAGGTATGCCTGCCATCATTTATCCTTTTTACAGGGCATCACAGCCATTGTTCAAATCCACTATGGTTTGTGTTTCTACAATATTCTCTGAAGAGATTTCGGCATTGTCCACTTTATTAATATCGTCCCAAACGGCGTCAAGTGTCTTGTTAAAGTCTCTCATAAGAATAGCCGTTATTCCTTCAGATTTTTTGGCCCTCTCTGCCAAATCAGTCCATTCTACCTCTTCTTCATAACTAACATGAACTTGAACATTTTCATATGTAGTAGTCTGCATTTTGCGGCTTACTGATTTAGTTATTTTAGATTTTCTTTTAGGTTTGATTTCTTTTTCTTCTATTTGAGATGATAATTTCGCTTCTACTGCTTGTTTGTTATTTTCCATTTTGTTTCTCCTCTATCATATATTCAAAATCTTTGATATGAGCTACCACTTTTGGTTTTCTCGAAGACCATGGTGATCCTATTTTGCTCATTTTATCTGTCAGATGTATTCCTATGTATGCCTTAGCTTTATTTCCATCAGGATATATAATATTTTTAGGTTTATCTTCTGTTATAAGTCCCAATGTGCCTAAACTACAAAAAGCCAATGTTCCTTTTGTTATTTTTTGTTTTTTTGAAATCATTTCTTTCTCCAATACATTATAGGTCGAAATATATATTTTTTCAAAAATATATTAAAAAACTTATAAATTATCAAAAATATTTTCAGATATAACACCTTTGCTGGCTGATTTTTTTTGATCCAATCTTATATTTGCGAACATTTCTGTGATTTCTTCACAAGTAAGCTTATTTTTCTTTGTTGAAGATTTTTTAGAAAAAATATCAAGAAATCCGGCTTCATATAATCCAGTAACAACACCACTGTCAACAATGGAAGATGTTTTTACGGCAAGATCTCTCAAGTCATTATAGGGTTGATTTTTTTCTATATCTTTTGCAGCTTCATATCCAACATTTTTTACCATCAGAGCTGGCCTTATCTCTGAAGATGCTATACCTTTCGACATATCGGCCTTTTTCACTATAGAATAGTTTGCCTTACAATCATTTATGCTTTTTGGCAAAAGTTTTATATTCATCTTTTTTAAATCTTTTTCGAACTTTTCTATCTTATCATATCTTCTTCCTATATTGCCTACACACAACATAGAACACATATATTCTTCAGTGTAGTTGGCTTTCAAATATGCCGTCAAAAAGCTATTCGCAGCATAGCAAAGAGCGTGTCCTTTATTAAAACCATATTCAGCAAATTTTACAATAGTATGGTCCCAATAAGATGACGCTATTTCTTCTGGAACTCCATTTTTCATACATCCTTTTACAAATTTTCCTTTTTTTCTATCTATCGCATCTTTTTTCTTTTTGCTTACAGCTTTAATCAAAGCGTATCCGTCAGTCATAGAAAAACCAGCAAGAGCTTTACAAGCTAGAATAATCTGTTCTTGGTATACAATAATACCATATGTATTATCTAAGATTGGTTTCAATAATTTTTCTATTATAGGATGAGGATAAGTTGTAGGTTCAAGCCCTTTTTTTCTATTAGCATAAGAACTTATATATTCCATAGGTCCAGGACGATACAGAGAAAGAACAGCTATTATATCATCAAACTTATCTATACCTATTTCCATTATCTTTTCTTGCATACCTGGACTTTCGCATTGAAAAACTCCAAAAAGTTTTCCTGAATTATATAATTCGAAAGTTTTTTTATCATTCCAGGTTAACTTTTCTATGTCTATATCTATACCATAATTTTGTTTTATCAATGTTATACATTCACGAATAACCGTCAGAGTTTTCAGCGAAAGAAAATCTATTTTGATTAGACCCATTCTTTCTATTTCTTCATACACAAACTGAGTGGCTAAATTTCCATTTTTTACTCTTCTCAACGGAACTATTTCTCTCAAAGGATCGTTAGATATGACAAGAGCTGCCGGATGAATACTTACAGAAGAATACAATCCTTCTATTTTGGGAGCATATTCCACTATCTTTGGATATTTTTCTGTAGCGTACCAAGCGAAATCTTTAAAGTATTTTATAACATCTAAAGTCGTTTTTAGTCTTTCTACTTTACCTCCTGGGCCTCTCACTATAATCGCATCACCTTTAGACTTTGGTAAAGATCCCAGAATCTCGTTTACTTTGATCATATTTTCGCTTTTGTATGCCTTATCTCCTTTGCTAAAAGCACACGCAAGATCAAGAGCTTTAATAGTTCTTGTGACAGCCGCACGGAATTTTAGTTGCTGGTATGTAGCAGTATTAGCAACATATTCTGGACCTCCATATTTTTGTGTTGCGTATTCGTATATCTCGTTTCTTCTATCGGCATCAAAATCGCAATCTATATCCGGAGGGTTTGGTCGTGTAAATGCTCTTCTCGGAACACCAAATTTAGATCCCTCTTCTGGCTTCTTTATTGTTTGTCCTAAAGCATAACAAGTCCAACTATTTATTTTATTTTCTTTTCCTATCCTATGTTTATTTCTTTGCCATCTGTCATAAAAATCTTCAAGATTATTTTTTTCATTTAATCCCTCTGAGTTCTCTAAAAAATCTAACTCATATATCACTTTTTGTGTTATATCTTCATCTTTGATTTTCAAAGATTCCATTATTTCATTTTTTATTTCTAAATGATTTTTCATATTTTATTTTCCAAACATATCTTCTGAAAGTCTTTTCAACTCAGTCCAATCAGTAAGTATTTTTATTTCGCTCAAATTTTCTATACTTTCAACGCAATCAAAAACACTTGTTTTTCTTTGTTCTGCTTCAAATAAATCGTATGGTCCCTCGATCTTTTCAAAGTCAGCAGCCGCTTTTGGAAACCTGACATACCATATTTTTTCTACCCCAAAAAGTTGTTCAGCAAAATCTATATCTTCGTTTATCATATTTTTCTCCTTCAAACATAATCTCTATACATTATAGCCAAACTCTTTTGCCCTTTGTTTAAGTTCCCAAAGGACTCTTTCAAATCTTCTTTGTCTTGTTCCGTTTTTGCTATTTCCGGGTTTTACGACGCGAAGTTTTATTCCAAGGGCTTTACATTTTATTTTTTTTCTTTTATCTCTACTTTTTATTTTTACAAGAGAGCCTTCTCCAAAAATAGGTTTGTAATGGAATATGCCATTTATTTCTATGGCATATTTTATTTCCGGTAGCCAAAAATCAAGTTCTAAAGGTCTAACTATATCCCTGTTGTTTCTTTCATATTTTAGCCCCGTGTTTTTTATTATTTCCTCAAATTCGTTCTCAACATAGGACATTTTTGCCACACTTTTAGATTTGCAAGAAATAGAACAAAAATTACTTCTTGATCTGTTTATCAGGGAAAGCTGTTTTTCGAATCTCTTCTCACAACAATCGCATTTCACTATTTCTTTTTTACTTTGCCATTTATTATGGCACGATTCTGAACAAAAAAAGTTTTTTCTGTTTTTAAATAGGCTCTGTGGTTTTATTATTTTTTCGCCGCAAAAATCACAAACTTTTGTTTCTTGTTTTTTATTGTTCTCAGCCCTACATTCCACAGAACAACAATGAATCGGGTATCTTTTTATCTCAGCAGGAGGCTTGTAAAAATCTTTTTCGCAAACTACACATTTTACCATTCCTTTTTCTCTCAGTTTTTTACTCTTGCACGGCATCGAACGAAAATACAGCCCTGACTTGCTTTTTTCTTTTCTTATTATATCTTTTCCGCAATTAGAACATTTTTTCAAAAAAATATCATACTCTATCATTTCTTTCTCCCATAGTATTATATAAATAAATCTCCTCAATATATATTTCGGTAACCATGGGAGGATTCCTTTATTTTTATTTTATTTTTTCTAATCAAAAGCACTATCTTCATCCTCGGGAAGTGTCTCTTCGTCTTCGTCGTCATCGATAAGTCCTTGAGCGACAGACAATTGAGAATTTTTTTCAGCATCTTCAAACCCCAAATCAGCATCAGTCATATAGAATTGATCATCAAATCCTAAAAACCTTTCCCAAAGAAGACCATATTCTATCGGAGACGGCCCAGAAAATATACCAAGGCATCTCAATAAGACGCTTGCGAACCCAGACCCTCGTCCGAATCCTCTTTGTATTTTTGCTTCCTTTGCGAACTGGTTACAATCTCTAACTATTAAAAAGTTAGAGGAAAAATCTTTGTCTGCTGACTCTAAAGCCAATTTTACATCATTAAGTTCTTTTTTTAACGCTTCAACGTGGTCTGGTTTATTATGCCATCCTAAATCTTTTAAACCCTTCCACGCCAGACTGCATAAATATTCATACTGATCTTTGAATCCTTTTGTGATAGGGAAAGTGGGAAATCTATTCACTCCAAAAAGATTTTTTTCTATTTCTTTATTATCAATACGCTCTGCTATAGACAAAGTATTAGTTAAAAACTGAGGGTAATCTCCAAAAATCTCCGCCATTTCTTGAGCACTTTTCAGATACAACTCCGGATATGGATGTTTCATTCTATTGGGATTTTCTATAGTTGTATTGTGTCCAGAACAAACGTAAAGGTTTTGAATAGGAGCATCTGGTTTTTCAAGATAATGACAATTATGAACAATATATCCATTAGCCAAATAAGTTTCGTCATCTTCAACTTGTATGTTATGAACATCGCAATCTCTAGTTTCTTTGGATATACTTTTTATTCTGACGTAAAAATAATTTTCATCTGAAAAATACTTCGCCCTATTCGTTTTCGGTCTATAATTTTTATAGTTTTTAAAATCAAATTCTTCTATAAATCTTGATAGATTTTCACCCGATAGGGCTAAAACATATAAATCGTTCCATTTTCCTTTTGCCCCTTTATGATTTTTCCTTATCTTTTCTCCCGTTCTTATATTTGGCATAGATAATATGCCAAAATGATTTAACACCTGAGATGCCTGAAAAATAAGCTTTTCACTCGTAGTACCTAAAATAAATGTTTTTTTTCTAAAACACCCATCTCCGTAAAAATAGTATTTTAGGACCGATTTTATCTCGTCTTCAGTATACGTGTTTATATCTTTTATAAACTTCTTCTCGGCCCCCCTTCCGACGAAACTTTCAAAAATAGCAGAAAAAACAAAAGAATTTACTCTTACCTTTGAAAAATTTTCTTCATGAGTTATAGTGGGGTGAAAATTATATTTTTTGAAAAAATCATTTACTATTTTTACAAGATTTTTCTCTCTCCGGTGAAAGCAAAAGTTTATTATTGTTTTATCGATACAGCCTTCTGCTAAAAACAACCCAAGGACTTTATAAAAATCTTCTTCAAGCCTTAGATTTTCTGGAACTCCAGCTTTTTTATCCAACCTAAAGCTTTTTACAAGGCCGTTCACAACTCTTGAGCATTCTTTTTCTTTTACAAAATCATACGAATTTATTATTTTTTTGAAAGATTCGCTTTTACAAAAATCTATTTTATGTCTCGGGATACAAAGAAGATCGTCTTCTTTTATTTCTGATGACTTTATCCACTCTGCTTTTTTTTCGTAGAAACCTGATTTTCCCTTTGAAATTCCTTTTTTTATTCCGCTTAGAATTAATAAAGGATGATTTTTCGTGCATTCTATCTTCCGGGTTCCCAAACCAGGCGTTATAATCATTAACTCTTCATTTATATGTCTTTTATTAATATGCAAGACCTTTTTTAAACGCCCCTCGTGGGTCCATACACAATCTCCTACTTTTATGTTCTTGATTCTTTTTGAACCGTCATCTGTTGATACAAAAGTTTCTTCGGTCAAACAGTCATTAGTTGCGATAATAGGTATTTCAAGTTCGGCACCAAGTTTTATTATTAATGATATTATCTTATATTCCTCAGCTATGCCATGATACATAATCTCAAGAAAAAAATCTTCTCTAAGAATGTCTTTAAAAATTGATGCTATTTTCTTTGCTTCTTCGTATCTGCCATATCTCAAATTAGAATTTATAAGGCCACTCAAACAAGCTGATGAAACCACCAAACCTTTCGAATGCTTAGACAAAGTGTCAAAATCTATTCTTGGCTCAAAATAAAATCCTTCTACCCAAGAAATGTGAGATAATGTACAAAGATTTTTATAGCCATCCCAATCTTTAGCTAAAAGAATAAGATGTTTGTTTCCTCTTTGTCCATCTGGTTGAGTATCCTTGTTTCCGTTTAGCTCTCTGGCAAAATATATTTCTGTCCCCAAAATAGGCTTAATAGGAGAATCTGGCATAGGATTGCCATCTTTGTCCTTTGTTGCTGTGCAAGCAGAAATGAACGAATGAATACCAGAGACTGACCCATGGTCAGTTAGAGCAATAGCGGAAAAACCCATATGTCTTGCTTTTTTGACGAGGGACGGGATCCTTATTGTGCTATCTCCTATCGAGCCGATACTGGAATGTACGTGTAAATGAACAAACTCCTTATTCGACCAAACTTTTTTATTTTGAACTTCTCCCATTCTATTCCTTTAAATCTATTATCTTTTAAAAAATCTAAAATTGTCCAAGATACTTACCAACAACGCTTCTAAAACATTATAGTTAGAGAATGGCTCTCTGGAAATAATAATTGAAATGATTTTTACAGCAAAAATATAACTTTAATATCCCATGCTACTTTCGTTATATCTTATCTTTTTGCCCTTGCGAGTCATAACGTATTTTGGTCGAACTGCCTTTACGTAACTTTTTTCAGCATCCCACACCTCTACCTCTTTCAAGCTAAGTCCACAATAACCGATGCTGCTCGGTATTATCAATCTTTCACAAATTGTTCCATCAATATGGACAAACGGAGCGTCTCTTTTATCAACCGGTCTAATGGTTTCAAAAATTTCACCGGTTTTGGGATGTTTGTATGTATAAATAGGCAAAATTATTCTCCTGCTACAAATCCATTGTCTAAAGATGGGTCCATCTCTTCTAACTTTAACAGGGGCAAAAAGCCATCACAACTCACAACAGCCATAAAATTCACAGCTAGTCTATATAATCTATACGTCTTTGTTATTCCTACAATACTCATAGTTTTCTTCTCTATAGGGTTAGAACAATCTTTTGAATGGCACATATTACAAAGAGGCTCGACTATACCAGATGTAGAAATCAAAAGTTTATCTATAGGGGATAAAGAGCACTTATATTCCATTATTCGACATCCTCTTCTGTTGTTTCTTGTTCTTCGTCTTCTTGCTCTATCTCTTCGTTATATTCATCATCATTATCTTCTTCTTCATCTGTGGCTTTTTTAGCAATTTTTTTATTTATTTTACCGGCAGAACTTTTCTTTATCTTTTTCTTTGCTCCTGATTTTTTAGCTTTTTGAGCTGCGGCTGCTCTTTCCTCGGCCATTTTCTTCAATTTTTCTATTTTATCACTACTAACGGGTTCCATATCTATTCCGCTATCATCATCGTCTTCTTGTTCTTCTTCTTGTTCTTCTTCTTGTTCTTCTTCTTGTTCTTCTTCTTGTTCTTCTTCTTGTTCTTCTTCTTGTTCTTCTTGTATATTTTCCAAATCTTCCACTGATGGAGAAAGAAGACTTTCAACGGGATACTCTATAAATGTCTTCTCTTGCTTCTCTTGTTCCTCTACGGCTTCTCCCTTTGGTCTAGAATCGACTCCAGTTGAATTATCTACCATAGGTAAGGGCAAACCCCCCGAGATGCTTACGTTTTCTCCTGGCCTATTTTTAGGCTTTTGAGATAAAACAGGAAGTTTAGGCTTATTTTCAGAAACTTCTACCATTTTGCTCTTCTGAATATAGTTATTCTGTCTCAAAAAATCGACAGCTTCGGATAGAAGATTAGCCGGTAAAGACATAAAAATATCATCCCCGACATCAAAACTACCTATTTTACCACTTACGGAAATAGTCCTTCCATATTCGTTGGTCTGATGAAGTTTTATCCTGTAAGATTCCTTAGTTTGATCATCCTCATAATCAAAATCTACGGTTTCATTTTTCTTTTTGATTGCCACTTTATTTCTCCTTGCCTTTTAGATACTTTCTAATTTTTAGCCTGTCTTTTCTAAATCTGTCCTTATTATCTTTTATTATCGGCATTTCTATCATTTCTTCTGGCTCAATAAAATTTCCGCATCTTATACATATTTTTCCAAATATATTTGGATAATGTTTTTTGTCCAAAGAAGAAACGCTATTGTATTTTTTTCCACATTTTTCACAAATAATATATTCTTCCATTAGTCGTTATTTTCTTTATCGCCTACGCTGCGATATCCGTAGTTTTTATCAAGAAAATCTGAATCAATAAGATTAGTTTCCCAATAATATTTCCAAAAATCTATATTAGTTCTAACTAAATCGTTAGCCGGAATAATCCTTTTCCATCCGTTTTCTCCTGCCCAAATATGAAGACCTCTTATATCTGGATTAGTAAATATTTCTTCACTGCTTGGAGCATATTCCATTATATAAATGTCTCCATTTTCATAAAAATGAAGCAAAAAACTGGATTCATAAATTCTACCCCCCAAAACCGCACGCATTTGTAGGCCGCTTTCTATCATCCATTTAGGATAGCCCAAGGACTCATTTAGCATTATTTTATTTACATTTTCAAATCTTCCATCTTTGGATTCTAATATAGTTTGATCATCAAATTCAAGTATATATTCTATATCGCTATTACTCATATATTTAGTCCTTATATCGTATTTTTACATCATAATTTATCATAAGCTTCTTTGGCTTTCACTTCCAACCTTCTTTTTTCCATGATATTATTTTTAAATTCTTGTGATTTTTTTATAAAAAGTTTTTCTTTTATAATCATATTATAAACTTGTTCTAATGTTTCAATATCGTTTCTCAAAGCCAACTCATCGACTCTTTTGTACAACGATTCAAGAAAGTCCAGAACTTCCTGATCAAAATCGAATTTCTCTAAAAAAGAATAAGAAATAGAACCAAGTTTTAATAAAATCAAAGCTATATCAGTTTCATCTTTTTTTACATAATTATTTTTTACATATTCCTTCATCTTTCTTATTGTCAAATCCAGCTCAGCTTCATCTGATATATCTATCCCTTGTCCTAACTTTTTTATAGTATCTTTAAAAGATAAACCCTCTAAAGCAGAATATAAAGTTATTATTGAAGAGCCACTTTTACAACCATAGCAGAAATAATTTTCTATATTATCATCACCGATATAGACCGTAAAAGAAGGTATATTTTCTTTATGTATTGGACAACAATATTTTACTCTATTTCCAAAAACTTTAGTTGAAGGAAATATACCTTTTGAAAATAAATAATCAGTTATTTTATTTTTTATTATTATTTCATTTATAAGAGCTTGTTTTATCATAAGACCTCTGCTATATCATCTACGCATAATATATTGTCGTCATCGCTTCCAACCACACTATAATCAAACTCTTCTGAAGCTTCATACCTTATATCAAGATTATCTTTTTTGTCTTCTTCAAAAGACAATTCTTCTTCTTTTACATCTATACTCTTGTCATCTATTTTCTTCATTATGTCTTCTTTATTATTGTTCATCCATTCATCTTCGATGCTTCTTATGACGCTTATTTCTGGCCTTATTTCAAGGACTGCTCTATTTTCATTTTTTCCAAAGCTTTTTTTGCCATAACGACATTTTAGAGGAAAAATCATCAAACGATCATTAGGTTGAGATTCATCAATCATCTGGGCATATATATTATCGGAGTCGGCTGAATAATCATGGCTTCCCCTAATGTCTTCCGAGAAAAATGCCGTTTTATTAGATCCAGTTCTTCTTATTCTCTTTAGGGCGTCTCTGCCAATCTGAGCGGCGGTAACTATAGCAAACCCCTCTTCATGTATCGCTCCCGGTCTTCCCATTGTTCTGAGATCTTTTAGGGCGTCCCCTATCATTTCATCACTTCTTCTTTTTTCTGAGTTAGCTTCTCCTGTTAGGTTGGCTGTATAATCTATAATAACAACTCTCGGTTTAAATATATCTACATGTTTTTCTATTTCTCTTCTAATAACAGAAACTGGAACACGCTCATATGTATCCATTATAAAAAATTGAGCTTCGGAGGGAGATTGTAATTTTTCCGTCATATCTGCCAAAATTTTCACCTCTTCCTCTGACAATAATGTAGGATGTTCTATCTTTTCAAAAGGTATTCCCGTTATATTAGAAAGAAATTTTTCATACATTTTGTCTCTTGGCATTTCCAAAGGCACAAAAAGAACGTTAAAACCCTTCTTCCATATATTTATGCCTATATTTAACATCATGGTTGAATTATGTGTTATTATGTTATTAGCGACAAAATTGTGATCTTTGGGCATAGAAATATCGTAAACTCTCTCTTTTCCTATGGCCTCTATAGAGATTATTTCATCCCAAAATATATCGCTTTCTGACAAATCTGTCAATTCTTTATCTCTATTTAAAAAACGAGCTATTTTCTTTAGTTTTTCTCTTGTAATTCCACTATTTTTACGATTATATATTGGAGGACAATTGCTTCTTGTGGCTCCTTTCCCTTTCAAAAAAACTCTACATTTATATTCCGTAGTTTTATATTTTTTAAATTTATCTTCAATAACGCTCCATATTTGATTCGGTATCAAATCTACATTAGATTTTCCTTTTTTAGAACATATTTTCACACCGTTCAGCACCTTTAGGGCTTTTTTTTGTTTTTCGCCGCAAAACCCTATATTTTTAATATATTTTAACACATCGGAAGAAGCGTAAATAATAACCCTGTATGCTTCTCTTTCGAATTTAGTTCCGTCTTTTTTATTATATGATGATGTGTAAGTAAATATTTTTGATATTATATCAAATTTCAATAAGATATTTCTAACGTCTTCTGCCAACTGTTTTGAAGATGTTGAATAAGAAATTATATTATTATTCTTTACGCCGATGGTCCCGTCGCATGAAAAAAGACCTTGTAAAAAATTAACAATATTAGATTTTTTCCATTTGAATATATCTTTATGAATATTTTTGTTTATTGACAATTTTCCGTCAAGACCATATTTTTTGCCGATAAATCTCAGGCCGTTTATCCGATGATCACATTCATTTTTTCCTGTGCGAAGCATCCTTCCCCCAAGAGAGACGCAAGATTTTTTCATCCTTTTTATGATTTCTTTGTCAATATTGGCGAATTTATATCCGGTCTGAGATGTACCTCCATCAGCAATCATACATCCAAGCCAGAAAGCAAGATCGTTACTCACTTTTTTATTTCCAAAAAAACCCTTTCTTGCAATCGCTATCTTCTCGCCAATCTTTAAATCTTCTATATTTTTATAACCTGTAAAACACAATGCTGGATGATTTTTTGTGCCAGTAAACTTAAAACCAAATTTTGTTTTTATTCTAAAACATTCCCTTATTCCATTGTCGAAAACATTGTTCACCTTTTGAAGGTATATCTTTTTATTTTTATCTAAAGACGGTATAAATACATCCTCTCCTGATTTTACCCGATTATATATATTTTTTATTGAATCATATGTTCCGTCCCCGATTGGACATATCTCACTTTCTGGTAAACATTTGAAGTTCGATACATCCGCACAAATCAAAGTTAATGTTCCAGGAGCAAATCCAACAACCATAGTTCTATCCAACTCTTTTATACCACAAGTAATAAGCTCTGTCTTTATATTCCCACTTCTTTTTTCTTTTACAATATTAAAAAATTGAGGAGCATAAACAGAAACCGATTCGTAAACAGTGGCTATTTTGGTTGCCAAGCTATCTGTCGAAAGATCAGTTATCTTTTTAGCAAACTTTTTTAAGGCTACAGAGCTTCCTTTTGCTTCCATCTCTTTTCTAAATTCTTCAACATAATTAACAGCGTTTTCTGATATAAATCTATCTGTGATTTGCTCTCTATACAAATCGAAATTGTCTCTTTCACCATCTAAAATACTTATTTTATCATAAAGAAAAGATTGTATATTTAACTCTACATTATTTTTTACATGAGACTTGGCAAAACTATAATAAGCCTCTCTTGTCAACAGCGAGTTTTTTCTGAATGCTTCCTCTATAGCAAATAAAATAAATTTGTGATTATTATCAAAATAATGCGGTTTTAGACCGCTATTAACCCAATCACCAACTAAATCTTTATTATTTAATAATAAATTTATAAAAAGCTGTTCTGTTTCTATTTTCTTATCGTCGGCTGTCATTTGATCTCCTCGCAAAGAGAAATAATCATAGTATTTTTATCATTTGCTATTTTTCCTATAGCAACTCCAAATTTACTTTCAAGAGATACTACTGGCTTATTTATGTCAAATCTAAACACAAAAAT
>Ga0172381_10002683_pt1 | contig 19378 bp, 14 predicted proteins | sample Leawel6488metaG_FD_119754 | JGI IMG/M metagenome (GOLD analysis project Ga0172381, IMG submission 119754) | Leachate microbial communities from a municipal landfill in Southern Ontario, Canada - Leachate well 64-88 metaG | ecosystem: Engineered > Solid waste > Landfill > Unclassified | place...
CAAGGGTAACATGATTATAATTGCCGACAGCGGATCCACTAAAGTAGCCTGGAGAATCCTTCATAAGGACGGTACGGTACAGGCCATTCAGACTATTGGGATCAATCCTTTTTTTGTATCGGAAGAAGACATTTACCGGACTTTGGAATATAGTCTCAAACCCGGCATCAAAGGAAATGTGGAACAGGTGTTCTTTTACGGGGCAGGGGTTGCCGGAAAAGATAAAATTGATATCCTCACCCGTTGTTTTGAGCGAGTGTTCCCGGGATGTGAGGTTGAGGCAAACTCGGATCTGTTGGCTGCTGCACGTTGTTTATGCGGGCACGAAAAAGGAATCGCGGCCATTTTGGGAACGGGAGCCAATACGTGTTTTTACGACGGCCAAAAAATTGCAGACAACGTTCCGGCCTGCGGATACATTTTGGGCGACGAAGGTGGCGGGGCGGTGCTCGGCAAAAAATTTGTCTCGGACTATTTAAAAAGAATGTTGCCGGAAGACCTCCGCGAAGCTTTTGAGAAACAATACAAACTGGGACTTTTGGATATCATTGAAAAGGTTTACAGGCAACCTATGCCAAACCGTTTTCTGGCCTCTTTTACCTTATTTCTGGGAGAACATCATACCCATCCCTACATCCGGGAATTTTTGGCAAAAGCTTTTGATGAATTCTTTTTGCGCAACATCATACATTACGATTACAAAACGTATCCCGTGAATATTGTAGGTTCGGTAGCCTTTTATTTCAGGGATCAAGTGGAAGCCGCAGCTACCCGTAACGGGATGAGGGTCGGAAAAATTGTCCGTACACCCGTAGAAGGATTGGTTTCCTATCACAAGGATTTGATCAGTAAACAGAAATGATACAGAATATTACTGAACAGGCATCCCGTTACGATCGTCTGGAAAAAATGTCCGTCAGGGAACTGCTGGAAAACATAAACCGGGAAGACCATACAGTCCCTCAGGCCGTCAAACCCTGTATACCATATATCGAAAAACTGGTGGAAGGTATAGTTCCGCGAATGCAGGAAGGAGGGCGACTTTTTTATATTGGAGCCGGTACCAGCGGGCGTCTGGGAATCCTTGATGCATCAGAAATTCCGCCAACCTTCGGTGCTCCTTACGATCTGGTCATAGGACTTATTGCGGGAGGAGATACCGCTATCCGCAGGGCAGTGGAACAGGCAGAAGACAGCATGGATGCCGGTTGGCAGGAATTGTTGTCTTACCATATTGGTGTGAACGACGTCATTGTGGGAATAGCCGCTTCCGGAACGACCCCGTATGTCATTGGTGCATTACGCAACGCCCGCAGGCAGGGATTGCTGACGGCATGCATCACATGCAATCCCGATTCCCCTGTTACAAAGGAAGCCGATATACGCATTGTCGCAGTGGTAGGTCCCGAGTTCGTTACCGGGTCTACCCGTATGAAATCCGGTACGGCCCAGAAACTGATCCTGAACATGATTTCCACAGCCGTTATGATACGTATGGGGCGTGTCTCAGGCAATAAAATGGTGGATATGGAGCTGACCAATGCAAAACTGGTAGACAGGGGCACGAAAATGATCATGGAAGATACCGGTATAACGGATTACCAGGAAGCACGCGCCCTTTTGATGAAATACGGAAAGGTTCGTAAAGCCGTTGAAGCCTTCAAAAAAGAAGAGGATGTTTGAACCCCGTTACAATTCTGAATTGCTCCAAAAGGCGGTGGATGCCTTTTCCCGGCTTCCGGGTATCGGACCCAAATCTGCCCTGAGGCTTGCGTTGTACTTGTTGCGTCAGCCGGTAGAAGAAGCTGACAGCCTGGCAGAAGCCGTTGCCGATCTGCGTCACAAGGTCGTATATTGTTCTGAATGCCGGATGATATCGGACGCTCCCGTATGTCCGGTGTGTTCGGATCCCAAACGGGACAAAGGGATTATCTGCGTGGTGGAAAATGTCAGGGATGTCATGAGCATAGAGCATACCGGCCGTTATAAAGGTCTCTACCACGTACTGGGAGGTATCATTTCTCCCATTGACGGCATAGGTCCTGCTGATCTTGCCGTGGAGCCTCTTTTGGAAAGACTGGAAAAAGGGAACGTCCGTGAAGTGATCCTGGCCTTAAGCACAACTATGGAAGGAGAAACAACGTGCTTTTACCTGTACAAGAAAATGGCCCCGTGCCATTTGAAAATAACCACAATAGCCCGCGGTGTGGGCTTTGGCGATCAGCTTGAATATACCGATGAACTGACATTGGGAAGATCCATTGAAAACAGACAACTCTTTAAACCTGAATAACCAATCATTTACCTATGGAACATTCCTTTCCCCTTTCCTGGCTGTTGACGGCTTTTGCAATATATACGGCCCTGCTTTTTCTTGTATCCTGGATAACCTCGCGAAAAGCCGACAGCAATTCCTATTTCCTGGGCAATAAGAAATCGCCCTGGCCTATTGTGGCATATGGTATGATCGGAACTTCCATTAGCGGGGTTACTTTCATTTCGGTGCCGGGTAACGTAATGAATGAGAATTTTTTCTACATGCCGCTTGTGCTGGGCTTTGTATTAGGGTATGTGGTTATCGCCAAAGTATTGCTGCCTCTGTATTACAAAATGAATGTAACCTCCATATACTCTTACCTGGAAAGCCGTTTCGGGTTCAGTACATATAAAACGGGTGCCGCCGTTTTCATGGTATCACGTGTTTTGGGTGCTGCTGTAAGAATATTCATGGTGGTGCTTGTTTTACATACGTTCCTGCCGGCCGGGTCTGTTCCGTTCTGGGTTGTAGCTGCTGTATTTATGTTCCTCATTTTTCTCTACACTTTTAAAGGTGGTGTAAAGACCATTATTTGGACAGATGTTTTACAGACAACGTTTATGCTTCTTGCCTTGATTCTTACCGTTATCACAATATCTAACCGGATGGACTGGAATCTGGGAGAAATGACAAAAGCGGTAACGGCTACTGATTATTCAAGATGGTTCAACTGGGACTGGAGCGCATCCAACAATGCAGTTAAGCAATTTATCAGCGGTATTTTCATTACTATTGTTATGACCGGCCTTGACCAGGAGATGATGCAAAAAAACCTTTCCTGCAAAAACATAGAATCGGCACAAAAAAATATATACACAACCAGCATTATTTTAGTTATAGTCAATATAATGTTCCTGTTTCTGGGAGCCGTGATGGCTATTTACGTAAGTCAAAGACTGGGTGGTATGGAAGGCATAGGATTGGCAGATGCTGCAGGGGTCTTCACTAAAGCACAAACGGACAAGCTTTTTCCGGTTATCGCATCCCAATACCTGGGCTTGGGCGTGGGGTTGTTCTTTATTATTGGACTGATCTCTGCTTCATACCCGAGTGCGGGAGGGGCATTAACTTCCCTGACTACTTCTTTTTGCATAGATTTCCTGGGGTTTAACAAGAGGGAAGATATTGCGCAGGCCAGGAAAGACAGGATCCGCAAGATCACGCACGCATCTTTTGCTGTTCTTTTCTTCTTTATCATCCTGATCCTGTACGTGGTAAACAATCAGGCTATCATTAACCTGGTATACCTGTTGGCCGCTTATACATACGGACCCCTTCTTGGATTCTTCTTCTTTGGGATCCTTACAAAACACCGTGTCCGTGACCGTGTGGCACCCTACATTGCTTTGGCATCACCCCTTCTCTGCTATTTGGCGGATTTGGCACTAAAGACATGGTTTGATTTTGGTTTGGGCTTTACCATATTAATTATCAATGGGTTACTTACGTTCTTTGGAATGTGGCTCTTTCGTGAAAAAACAACCCGAACAGCAAACTGATGTTTGTTCGAAAAAAAAAGTTACATTTGCAAAAATTATTCTATCAGAGCTGATGCCGGACGGTTAAATAACCATATACTCCCTCGCTTGCAAGGACTTAAAAACATGAGTATGCATATTGGTATAAAACATACAGGAAGTTCATGGGCCTGCTGGCGAATTGCTCATAAAGTAAGATCAAAGCCGCGAAGTAGAAGGTAAACGTTTGCAACCGAATGTTTAACCTTTCAATCTTCGTATTATGATCGAAATTTTTTACAAATCAAAAGGACAAGTCTTAAGCAACACTGAAGTAAAGATCCTGGATAAACTGGGATTGGATGATGTTTTATGGATCGACCTGCACAATCCAACGGGAGAAGAAAAAAGAGCGGCCGAAGAATTTCTGGATACGACATTGCAAAGCAGAGCGCAGGCAGAAGAAATTGAATCTTCGTCCAGGTATTTCGAAACCGAAACCACTATATTTGCCAATACCAACTTTTTGATCCCGGGCCCGGACGATTATTCATCGGAACCTGTTTCTTTTATTATATCCGAGAGTATTCTGGTCACTCTGCGTCATACACCCCTCAGGACTTTGTCCGAGGTGCAGCGAAAGCTAATAAGTAATTACAGACTTTTTCCCACCGGGTATCATATCATGGTGAGCATTCTGGAAAACCGGATAGACGTGGATGCAGATTTGGTTGAGATCCTTTCCAAGGAAATTTCGCAACTTTCCAGACGTATTGATCTTGGTGAGTCCATGGGTGAAAACTTTCTGTTGGATGTAAACCAGTTGCAGGAAAACACTATGGTGATCCGTGCCAACGGTGTGGACAAACAAAGAGTCTTATCGGGAATTCTGAAAAGTGACAAATTCCCCAGGGATGTGTATTCCAAGCTGGAGGTCCTGAACAAAGACGTGGATTCACTGATCCATCACGCCAATTTCAGTTTTGAACGCCTTGAATACCTTCAAAATACGGCAATGGGTCTTATCAACCTGGAACAGAACAAACTGATGCGGGTTTTTACATTTGTATCTTTGTTGTTGATGCCACCCACTCTGATTGCCAGTATTTACGGGATGAATGTGAAATTACCCATTATTTCTGAACATAAGTGGTGGGATTTTGCCGTCTTGCTGTTTCTGATGCTGTTAACTGTTGTGACAGCTATATGGTTGTTTAAGAAAAGAAAAATGATCAAATGAACCCAGGCTTGGCAATTAGCGAAAGAGTAGCATTTTTAAGAAAAACATCGTACCTGGCCGAACCGTCTTTGAGCATAGAAAGAGCCAGGATCCTGACGGATTTTTATAAAAATAATGAAGGAAAATATCCCGTTCCAATTTTGAGGGCTATGTCTTTCAGGGAATTATGCCAAAAACAATCCATCTATATTGGAGCACAGGAACTGATAGTGGGAGAAAGGGGACCCCGTCCCAAAGCAGTGCCTACCTTCCCGGAACTGACCTGTCACAGTGTCCGGGACCTACGGATACTCAATACCCGGGAACGGCAGCGTTATTCAGTAACAGAGGAAGACATACGCATTTATCATGATGAGATCATACCTTTCTGGGAAGGAAAGACACTGAGGGAGCAAATCTTTTCCGTTTTACCGGCTGACTGGAAACTGATGTATGAAAGCGGCCTTTTTACCGAATTTGCGGAACAGAGGGCTCCGGGGCACACTGCCCTTGACGGTAAGATCTACAAATACGGAATGAATGATTTCCGTCGCCGGATAGCAGGAGTATTATCAGGATTAAGTAACACAGAGGATACGGATACAGGTCGGAAAAAAGAAACGCTGCAAGCCATGGATATTGCTTGTGAAGCTTTGGTGATCTTTGCGGAACGTCATGCTGAACTAGCTATGGAAATTGCGGGGGACTGCAGGAAACATGGTGACAGCAAAAGGGCGGTTGAACTGGAAAGTATAGCTGCTATATGCCGGCGCGTACCGGCCAATGCTCCTTCCACATACCGGGAGGCATTGCAAATGTATTGGTTTGTACACCTGGGAACCATAATGGAACTTAACGGATGGGATGCCATGAATCCCGGTCACCTGGACCAGCACCTGGAACCTTTTTACCTGAATGAAATAAAATCAGGAACACTTACGGAAGATGCAGCCCGGGAATGGATGGCCTGCCTGTTTATAAAAGTCAACAACCATCCGGCTCCGCCAAAGGTAGGAGTTACAGCACGCGAAAGCGGCACTTATAATGATTTTACAAACATCAATATTGGCGGGGTGAGGCCCGATGGAACCGATGCCGTGAACCCCGTATCTTATATTATGCTTGAGACACTGGGAGAACTACACCTTCTTCAACCCGGCGCCTCGGCACATATTGCATCCTGTACTCCCGATCGTTTTTTACTGGAAAGTTGCCGGATCATACGTAAAGGCTACGGGTATCCCTCGCTTTTCAATCCCGATGTTTATATCAAAGAATTGACCAGGCAGGGAAAAACCATTCGGGATGCCCGGGAAGGGGGTTGCAGCGGTTGTATAGAAGTAGGCGCTTTCGGTAAAGAAGCTTATTTATTGACGGGATATCTGAACGTAGCAAAGATCCTTGAGGTTACACTTAATAATGGAAAAGATCCCGTTACAGGAAAAACGATTTGTCTGAAAACAGGCGATCCCACTCGGTTTGATTCATTTGAAACCTTTTACGAGGCTTTTATAAAGCAGCTTAATTACGTTATAGATACCAAGATCAGGGTGAATGCACAGATTGAGCGCCTGACAGCCCAAATGACACCGGCCCCTTTCCTTTCTGTGTTGATAGATGATTGCATAGAAAACGGGAAAGACTATTATGACGGGGGCCCCAGGTACAATACGTCGTATATTCAATGCACCGGTCTTGGAACGGTAACGGATAGTCTGTCTGCCATCAAAAAGCATGTTTATGAAGACCGGAAGTGGTCAATGAAGGAATTGTTGCAGGCGTTATCTGAGAACTTCAGGGATAATGAACCCATGCGGCAGTATTTGATCAACAAAACCCCGTTTTTCGGCAATGATGATAATTCTGCTGACGGTCTGGCTGTGAGACTCTATGAAGATATGTTCCTTGCCATAGACGGGAAACCCAATATTCGCGGCGGCGTTTTTCATATGGATCTGCTTTCTACTACCTGTCATGTGTATTTTGGGTCGGTTACCGGAGCTTTGCCAAACGGGCGAATGGCCGGACGATCACTTTCAGATGGGACTTCTCCTTCACACGGAGCCGACACAAACGGACCTACGGCCGTTATTCGCTCCCTTTCCCGTTTGGACCAGGAAAAATCAGGAGGGACCCTGCTCAACCAGCGTTTTTCACCTTCAATGATGAAATCGGACAGGGACCTGGAAAAACTGGCATTCCTGATCCGTTGTTATTTTGAATCGGGAGGACACCATATACAATTTAATGTAGTGGATACCCAAACACTCTGTAAAGCTCAAAAAGAACCTGAATCATACCGGGATCTGATGGTACGCGTCGCTGGGTACAGTGACTATTTCAACCACCTGGCACCGGCTTTACAGGAAGATATCATTTGCAGGACCATGAACCGGGAAATTTGAGACCATGTCTGTTCAAGGATGTATTTTTGATATTAAACGGTATGCCATTCATGACGGCCCGGGCATTCGTATGAGCCTGTTCTTTAAAGGATGTCCTTTGTCCTGCCAGTGGTGTCACAATCCTGAGGGGATAGATCCCTTGCCGCAGCTTATCTTCAATAAGTCCCGTTGTTTGGGATGCAATGCTTGTGAGGATCATACCCTTGCTGATAATTGTCCGTCGGGAGCATTGGAATTATGTGGAAACTATATGGAATCCGGACAGGTTATGGAGCTCATTCTCAAGGAGAAAATGTTTTTTGACCGTTCCCGGGGCGGAGTTACTTTTACAGGGGGTGAACCGCTTGCCCAGCCCGTTTTTTTATTGAACCTTCTTAAAACGTGCAAGGGAAAAGGAATCCATACAGCCGTAGATACGTCCCTTTATGCTTCCCCTCAGGTGGTCAGGGAAATGATCCCCTACACCGGCCTGTTCCTGGCAGATTTGAAAATAATGGATCCTTTGCTTCATAAAAAATTTACGGGAGCAGACAATGCCCTGATACATGAAAATCTGCGCCATGTGGCCTGTTCCGGAGTCCCGTTTATTATCAGGATCCCTTTTATACACGGAATTAATGACAACGGATCGTGTATTGATGAAATGATCCGTTTCATTCTTGAATTACGCGATCCCGGCAACTTGAAAGGGATTCATCTGCTTCCTTATCACAATTTTGGGACAGATAAGAAAAAACGAATTATCAGCGGAAAAGTGCCGTTTCAAAAATCTTTCTCAACTCCTCATAAAGAGAGTATAGATTCTTTGTTTTTGAAATTTCAATCGCTTGGAATAGAGACTGTGATAGGGGGTTGATCCGTTACATTACAACGGGAGCGGTTTTCTTTTCCAGCCAAACCGATTCATCATAAGTCAGGAAGGGAGCCAGTTTTGTATAAACAGACCTGTTGTAGGCGTTAAGCCATTCCACTTCTGATGGTTCCATAAGTGAAATTAGGAGCGGGGAAGTGTCTATATGACATAAAGTTAGTGTCTCAAATCCCAGCCAGATCCCGAATTCGTTCTCTTCCAATAAGTTGCACAATAAAACATTTTCATGACGAACACCGTGTGATCCTTCCCGGTAGATACCGGGTTCGTTGGACGTGATCATGCCCGGAAGGAGGTCCTGATCTCTCCAGGTCATTCTGATATCCTGCGGACCTTCGTGAACACAAAGAAAATGCCCGGTTCCGTGCCCGGTCCCGTGTCCGTAATTTATGCGATGCCTCCACAAGGGATCCCTGACGAGCATATCCAGATGGGTCCCTTTGGTCCCTTTCAGAAAAACGGCCCGGCTCAAGGCTATCATTCCTTTTAAAGCCAATGTGTAATCTTGGCGTTCCGCCTGTGTTAAGGGGCCTAACGGGACGGTACGGGTAATGTCGGTTGTACCGTATAAATAATGTCCGCCGGAATCTATCAGATACAACCCTTTTTTCAAAAGACTAAGGGCAGTCTTTGGATTAGGAGCATAGTGCGGCAGGGAGGCGTTGGGTCCGTATGCCGAGATGTATTGGAAACTGTCTCCCATAGCTCCTTCGGCCAGTGTACGCATCCAGGAAAGTTTTTTTGCGGCATCTGTTTCTGTCAGAACAATGTCTTTTTCAAGTGATCTTACCAGCCAGAAGAAAAAACGTTCCAGGGCAATTCCGTCATTAAGGTATGCTTTTCTGAATCCATTGGTTTCAACAGAATTCTTGATGGCTTTGTCAAGGATTACCGGAGACTGAACATCCTGAACAGTACAATTTGCGATTAAAGCTTGGAATGTGCTGTAATTCAAAGTGTTACCATCGGCCATGATTCTGGTCTGAGGCGGCAGGGATTGCAGAACAACTGGAAAGGAATCATACGGCATGACCGATATACCCTGTTCCCTGAGAATCTGAATCACATTCTCACTTACTTTCCCCGGAGTGATAAAAAACGTGGCGTTCTTTTCATCTATCAGGGCATAAGAAACGGCTACCGGATTGAACGGAATATCATGGCCACGAAGGTTGAACAGCCAGGCTATCTGATCCAGACTGTTCAGAACGATATGCGAACAGCCCTCTTCTTTGATTTGTTGGCGTAAGTGCTCCAGTTTTTCGCGGGCAGCTTTTCCGCTGTATTTTTCTTCAAGAATAAAAACAGGGTTCAAGGGCAATCCCGGCCTGTCATTCCATATGGCGTTTAGAAAAGAAGCCCGGCTATCTAAGGTAGCGTCCAGGCCTTTCAGTGCTTTTCTCAGGCGTTCTGCGTCCCTGTACGTCACACATTCTCCGTCAATACCCACTATGGCGCCGGTAGTAAGGTTTGTAGCCAGCCATTCAGGATAATCTACTGCTTTGGGTACGCGTAAAGGATGCAATTCAAATTCCGTTCCTTCCAGTTCCTTCCGGGATTGGATAAAGTATCGTGTATCTGTCCATAATCCGGCATGATCACGGGTGATCACCACCGTTCCGTAAGAACCTGTAAAACCCGATATCCATTTTCGTTGTTGCCAGCGTTCCGGCAGGTATTCACTTCCGTGAGGATCTGTACCTGAAATTACAGCTGCGTCCCAACCGGCTTTCTGCATCAGCAATCTGAGTGCCTGGATTTTTTCTGAGATGTTCATGATCTAGTTTTGTTTTTTTATTACAACCCGGTTAAATACCATGAGACCTGCCACACTGGTTAATCCTATACAGCTGAAAATTATCCATAATATATCCGGTCTGCCCAAATTATCAACAAAGTGATTGTACAAAGGAGCGCCTATGAATCCGCCCACAAAACTTCCAATGACACTGCAGAAAAAAGAATAACCCATATAAAGGCCCTTTTTGTCTGCAGGAGCAATAAGGCCTACAAAAGAATTGAATTTGGGATGAGCTGTCATTTCTCCCAGTGTAAAAACAATACAGCCAATTATAAATACCCACGCATCTCCCGAAACCGCAAGTATGGCCATGCCCAGGGTTCCCAATCCGATACCGGTTATGATTGTAGGGAGTGCTTTAAAACGATTGACCAGCCTGGAAACAAATAATTGCAGCAGTATTATGACCCCGGCATTGAGGACGGTAACGTGTTCCACATCAAATTTCCATCCGGCAGGTTTTCCTGTGACCCATTCCAATGCAGTATTTACGGCATGATTCACGGAAGTCATATCCATCTGGTCGTGAACATACCACAAAACAGTGCCGTACATTTGAAAATACATGATCCAGAAACCGGAATACAACAATATCATTACAATAAACTCCCAGTCCCTGAATACCAGAACCATATCTTTGAAGACCCTGGTTACTGATTTTTTGGACCTTTGGTGCTCGGGTTCTTTGTAAAAGAAAATATTGATAAGCAGGAGCACAATCCCGGCAGCTGCAGCCATCCAGAAAACATATGTGTAAGACTGCTTTTTCAATACGGGAACCAGGATCAGAGGAAAAAGAAAAGCACCAAGATTAATGGCCCAGTAAAATATGCCAAATCCAAGCGTTGAATTCTTTTCATTTGTTGCGTGAGCTATGGTCCCGGAAATGACAGGCTTAAACAAACCGGCACCTATGGCCATGATTATGAGAGAAGCAAAGACCAGTCCGTAGGATTCAGTTATGCCTGTAAGAAAATAACCTGTTGCCAGAAACGTGAATGACACCATCAGCAGATTCCTGAACCCGTATCTGTCTGCCAACGCTCCTGCAAATATCGGAAGGAAGTAGAGCAGGGGAGGAATCGTCCCCATTATGGCACCGGCAGCCTCCCTGGAAAAACCCAGTCCTCCTTCATCTCCCGTAAGAACCAGATAAACCGATAAAACGGAAAGGACCCCGTAATAGGCTCCCCGTTCAAAGAACTCCATAATTACTGCCGTCCAATAATTTTTTGGGAAAGATCTTACCCCGGAATTGTTTTTATTCATAAAAATGGGTTAAAAAATGATCCTGTAAAGTTACATTCTTTTGATAATTAAAAAATAACGTTTACTTTTGCAGCCCCTTGTAAAGGGATTATAAATAAAGTCTAACTTTCTAATTCTTACTGAAATTAAACAAAATGGCAAAAGAAAAAGATTTGTCCCCTAAAAAGAGCCTGAAAGAAGATCAGGACCCGGATGAGATCGTTATCCGGAAAAACGAAGAGATTGAAGATTATTCAGAAGATCTTAACGCATCAGAAAACCAACCTAAAAACAGGATCAGCAATGCATCCGTTCCCTGTGATCAGTTTGACTGGGAAGCTTTTGAAAAAGAAACCGTATACGATACACCAAAAAGCGTTATAGAAGATCAGTATCTTCAGACACTGAACAAGGTGATTGAAAATGAGATCGTAGAAGGTACCGTTGTTTCCCTTAACAAAAGAGAAGTCATCGTAAACATCGGGTTTAAAAGTGAAGGAGTAATATCCGTTAACGAATTCCGTTACAATCCTGAACTGGCTGTAGGCGACAAGGTGGACGTTTATGTTGAAACTGCTGAGGATAAAAAGGGACAGTTGATATTATCACATAAAAAAGCCCGTTCCCTGCGTTCCTGGGATCGCATAAACGAGGCTTATGATAAAGATGAAATCGTCAAAGGATACATCAAGTGCCGTACAAAAGGCGGTATGATAGTGGATGTATTCGGAATTGAAGCATTTTTACCGGGTTCGCAGATAGATGTGAAACCTATCCGTGACTACGATATATTTGTAGATAAGACCATGGAATTCAAGATCGTGAAAATCAATCACGAATACAGGAATGTGGTCGTATCACATAAAGCCCTGATAGAAGCCGAACTGGAAGCCCAGAAAGCGGATATCATAGGGAAACTGGAAAAAGGCCAGATACTTGAAGGAACTGTCAAGAACATAACTTCTTACGGTGTATTTGTTGACCTGGGAGGTGTTGACGGACTGATCCATATAACTGACCTTTCCTGGGGCCGTATCAACCATCCTGAAGAAATTGTACAACTTGATCAGAAGATCAATGTGGTTATCCTGGACTTTGACGATACAAAAAAACGTATTGCACTTGGTCTGAAGCAGCTGACACCTCATCCGTGGGATTCACTTGGAGACAACATTACCGTGGGAACGGTCGTGAAAGGACGCGTAGTGGTTATAGCCGATTACGGAGCCTTTGTTGAGATCCAGCCGGGTGTGGAAGGTTTGATCCACGTAACGGAAATTTCATGGTCTTCACATTTGCGCAGTGCCCAGGATTTTCTGAAAGTAGGACAGGAAGTGGATGCTGTGGTTCTGACCATAGACAAGGAAGAAAGAAAGATGTCACTGGGTATCAAGCAGCTCAAACCCGATCCCTGGGCCACTATCAATGAAAAGTATCCAGTAGAGTCAAAGCATAAAGCCGTTGTACGGAACTTTACCAATTTCGGCATTTTCGTGGAATTGGAAGAGGGCGTGGAAGGTCTGGTCCATATCAGTGATCTGTCCTGGTCCAAAAAAGTGAAACATCCTTCGGAATTTACTTCAATTGGAGAGAACCTGGAAGTAGTTGTCCTGGAAGTAGATCAGGAAAACAGACGGCTTCGTCTGGGGCACAAACAACTGGAAGAAAATCCCTGGGAAGTGTTCGAAACGGTATTTACTCCCGGATCCGTTCATGAAGGTACCATTACCAATTTTGTGGATAAAGGAGCGACGGTTACATTACCTTACGGAATTGAATGCTTTGTTAGTCAGAAGAACCTTGCCAAAGAAGACGGTACAGCCGTTACCCTGGAAGAGAAACTGCCTTTTAAGGTTCTGGAATTCAATAAGAACAGTAAACGTATTACGATATCTCATACACGTACCTGGGAGCAGGATGTGAAAAAAGAACCCGTTGCCAGGGAAAATTCCGGTAACGAACCTGAAAGCACCCAGAAAGCTGTCAAGAAATTGAAAGCCAACTTGGAAAAAACGACATTGGGAGATATTTCCGATTTGGCTGCCCTGAAATCGGAAATGGAACAAAATGCCGCTAACGCTGACTAGTCTTGGATGTGCTTCGGCACTTCCTACAAGAGATACCTATTTTACCGCTCACGTATTGAACATACGTGGGCGGTTATTTTTGCTGGATTGCGGTGAAGGAACCCAGTTAAGACTGCGGCAGCTGGGTATATCCACGGGATCGATAGATCATATTTTCATTACCCATTTGCACGGGGACCATGTGTTCGGTTTGTTGGGAATGCTTTCCACCATGCATTTACTCAACAGAAAACTGCCCTTGTATATTCATGCTCCCGGGGGATTGGAAAAGATGATCGCTTTTTATTTTGATTTCCTGGGAGAACGAGAACCTTCCTTCGATATCGTTCATGAAAAAGTACAGACTGAAGGACTTTCACCAATACTGGAGACAGATACGGCGGATGTGTCTGCATTCCCTTTAAATCACAGTATCCCTGCATACGGTTATTTGTTCCGCGAAAAACCTGTCCGCAAAAGTTATCCCAGGTCTGTTGCCTACTGTACCGATACGGCTCCCCGGCCTGAAATTCCTTCATGGATAAAAGGAGTAGACCTGTTGTTCCACGAAGCTACTTTTCTGGAACAGGACTTTGTTGCGGCAGAAAAATACCTTCACAGTACCGCCCGTCAGGCAGCCCGGACAGCACTTGATGCAGGAGCAGGCCAATTGCTCCTGGGACATTTTTCGTCCAGGTATAAAAAAACCCCGGCCTTTTTGGCCGAGGCAAGGGAAATATTCCCCAACACTGAACTGAGTACGGAAGGCCGTACATTCACTGTCCCGCGCAAGTTTATCCAAGCAGAGGCTGAATAACCCCAAAGATAAGGTAAGCAACCAAAAGGGTAAAGACTATGTTCACACCCTGTGCAGTTAGGAATGCTTTCAGGGGTTGGCGGTTTTCCTTAGAGAAAATTTCTTTAAACCGTGTTTCCAGACCAATACAAACAAAGGCAATACTGAACAGGGAATTGCTGAATCCTTTGGTGATCTTTCCAACGACCTTGGCGTCTTCAATACTGAAGAAAATACTGAAGATCAGGGAAGCAAGTACAAATCCTACGACAAATTTCGGGAAACGATCCCATATCAGTTTTATTGTAGGTTTTTCCTGTCCTTCTTTTCCTTTATAAGTCCAGTAAAGAGCTATCAGGAAGGCTGCAACACCCAGCAGCACGTTTTGGGAAGACTTCACAATAATGGCCGTTTGAGCGGCTTCTTCTCCCAACATGGTACCTGCGGCAGCTACGGCCCCGGTGGTATCAATGGTCCCACCCAGCCAGGCACCGGCAACCGATGAAGACAATCCCATCAGTTCTGAAAGCCACGGCAACAGGTACATCATGGGAATGGCGATCACCAGCACGAGTGAGATCACCGTTGACAATTTTTTGTTGTTTCCCTTGATCACACCGCATGTGGCAATGGCGGCAGATACACCGCAAATGGAAACACCACTGGCCAGCATTGTGGCCATTTCATCATCGACTTTCATTTTACGGGCAACCCAGAATGCGAAATTCCATACAACAAGAACAACCACCAAAGCCTGGGCCAGGCCGTATGCACCGGCTTTCATGACTTCCCCGAACAAGATGGTGGATCCAAGTGTGATGATACCTACCTTAATGTAAAATTCACTCTGAATGCCCGGTTTCAGCCATTTTGGAACGCCCACGATGTTACTGATGATCAATCCGAAAATTACGGCAAAAAATACGGATTCCAGCCCGGTGGATTTTACGGCGGGAATGGCTGCAACTACATTGGAGAGAAGCGCCAGAAGATAGATCGCAAGAAATGAGAAGAACAATCCTTTCAGGGGTTTTTTAAGAATAAACGATGTCAGGTAAGTCACAAGCATCAGAAAAACAAACATATACCCGGCATCCAACCATTCTTTGGCCGTAAAAAGGGTTTTTGGCATCCTGGGCATAACGGCAGGTACTATAACCGCCAGCGCCAGAATGATGGTAGCTGCAACTACTATGATCCAGTCTTCTGTCATAAATTGTTTCCACCACGACTGTTTAGTTTCTTTAGTCATAAAAATCAGGTTTTAGTTAGTTATCTTCTTTAGAAACGTGCCGTAAGCATAATGCCCAGCAATCCGTTGTTGTTCTCTTTTTCAATAAATGTCCTGTAGGTATAATTGACCTGCAGACGGAACATTTTGTGCGGCCAGTAGTCAAACCCCACCAGGTAGTTTATTTGTCGCGAATTTTCATTGGCCAGGTCCTTACGCATAAAATCGTATTTTAGTAAAGGCTGAAATTTTCCTGCGAATTTATAACCGGCAACAACGTAGAAACCGTCGCTGTCTGTCTGGTCGGTTTTTCCTTTCAGGTATTCACCTCTAAGCAGTATGTCCCCGTCATCGTACCGGGCTCCGAAGCCGTAACGTGTTCTTGGGTTCAGGTCTCCGTCTTCCCCTATCTTTCCGTTGTAGTAGGATGCGGTCAGGGTTACCGGGCGAATGGGATGGATCTCCAGCCGGCCTGTAATGTCCTTATGTTTGTTGTTGTCTTTTACATTGATGCCCGTTCCGTTGTACAGACCTACCACGTAATCAATAATATTGTAACCGTCCTGTTGGAAAAAGCCACCGTATACGGCAACTCCCAGGTCTCGTCCGGCTCCTTTGCTTCCTGCAAGGTCATTAATTCCCGAAAGGTAACTGACAACCTGTGAATTCTCCATGGTTTCCAGTGTCAGTGGCCCGTAAGGGTTTTCAAGAGAAAAAGCCAGTTTGAACTGACCTGCCTGAATATTGAACATAGGACTGAATTTCAACCTGACATACGCATCAATGATCTTTGGAGAAGACGCAAAGTCTACCTGCAATCTGTAATCGAGCCATTTGACAAGGTCGCCTTTAAAATCAAGTCTGGCGCGTCGGATGTCAAAAGAGTTTTGATCGTTTTCATACTGGTATCGTAAGTTGATAAATCCCGATAGTTTCGGAAGTTTTGACACGATACTTTCCAGATTGGATGTTCTTTCTTCAAGCGCTGATACCTGTGCCCCTGCAGGTATGCCGATAAAGAAAATCAGAAACAATACGATAACGGGCCGGATAATTGTTTTCATAAAGATCAGGTCTGTAAAATTGTATAAGGTTAGATAGTAAATGCAAATATAGTAAAAGCATTTACTAAAAAAATAACCTGTTTCAAAAAAAAGGAAAGGGGAGTAATATTTATTACATTTGTACCATATGAAAAAGATCCCCTTTATTCTACCGGTATTGACTTTCCTGTTGATGGTAAGTCGGCCTGCATACACACAAATATCTGATGACGGATTGAATCAGCAGGTTAACAAAATGGGACAGGCGTTGTTTTATGTCGGACAGTACTATCTTGACAGTATTGATACGGGAGCATTAGTGGACGGCATGATGAAAACACTGGTGGATCAGCTGGACCCGCATTCAAGTTTTATACCTGCAGATGAAGTGAAAGCCATGAACGAACCACTGGAAGGTAATTTTGATGGGATAGGCATTGAATTTGCCATTATACGGGATACACTGGTCGTAGTTAATCCGATAGCAGGGGCCCCGTCTGAAAGTGTGGGCATAAGGGCTGACGACAGGATAGTGGCTGTGGATGGTAAAGAAATATCCTCTCCCGATCTTTCCAATCAACAGGTATACGACCTGCTGAGGGGCCCCAAAGGGACCCGGGTGGGGTTGACCGTAATACGTAAGGGAGAAAGCGAAACTTTGTATTTTGAAGTGGTACGCGATAAAATACCTATCAACAGTATAGATGCTTCTTACTGGGCCGCTCCGGGCATTATGTACGTTAAGCTGAACAAATTTGCCCTGACCACACAGGAGGAATTCATTGCGGCTTTTAAAGGAATAGAACGTATGCCCCGGGGACTGATACTGGATCTTCAGGGTAACGGAGGCGGCTTTCTGGGCGCTGCGGTATTCCTGGCAGAACAATTCCTGCAGAAAGGGGAACTGGTTCTGTTTACAGAAGGTGGAAAAATGAAGCGCCGGGAGATCCCGGCCTCGGGAATGGGCTTCTTTATGAACACTCCGGTTGTTGTACTGATAGATGAAAGGTCTGCCTCGGCAAGTGAGATCGTGGCGGGAGCCATTCAGGACTGGGACCGCGGAACAATCGTCGGAAGGCGTTCGTTCGGGAAAGGTCTGGTGCAGCAGTCGTTTCCGTTGAGCGACGGTTCTGAGTTGCGCCTGACCGTGGCAAGGTACCATACCCCCAGCGGGAGGGTTATCCAGTCTCCCTATGAAATGGGGGAAAAGGATCTGTATTACAGGGATTTCATGGAACGCTACCAGAGGGGCGAATCGTATCATGCAGACAGTATTCAGATACCTGACTCATTGGCATTCAGGACATTGAGAGAAAATAGAATTGTGTACGGGGGAGGCGGGATCATGCCAGATGTGTTTGTACCTGCAGATACCACCTATTATTCGGAATTTTACATACAATTGGCCCGCAGGGGGATCGTAAATGCGTTCATCAATGATTTTCTGGATACAGAAAGAGAGGAGCTTTCTAAACGTTACGACTCTTTTGAATCGTATGACAAAGGGATGACTACGGATAAAGTCCCGTTTGCCGGCCTGTTGGAATACGCTGAAAGAGAAGGGTTCGTCCCGGGGGAAGGAGACCTGGCTTTATCGGAAAAACATATCAGAATGCAGCTCAAGGCTTTGATAGGTGCCCGCTTGTTCGGACAGGGATATTTTTACAGGGTGATCAATCCGCTTCTGCCTGAATACCGGAAGGCGCTGGAAGTTATGAACGGGATGCTATGACCCCTGACCCGGCCAGTTCTTCTCCCCGGTACCAGACCGCAAATTGCCCCGGGGTAATCCCGCGCTGAGGTTCGGTGAAGGTGATGCTCAGTCCCTTTTCACACCGTACGATGCCTTCCTGGAGAGGTTGCCTGTAACGTATGCGAATGCTATAAGGTTGCTCTTGACCTTCTTTTAATTCAAGGCCCGGACGTATCCAGTGAATATCTTTTTCTTCAATGGTTAGTTTGTTGTGGTACAATCCCGGATGGTCCTGTCCTTCTCCTACATATACGGTATTTGTGTCAACGTCTGTCGAAAGCACAAATAAAGGATTTACGTGCCCGCCTATACGGAGCCCTTTGCGTTGTCCTATAGTGTAGAAATGAGCCCCGTCGTGCTTGCCGATGATTTTGCGGGAACCATCCCGGAACACTTCCACGACATCTCCTTCGCGCGGTTTGAGTTTCTGTTGCAAAAAGACCGGAAGATCTACTTTCCCGACAAAACAAATACCCTGGGAATCTTTCCTGTCCGCCGTTGGCAAGCCGGCTTCCTGTGCCAGCTCCCTGACCCTTGGTTTTCTTAGTTCACCTATAGGAAAGATCGCTCTTGACAATTGCTCCTGGTTAAGCTGGCATAAAAAATAAGACTGGTCTTTGTTGTTGTCAATTCCCTGTAATAACCTGAATTCTCCGTCAGCAGTCATATCCGAACGGCAGTAATGGCCTGTGGCCACTTTTTCCGCGCCCAGTTCGAGTGCTTTTTCCAGGAATGCATCAAATTTGATCTCGCGGTTACACAAAACATCCGGATTGGGTGTGCGCCCTTTTCCGTATTCGTTGAACATATAGTCCACCACCCGTTCACGATATTCCCGGCTCAGGTCAGTAAAATAAAAAGGGATATCCAGCTTACGGGCGACCATCTTGGCCAGGTCCAGGTCTTCTTCCCAAGCGCAGTCTCCGTGTAAAGTTCCTGTAGTGTCGTGCCAGTTACGCATGAACATAGCAATGAGATCGTACCCCTTTTGTTTAAGAAGAAGGGCAGCTACCGAAGAATCCACTCCGCCTGACAATCCGATCGCTATTTTCATATTGAAATAAAAAAGGGTAAGCTTGGTGTATCGCACCGCTACAACCACCTACCCTTGCTGTCTTCCAACCCTGGGGGAGTTCAGTGGGAGCTGGTCGTACACGACTTACCCGTGGCA
>Ga0172381_10002684_pt1 | contig 19377 bp, 18 predicted proteins | sample Leawel6488metaG_FD_119754 | JGI IMG/M metagenome (GOLD analysis project Ga0172381, IMG submission 119754) | Leachate microbial communities from a municipal landfill in Southern Ontario, Canada - Leachate well 64-88 metaG | ecosystem: Engineered > Solid waste > Landfill > Unclassified | place...
CAAGTTTTAAGGCACAAATACGAGATAGAATTATCCAAAGAGATTTGAATAAATCACTTGTATCATTGCCGCTAGCTAGATTTGCTTTCTCTGAAGTAAGAGGAGCAACAAGATTTCATAGACCATCTAAAACAAGACTTTACAGTTCTACTTATACAGCAGAAACTGCATTGACTCAACAGACATTAGGTTCTAATGATGAATACTTGGATGTAGACCAAACAAAGGCAGTCCACTTCTTCATTGATGACACACAAATGTTAGAGTCAAAATATGACTTAATGGGGATGTATGCACCTGAAGCAGTATATGCTTTGAAGAACGAAATAGATGGAAAGTTCTTAGACCAAGTTACTAACGCATTCTACACAGTAGGTAAGTTAGATATTGAAGGAACTGGAGCAAACACAAGTGGTATCACTGTATCAACTTCAAACGCTGTAAAAATGTTGTCTTACGCTAAGGCAGTATTAGTACAAAATAGAGTTGAAACAACTACACCATTCTATGTAGTTCTTGATCCTATTACTGCATCATTCCGAGAACAAACTCTCGTATGAAGTGGTTTCAATCTTGCAGACACAACATTAAGAAATGGATATTTGACTACATTTGGAGCTTTAGGGCTTGATTTGTATGTATCAAATAACGTAAGACACACAATTACATTCACTTCTACAAAGAATGTGGCAGAAGACGACTCTATCACTATCGGAAGCCAAATCTTTAAGTGGAATGCTACTCCATCTGGAGCAGGTTCAGTAGACTTAGGAAGTGACGAAGATACTTCTATCAAGAATATGGTAGCAGCTATCAATCACGCAGCAACTATCGGAACAACTTATATTGATTTGACACAAGACGAAAGAGCGAAACTAAAACAAAACCTAGTAACTGCGACATATATTGACGCACACTCATTCAGTATCTCTACTGCTGGATATGTATCTATCACAGAAACAGTTGATAGTGCAACAGCTTACTCATTCGGAGAACACCAAAGAATGTGTATGTTGGCACAGAAAGGTAATATCGATATGGTATTGCAGAAATCAGTAACAACAGAAACACAAAGAGGTACATCAAACCACGTAATCGGTGAATATGTAACAACTTGGACAAGATATGGAATGAAGATGTTTACAGAAGGATACCAAAGAACTGTAGCTCTTAGAATTAAAGTAGCTTAGTCTAATTTCGGGGGAGATTAAGTTCTTCCCTGAATTTCTTTTTACATATTAACATTTTATATAATGGTATATAGATGAGAAGGTGGTAATCAAGTAATGGAGGGAGAAGACTTAACACTTAGGGATGACCTAATTGTTGGAGATGATCTAACTGTTGGTTGAGATGTCACTATTACTGGCTCTTTGTCAGTAGCTGGAAGCCCAGCAATAACAGGTTGAGTTATACTTGGGGCTGGAGAAGACTTAGTTGGTTCTTCTACTTCAGATATTACTATCAACACAGATAAATTCACAGTAGCAGGAGATACAGGAAACGTAGTTATATGAGGTACACAAACAAACACAGTAGGAGATTTAACTCTTACTGACGGAGATTTGGTACTTTCAGCTAACGCTTCTAAGGTATCATTTACTGGGACAGGTGCTAACGGTTGAGTTCTTAAAAACCTAAAGAATGCAGCAGCAACTTCACTAAGTGGTACACAGTTAGATATTGAAATTGATATTGGTGGAACACCATACTATTTCACAGTATATCCAGCAAAAGCAGAATAGACTAATTATACATATAGGGTAGAACGAACTGTATAAACAGGAAACCGAACCTACCCTATGAAATAATTTATCTGTAAACTATAACTAAATGGATGTATCAGTAATAATAGCAAAGAGTAGAGTACAAACAAATACCAGTATCTGACAGAAATCAGATGCTTTAATGTTGGCTGATCTTAATATCGTCTATAAAGAGATTTTTTCCAGATTGGCTACTAAGAGCAAGAAATATACCCGACAGACATATAAAACAGCTACGGTAGTAAATCAGAGCGAATATCAGATACCTAAAGCAAGTGTAAGTGAAACAGGAATAAAGAGGGTGTTAAATATACAGGTAAAATACAGTTCTGATTGAGAGTATATTCCTTGTAAGCTACACGACACAAGCACAGCAGTAGATAGTGAAGCAACAGACATAAATAACCCATATTGTATCGTAAGAGATGGTAGTGTCTTTCTTTATCCAGCACCAAGTGCAGTAGTAGTTGATGGTATAGTAATAGACGGACAATATATACCACTAGATTTAACAGTAGCTACAACAAGTGCTAGTATAAAATTAGATAGTGAGTATCACGACTTGCTTATTGTAGGGTTGAATATGCGAACATTTGGAGATAAGCAGTTATTTGATAAGCAAGCAGTAATGAAAGTAGCGTTTGAGGAATGAATGATGAGATTGATAGAGGAATGATGAGCAGATATAGAGAGTGCTTATGTATTAAGTCCAAGTGAGATAATAGCAGAAAGTGATAAGTTTTTACCTTAAATAGTTATTTATGGCTGAGTCAAACTTATTAGCTCCAATCTTTAGGACAGCGATCGGTTGATTGTCTGACGATATATTCAATGGGATAGATTGAAGTTTTTATAGTGCCAAAAATATCAATATAAGGGATAATGCAAAATGAATTTCATTAAATAAGGCATTAGTAAAAGATAGTGGAACAGTAATAACAGAGAAAATAAATGTAATATTCAAGACAACTACTGGTAAGATTATGGCTTTCGGTGCCAGTGGAGGCATATATTGGAAAGACACAACAACTTGGGCTAAGATAACGACAGATAGTCCAGCGACAGAGATATATAGTGCTATTGAGTTTAACTGATATATATATCGGACAACAAGTGCATATTTACATAGATTAGCGATATGAAATTTATCAGGCAATATCACAGCAACAGATGAAATCAACCGACAGGCATTAACGAGTGCAATATATCATCCTATGTTATCTTCTATGTGAGATTTATATGTCTGACATTGAGGTAAAATAGGTGTTGTTGATAGCACAAACGTATGGGCAGATTTATTAACTATGGATAGTGTTTGAGTAGTAAAGAAATTAAACGATTTATGATGAAGTATAAGGGTAGTAACTACTCCAAGTGTATGAAATAGTAATATATATTTATGGGATGGTACAAATACTACTCCAGACCAGACGATCCCACTTAAATGATTTGATGTAAGACAATCAGAAATATTTAATGGATATAACTATCTAATAACTAATAAATGAATATGAATACTAGACTGATATAAGATATACCCAATAAGAAATCAAACAACATTCAACGATAACATCAATTCAATAGCGGTACATAACGAGAAATTATGTATAGGTGGCACTGGTTGAGTATATACATTTTGAGCTAAGAATAAGAACTATCCAGAGGTATTAAATTTAGATTATTCAACATCAGTCTGACTGCCTTTAGATGAAATAGGGGCTATATATAGTGATTGAGTAGATTTATATGTATCTTGGAAGAGTACAGCATTGGCAAATCCATTTACAGTAACTTATGGTATAGATAAGTTAAGTACAACTACATATTATACAACAGGAGAGTTAGTAACAAGATGATATTACGGTAATTCATTATATGAAGTAAAGGAAGCAATAAGAGCTATGATAGGATTTAAGAAATTACTAGCTAACGAAACAATTACAGTAAGTTATGCAGTAGATTGATGAAGCTATACAAGTTTAGGTACATTTACGAGTGCAACAGTATTAGCTGATTTATTTACAGAAGATTTATTATTTAGTAGTGGAGATTTCCAGTATATACAATTCAAGTTTGCATTGGTTTGACCCTGAACGACAACACCAGAGTTCTATAGTCTAGATTTAGTCTTTAACTGAAACATAAAAAGGTAATGGATGTAGTGGATTATGAAAACGTAGTAGAAACACCATTGAATGTAGCAGACAGCAATAATGCTTGAGCTTCTACAGTTTCTAGTGTCCCTTGAGTAAATAGTCCAATGATAGATGCTAGTGTAAGTGTGACAAATATACCAGCGCAAGATCCATCTTGACCAGATATAGCTTGATGGAGTACAGATATAGTACGAAGTGCAACAGATTACAATACAGTAGCTTGGACAGCAGGAGCTATTAAGTTAGCAGATGGAACAAGTTATAGTATTGATGCAGGAAACACAGGAAATATAAGTGCAGTAAACTATATATACGCAGATATAGCAACACCAAGTGCAACACTATTAAAGACTACTACGGCAGCTACAAGTGTTTGAACAGGTAAATTATTGCTTTGTGTAGCACAGAATAACGCAGATACAAGTGCTTTAGCTAAGTTTCAAGCATTTGGAACATTAGGATTAGGTGTATTTATAACTGCAGATAATATAGCAGCAAATACAATAACAGCAAACGAGATAGCAAGTAATACCATAACAGCTACACAGATGAATGTATCACAATTGAGTGCGATAAGTGCTGATATGTGAAGTATTACGGCAGGAACAATAACGGGAGCAACGATAAGGACAGCAGCAAGTGGTCAGAGGGTAGTATTAGATACATCATTACTTACTTTTTACGATTGAACTGGTACTTATGTTGGAATAGTAGATTGAGAGGTAGTTGGAAGCGAAAAATTCTTGTTTCTATGAGCACAGTATTCAGCGTGAGTAATATGAGTTAATAGGGTATTGATTTGAACTGATAGTTGATGATATATATTATTAGATAATGATACAAGAATATCTGATAAACTAAAGATACCAGTATGAACAAATTTATATTAGATATAAGAGATGGCTATAACTTCTAACTATTTCCATACAGGTACAGGAGTCCAGAATAACGTAGGAGTGACATTTGATATAGTGGGTAAAGATTTTAATCCTACTGCACCAAGTAATCTAATAACGTGATCTCGGTATCCACTAACAGTGATATGAACAGCACCTACTGATATGACAAATTACAGACATTGACACGAGATAGTGGTATTGGTGGCAGAATGGATAAATAACGATACAGTGAGTAGAACAGCTGAATTAAAAATAGGTTTTGATTTTGCTTGAGGTAATAACTGGATATATTCGTTTGGGACACAAACATTGGCAGCGAATTGATGATACTATGCAGGATACGCTTATGCAGGAATAGATTATGATGAATTTAACCAGAATGGTACAGCAACATTTATACAATATCAATGAAGCTCTGGTATAGCAACAATAACTAAAGTATATACTTGATATAATACAGCACGAGAGACACAAAGAACAGCAGGAAGATTATGGGTAGAATGAGATTATTTACACTACACAGATGCGAGTTATAATAGTTCTACTGGATATGAACATTTAATAGATAATGATTGAACAAGTAGTTATGTGTGAACAGATAAATCAGGAGCGATGTGGTTAGCAGATGACGGGAATAATAGAAGAATATATTATGTAGATAGTAGTGGATACAAAAGAAGAACATATTTAGCGAATGATCGGTATTGATGAGTTAGTTATGTATGAACAAGTAAAGCGTGATATATGCGAGTAAGTAGTGGTGATACAGTAGATTGATATGGATATTTATGTTTTGTATGATATAATTGATATAAATATAGGATAATGAATTGACCTGTTTAGTTCTTAAATAAAGTATGATGGAAAAAGTAAAATGTATGTGATGCGGTGAGTCAGGTGAAGTAGTAAATTGATGTTTAGTAATAGAGGAAAGTGTAACTCCACAAGAGAAACTGATGATAGATAACCAGATAGAACAGGAAGTAAATGTATTGAGTGATAGCGATATAATAGCTATAAAAGTAGAACAAATGAAACACGTTAATAAAGAAGATTTAACCCCTAAACAAGACTAATGGCAACTTATGCTTATACAGATAACCAGTGAAGGAAGATAACTCAGTGAGCCTACAACGCACAGAAGCAGGCTGGTACTGATGTTTCGTGATATAAACCTATCGCTACAGTAGCGACTCCTGTGGTTGAAACTCCAGCAGTAACATCTTCTACTGACATAGAGAATGCTTGAGTAGTGAAACCATCGCCAACTGATGTAGTTTTACCATTTTCTAAAGATACAGATACATATAAGACACTTGTGGGAAAGTGATATACAGACCAGATGATAGTAGATGCCTATAATAAGGTTAAATCTACAAAAACACCAGAACAGCAAGCAAATCTAACTAAACAGGAAACACAAACACAACCAGCAGTAAATGTAAACATACAACCAAATCCAGAAACTAAAACGGAGCCAGCAAAAATAACAGAGCCAGTAAAAACACCACAACAGATACAAGCAGAAGCTGATGCAATAAGATATAGTGACGATTCAGAAGCTAGAACACAAGAGATAGTAAATAACTTAAATACCAGAGTGGCGACAAACCCTGAAGCACTAAAGACACTTGATGCGTTCAAGAAAGCATATTCGTATGATATGAGAAGCGACATACAAAAACAAACATTAGATAACCGATATGCTGGGTATCAAAAATGAGTAAAACTTTGATTAACTCCTATAAGTGATATAATTAGTGGTTATCCTAAGACGATCACAGATATAGATTTAGAGAGTTTAAAAATAAGTAATCCTAACAAATATGCAGAGGTACAGACAGCAATAGAGAATAAGAAGGCATTACAGAGATTTAAGGATGAGTTATATGGTACAAAGACAGATACTACTGACGGATTAGCAGATACGACAGTAGACGAAACTAACACAAGTCTATTTGATGATTATAAAGCAGTAATAAATAGTGAAGAAGTTAAGACATTACAAACAGATATGGCAGATAAAAATTGAAAGATTACACAATTACAAAGACAACTTAATGATATCCAGAAAGATGTAGAGAAAAGATACGAAGGTACAGGAGCAACAAAAGGTAAGATAGCATATATCGTTGCTAAGGAACAAGCAGAACTACAAAACCAAGTATCTGAGCTTTCTATTGATTACAATACGGCAATAAACAAGTATAATTCCATAGTAAATACAGCAAAGGATACGATGACTATGGGATTACAGGAACAACAAGCAGAACAGCAAGAGAGAGCGGCAAAGATGCAAGAATTGGGGTTTTATTACCAATATGATCCAACAGGTATGGCTGAGAGAGCTGATACTGTATTTAATATAGAAAATCCAGATATAGATAGTGAAAATGTAAATACAGCCAGAAGGGCACTAAATAATGAGCTAACCAAATATTACGAGAAGTATGGCGATATTATTATCAGACCACAATCACAGGCACTAAATGATATATTATTGCAGGCTAAGACAGATGGAACAAGCCTGAGTGCAGCATTAAAGAAGAACTTTACAGACCAGCTACAAAGCAAACAACTATACTGACAGACACTAGGTAAAAGTCTAGGATTTGATATGTGAAGCTATAGTATGAGTCAATGAGCAGATGGAAACTGGAGAGTAAATGCCAAAAATACATCAGAGATAAGAAATATAAATTGAGTAGATTATTCATATAATCCAGCTACTGATAGTTATTCTACGCCTAATACGCCATATTCAGCAACAACATACGCTGGAAGTGGTATGGCTTGAGCAGGATTAAGGAATAATAACCCTTGAAATATAAAAGATACTACCTTCGGTAACCCACTATGAACAGATGCTAAGTGATTTGCACAATTTGCTACTCCTGAAGATTGATTTGATGCGTTAGTAGCTAAAGTACAAAATAGTCAAACTAATCCAAAATCAGCATATTATGGAAAAACCATAGCACAATATATAGCAAAATATGCTCCTAGTTCAGATAATAACAACCCTATCGCTTATGCACAAAGTGTAGCAAATGCGTTATGAGTAAGTGTTAATACAAAAGTGTCAGATGTAGACGCTACAAAATTTGCTTGAGCAATAGCAAAACACGATAGTTGATATGATTATAAAACTTATGGACAGTTCAGATGAACAGCCACTAATTGAAATGCACCAACACCAGCAGAACTGTTATTTTATAATAAATGAACTATTAAGAATAAACCTACTGATGAATGAATAACACAATCAAGATATAATGAGATTGCCGCATATCAAGATAGTAAAGAGTGAGGTGATTGATTAACTAATTCAGCTATAAAAGCTGTTTCTATGGCTAATTTTTCCACTGAGGTAGCAAGAAAAGCCGCAGTTAATGATATACAGAACATAGCAAAATCCTGAGATGTTAATTGAGTGCAAACTAAGCTAAAAAACATCTACAAACAGAATTTATGAACATTAGAGTGAGCGGCAATGACAACAAATGAAAATACAATAAATGCACTCAAACAAATAGCCATCAATATAAAAGACATTCCCACATCTTATCTAAAGGGTGGGCTTGAGAAGATCGCTCAGAAGTTTGGCGATAGTACAGACCCTAAACTAGCTAAATTATGAATATCTATGAATAACGCATTAGATATATTGAGAAGGGGAAGGTCTGGAGCTGCTCTTACAGAATTTGAAGAAGAATTTTATAACGCAATGTTCCCAACAATAAATAAGAATTTTGAATTTAACACTGCTGCTATAGAATGATTAACAGAATCTATGCAGAACAATATAGACTCTAGATTAAGCACATTCTACTGACAAGATGTATATAATAATATACGATGACAACCCTCTTACGAATCATCAACCCCACAAACTAACTTCTCATTTATTGGCTGATCACCAAGTATAACACCACGATACCAGTCATTAGATTCAATAGTAAAATAATTCTTTATATATAACAAATAACAATGGCATTTTGATTCCAACTACCAACCTACGGTAAAAAGAAAGAGGAGGAGCAATATATGACTAAAGCACCTATAATGAGTGTAACTCCTCAGACACAACCGTCATCAAAAACACCCACAGCACCACAGGGTGGTAAAGCTCCTATTATCCCAAGAGAGCCGATGATGAGTTATAATATAGAAGGTACTATTATGCCTTGAGTTTCTGACGTAACAGCAAAGAACTTACAGAAATATGTAAGCGAGAACGCCAAGACACCAGAGGAATCAAAACTACTTATGAGTGATATGTACCAAGAGGCAGTAAAGGTACAACAAAGAAAGGCTTATGAGAAAGATAGAAACGAAATGAAAGCTACTATGGTACAGAAATCACTAAGTACATCACAACCAGAGGAGAAAAAAAGTATAGAAACAGCACTAAAACTAGCTAATTTATCTGATATTATCAGGGAATGAGCTAAAGCACAAGGATTAGATGCTTGGAGTATGAATGATAAAGATGTAGTAGCAGGATTTGGATCAAGCAACCCAGATAAACAACAAACTATATTGGATTACCTAAACTGAAAAATAACAAGTGTAGATGTGGGTAGAGAGATAGGACTTATTCCTCAGGATGAAGTACCAGTAGAAGAAGAGAGTAAGGGCTGATTGGGGCAAACAATTAAAAATATAATAGGTTGAGTAGGAGATAGTGCTACTTGATTATTCCAATGGATCGGTAATATGTGAGCAGAAAGAGCGTATAAACAATTTGTAGCTGGTTGAGTACCAGAAGAAGAAGCTAGAAAATATATTGATTGATTTAAGAATTATTTAGAAGAAAGTAAAATATCTAAGACATCGTGAGCTGATACAGAAAGTTTTTGATACAAAGCTAGTAAGACTGTTTGAGATATAGCACAGATAGCTAACCCAGCTTGATTATGAAAGATTGGTATGGTAGCGTGAGATGTAGCTAGTACAGTAGCAAAAGCTGGCTCATTAGTAAGTAAGGTAGCTAAGTGAGCTACTATGTGAGCAGTAGATACGGCTGTATTTATGCCACAGTCAGAACAGAGATTAGCAACAGGAAAAGAAATAGCTTTATGAGCTACTATAGGTTGAGCAATACCATTAGCAACTGCATGAGCAAAAGCATTAAAGAAAGCTCCTGAAATAGTAGCAAGGAAACTTACACAAACATCATCAGCACAAGACAAGCTATTCAAGGCACAAAATCCTACTTTGAATGTATTGAATAAGAATAGAAAATTTAAGACTGTCAGGGCAGAGTCTGATTTAGCTAATGATTTAGTTGTTAGAGCGTGACATAAGCCAGTAGATACAGAGACAAGAAGGATAGCACACGAAGCGACAATGAAAAGTAAACGAGCGGAGGTAGAGAGTAGAGTAAAAGATAGAAAGACATTTTATGTAGACCAAAGACAATTTGCTAAGATTATTGAAGATACTGTTGCAGATGTAAAGAAAAGCTGATTGGTCAAGAATACTGCAGATATAAAAGCACTTGAGGCAGAAGCAAAAGCGATGAGAAAACAACAATTTATAGATTTACCATCACTTGAGAAGAAAAAACAATATATAAATTGAATAGTAAATAATCGAGGAGATAGTGCTATTGGAGATGTATATAAGAATGGTATGAAGAAAGTAACTAGAGCTATTGGAGAGGTAGAAGATGCAACACTAGCAAAGATACCTTGAGAGTTCAGTAATATTAAAAAAGAGTTTTGAGCTTTGAAAGCTACTTATGAAGATGTATTGAAAGCAGACCTTAAGAACCAAAAAGCAAAAGGTATGGATATTATGGAGAGTTATTCAAGAATAGAGGGTATTTGAGATATATTATGATGAACATTATCTATATTTACTAAGTGATCTGAATGACTAAAAGATGTTGCAAAGGGGGCTGGTAAATTATTTATGGGGAAGGTACTTAAGAAAATGAAAGATGCGGACTTTCTAGTAAAGGAATGATTTGAAGATTTATCTTCTAAAATAAAGCCAAATGCTACGAAAATTCCTTCTATGAATAATACTACTAAGCCTATTGGTTGAATGGGACAGGCAAAGACAAAAGTAAAAGCACCACTACAGGAGAAGATAGACAGACCAGTAGTAAGAGTGAAAGCACCTGAAGAACCACTGATAGCTGAAGCTAGGAAGTATAAGAGTGCTGAAGAGTTTGTAGATAGTCAATTAGATAAGCAATATTATAGGTCAGCACATCAATTAAAACTAAGTGATAGTATCACTGCTGATAAGATTGATATAAGTAAACTAAAAGAGCAAATAAGAACTAGAAGATGATATTTGAATAATGATACAATAAAATGATTAAAAAAACTAGAGCAATTACAATGAAATCCTAACGAACAGATAACTATTTATAGGGCTTCTCCTAAAGAAGGATTAAATGATTGAGATTGGGTAACTACTAATAAAGTATATGCTAATGATATTAAGAGACAAAATTGATGAAAAGTATACTCTTATACAGCTAAAGTATGAGATTTAAGATTCCCAATAGATGTAGAAACATTACCATCAGTAGCAATGGAAAGTACATTTAGTTATTCTCCTAAGACCACTAAGCTCAAGCAAATCCGAGAGCAAGCAAACAGTAAAGGTTTACCTATTAAGAAATAGATATGACAACAACACCAACAACGACACGAACAGGCAGACCTAAGTCTACTATATGGATAGATTATCTTTATGGTAATAACTGATGAGTAAGTGCTAATGTAGAAGATGAAAATTGAGATGCAATAAGTATATATGCTGATAGCTGATACGAGGAGATATATAACGGGACAGTATGGACTGAAAGAGCAAGTATTTAATTCTTAAATATAACTAATGACAAACATTTTCCCCTGAGATTTCACAGAGAAAACAACCCCAGCAGATAACGATGTAATCTTGCTCGCTGATTCTGCTGACTCTAGTAAAATAAAATATGGCAAATACTCAGCTTTCAAATGAGCTAAATGAGATACTGGCGATACTTGACCTACCTGACCTCAGTGAGCAACAGGAGCGACTTGAGCAGCAGGTGCAACAGGAGCGACTTGACCAACTTGACCGCAATGACCAGCAGGCACTGATGGTACTGATTGAGATGACTGAAACTGAATAGCATCTATCACGACTAATAAAGTAGGAAAGACCACAACAGTAACTATCACAGAGGACAATTCTGATATAACTACTTTTGATATAGAGGATTGAGCTGATGGAACTGGAAGTGGAGATATGATATTATGAACAGTACAATCTGTTACAGCAGAAAAGAAGTTTACTAATGATAAGATAACATTACTTGGTAGTTCTACTGGTAAGAATATATTTCGTGCAGCTAATTCATCTTGAACCGATTATACTACTACATTTCCAGCAGTTACTGGAACAATTGCATTGGGTACTGGAACAGCAAATCAAATAGCATATTGGTCAGCCACTAATACATTATGAGCATTAGCAGTAGCAAGTTATCCTAGTCTAACGGAGTTAGCTTATGTTAAATGAGTTACTAGTGCTATCCAAACACAATTAAACGCTAAATGAGCGTGAGATATGTTATTAGGTACAGCACAGAGTGTAACAGAGACTAAAACATTTACTAAAGATAAACTCTTGGTAAAAGGTACAAGTACAGGAACAACTAACATAACAACAGAAAATACTAGTGCAACTAACTATACAGCTACATTCCCTGCTAAAGATGGTACAGTAGCTATGACAACAGATATAACACCAGAAGGTACTGCAGTTAAATCTACAGGAGAGGCTGGTTGAACTAAGTTCTTGAGAGAGGATGGAGATTGAACTTGTAGTTGGCAGACTGTTTCTGCTTGAGCATCATTCCGAACAGATGTGCCTTGATCGCCAGTCTACGCTTCAGCGACTACATTTACCGTAACATGAGATTATACAGCAGTATTTGTTAAGGGGATGGTAATTAAGCGAGTTGAAAACACGACAGCTAGATGTGCAATGGTATCAATACCATCTACTTATTCTGCACCAAATACAACTATAACGGTATGTTGAGATGCTATAGTAACAGGAGCGGGTAATTTCGCAACAGTTAAATACTCTTGAGCAGCATTAGTTAAACAGAACTTCGCTTACGCTTGAACATATGGAGCAACAGGAACAGATGTAATGAATGCTTGGTATGCTGATGAGCCTATGAGAGTATTAGGTGCTGATTTGAGTTTATGAACAGTGGCAACTACGGGAGCAGAAGATACATTCACAATAGATATAAATAAGGAATGAACAGGATGAACAATGTTTACAACTAAACCAACAATAGAAGCTACAAACTTGCATATAGCTGCACCATTTAAAGCAGACACAGCAGCAGCAGTAGCGTTAAACGATAGAGTAACGGTGGATATTGATGTTGTACCAACAACACCTTGAAACGATGTATATGTTAAATTATATTGCGTACCGAATAGATTTTTATCCTTAACTTAGAGATATGGGATTTGAATATCTTGGTTGATGAAGTTGAGTAACTAAAGGATTATACCATCTTAACGGTAATAGTACAGATTCTTCTGGTAATGGCTATAATCTAACAAATAACTGAACAACACCATACTCAGCAGGGAAGTTCTGACAGGCGATAGATTTTGGTACAGGGAATAATTCTAAATATCTAAGTAACGCATCATTCCCTAATCTATGCTGATATAATACTTGATTAACTATATCATTTCGGATTAACTTTAATTCTACTACATTCGCAGCTCTTGAGACTATATTCTCATCTACTGATACCTCTTGGAATGGTGTATACTTTAGAATAGTTAATTCTACAACAACACATTTCAGATTTGGTAACGGAATAAATAGTGATTGATGAACTACTAGTATTACTAAATCTTGGACTGCTTGAGTATGGTATAATGTGGTTATGACACATTCAGCCACAGCTAACAATTATTATATAAACTGACACTTAGTCTGAACAAGAACAACCAACGTAACTCTATCTTGATGAGGTAATGGTATAAATATAGGAAGGTCTATTGGTTGATCTTCATATGCTAATTGTAAGATAGATGAGTTTATAGTAGATGCAGCAGAGCGAAGTGCAGCTAAAGTGAAAAAGGCGTATACCTATGCTAAATGAAGATTCGGGATTATTTAGATTATAAATAAATATTTTGGCACAACTTTGCACAGCACAGTTTATAGATGATAATTGATTTGCTACTGGACTTACACCTACAGTAACAATCAATGAAGCACTTACTGGTAATTTAGTAGGCACTTTTACTATGACAGAAACATCTAACTGAAACTATATCTATGATTATCAAGATGCTAACGATTTATTAGTATATTTTTTCAAATATGATAGTGGAACAGATGCAACACTAAATAGATATATGTGAAACAATAACAAAATAGAGACAACAGTAAATGTAAGAGGTGGTGGCTGATCGGTAACCTACAATAATCAAATAAGCAAAGAAAAAATGAAAGAGATAGCTGAAATGGTAGTAGAAATGTTACCAGAGCAGAAAGAAATAACACTAGATACATCAAAAATAGAGGAAAAGCTAGTTGTCATTGAAGACAAAATTAACGAGAAAGAGATAGAAATAGATTATGATATAATCCTAAGCTCGCAAGATAAAAACACACTTAAAATCATCAAAAAGGTAGAATGAATAAAGATACCTAAATGTAATCATAAAGAAGTGATAGACGAAGTGAAAAAGGTATGAGCGAAAATAGATAAAATAGAGATGGAAGATATGCAAGAGGTAAAAGAACAAACCAAGAAAATTAAGACTAAAAAAGAGGAAAAGAAAGAGGAAGAAGATGAGAAGATAATGGAGAAAGTTGAAGAGGGAATAGAGATGGAACTAGAGGAAGCGATCCCAGAGATAATCAAGGAGAGTTTAGAGATGGATGAAGATTTTATCAAATTAGTAGAGAATGAATAGCATCCCAACAAGAGCTAGATTCTTATGACAAAAAGAGTGAACAAAAGACCACTCACTTTTAACGAATCTCGACTACGCTAGTGCAGGACATACAGGATTTGAGCCATCGTTACCTGCAACACCTGAGAATCCAGAGACTAAGTTTCTTAATGGGAATAGAGATTGGGCAGTAATAAGCGTAGGTGCTTGAGGGTTTGCTGGTAACCTATATTTTACTACTATTGATTCAGATGTTGCCTGATATAAAAAGATTTCATACACATTTGAGCCAACAGAAACAGAGCTTTCAGGGATAGTTAATAACAACGAAGTCCTATTTAGGACATATCTTTATGATGACCCCATCGATACTACCACAATAGATGCAGGGATTTGGGCAGTGAATACAAGAGTAAAAGTAAGTGGGTCTATGGGTACAACCCAGTTAGCGTTTGAGGCGTTCTTATATCACGCAGACACTACAGAGACAACCTTATTTAAGATATATTCTTACGAGATAAATAATACTACTTATGAAACGATAAGACAGACGATAAGCCACCCCACTTATTCTTGTTTGGCTACTGATAGGTTTGGAGTAAGGATATATGGAAAAACAACAGCTAATAATAATATAACAATTTCTACAATAGTTTGAGATGGTAACGCTTCATATTTTGATACGCCTATCCCTTTGAGACATAATCTATTAAGATGATTAGAGTGGGAAGATGGTGGACATATAGGAACAGCTAATAAGTTAGCTTGATTTGATAGTGACTGAAAAGCAACAACTTATGATATAGGGGAATGATGACCTACTACTGAATTAGATTGATGATTTATAGCTACTAATTATTTACTCTTACAAGCTGTTGATGCTTGATTTGCTTGAAGTGTATTTACTTCAGCCGAGCTTGTTGATTGATGAAACGCATAATTTATTTACTTAATATATAAGACTATGGCTACAAGAATACAACTAAGAAGGGATACTGCTACTAACTGGACTACTGCTGACCCAGTGCTTTCGCAATGAGAAATCTGACTAGAAACAGATACACTTAAAATAAAGATAGGCGATTGAGAAAGTCTACGAAGTGAACTTACTTATTTTGCTGGTGCTTGATGAGCAACAACATTCTCACAAACAACACAAACATTAACTGATGGAGCTACTGTATCTTGGGATGCTTCTGCTGGTTCTTGTTGAATACTTACTTTAGGTTGAGATAGGGCTTTGGCTAATATGACAAATGCTATTGCTTGAAGAACATATACACTTATAGTAAAACAAGACGGAACAGCACCAAGATTGCTTACTTTTGGTAACCAATATATGTTTCCTTGAAGTACAGAACCTGTATTAAGTTCAACAAATAATGCTGTTGATATATTACAATTCTTAGCTGAAAGTTCCACAGTATTCCACTTAGTAAACTTTATATCTGATAGTAAAGCATAATGCTAAAGAGTAAAAACCTATTAAATTACTATCCTTTTGAATGAAATGCTAATGATGCTGTTGGTGGCAATAATTTTACTGTATATTGAGCAACACTAGAAGCTGGTAAAATAGGACAGGATTATAACTTTGACGGAGTAAATGATTATCTTGGTTCGGCTACTGCTATCTCAATGGGTGCTGATACAAGTTTATGTATGTGGATTGATTTTTCCTCCCCTGATGCAGAAACTAATTACTTTGTTGGAAATAACTCATCTGCTTATGGAATCAGATATACCCCAGGAACTCCTGGAACAGTTTTATTTTTTACTGGTGGTAATGAGGACGACTATACAACACTAAATTATGACTTTCCTGCTTATAGAGTTCATTTAACAATGGTTAGAACAACGACTAGAAATGTTGATTGGTATATTAATGGAGCTTTAATTGGAAGCACAGACCCAGGAGCAACCACCGCCCAATCAATTAGAGCCTTTGGTAGAAGAAGCGCATCCTCTGCGTATTATGCTAAATGTAAAATGGATGAAATAGCATTCTTTAATGAAGAATTAAGTATTCCTAATATTAAAAGAGTAATGCTTTGATTACACCCTTTATAATCTAACCAAACAATATGAAACACTACTTAAAAATAGAACAGATACTTGATGAATTTGATGTAAATGTCCCACAGATAATAAACTTAGAGGTAGATGACAAAGAGGACGCTGAAAGCAAAGCAGAAATGCTAGTAAACTTAGTTCAATGAGAAAAAACAGTAAAGTTTATAACTTGTAGACACGAGGAATGAATGCCTTGTTTAGAAGAAAATATATAGTTTTATTTCTTTATACTACCAATGACAAGTCCTAGTCCTGAAGTTTTAGACAATAAAATCTGTAATATGGAAAAACAGCTTAACAGAATAGAGGAGAAGCTAGACACTTTTATTGAAACCGCAGAAGATAAGTTTGCTCGTAGAGATAGTGTCAAAAAGTTATGGACTATTGTATGGTCTATTATAGGGTTTGTATTTATCTCGCTTGGTACAACACTTGCAGCTATTATCAAGTATTTTTTATCATTAAATCTATCATAATGGAACAATCAACAAAATTTTCGCTAAGCACTATTGACCGAAAAAAGATTGGTATATGAGCGTTAGTGGCAGTAGTATGAACATTGCTTACTTACCTTGCTGACCTTATCCCTACTATTGATTTTGGTGTTTATACTCCAGTAGTAGTAGCTAGCTTCTCTATTCTTGCTAACGTAGTAAGGAAATGGATTGAGTGAAAGTAATTTATTCTTAATAAGTCCAATGGATTGACTAAGTGAATGGAAAGAGCCAAGACGAATAACGATACTTAAGTGGTTATTGTTCTTAATCTTTATATTAGGGATGATATTTTCATATGATCCTCTTGCATAATTAAAAATTAAGAGTTCAATTGCTATTGAAATAAAAAGTTAAATCTTTTTATCTCACACTCAATATAGAGATGGAAATCCAAGACAAAATAACAGAGAATATGAATAGGATTGATTGTCTCAAAGCTATGATAAAAATGTTAAGGCAAGAGATAAGTTTTATACTAGAAGAAACAAAACTACTAGAGCTACCAGAAGATCACAAGACGATATGATTTAGGTTCGGTAATAATAAGAAGGATGATTTTAATTGATTATTCTAGCCTATGAACACACAGGAACTTATGGATGAAATAGATAAATGATACTCCTATGCCAACGAGGTAAGTGATACCACAACCATAGAAGGTATGGAGCAGTATAGACTTATGCAACAATGTATAGAGCAATATCGTAGAGAGATGTGCAAAGGTATATTCAAGGAGAGACACGCCAAACCAATACCGTATCAGACAATGGAAGCACTTGGGCAATGAGAGATACATCTCAACTTACACTGAACGCTACCTGAGAGATTATTACAGATATTAGAGAATGAGTGAAACTTTTTAGCTTATATTTACAGATAAAATGTCCAATAATGATGAAAATAATGAGAAAAGGCAGTTCTTATTGAAGCGAAAAGAAGAACTAGAGGCGAAGATACTTCGTGCTAGTATAAGTCCACTCCAATGACCAAAACTACGTCAATTAGTTAAGGACAAAGAGGTGGTGGATATGAAATTAAAACTTTTAGATACTAACGATAAAAAATGACAGTAAAAAAACCTATAATTACTGAAAATCACGCTTTTACTGATACAGCGTGGGATATACCTAGTAAACAGGACTATATCCGAGACCCATCAGAAGATGATAGTTTACAATGAGTTAAGAGTAAACGACCAACGGAGAAACTTAAAGTACAAGACCAATGACAGACGCCTGCTTGTACATTCTATTCTGCCTATCACGTCATCAATGGGTACAATATCCTAGAAGACGAAAGACAGGGGCAGGAAAGACCTCAAATTGACCCCGCTATTCCTCGAGCAGAGTTCTGCAGGTGGAGATGATATTCTAACAGCGGCTACTCTATCCAATGAGCAGCAGATAAAGCAAAGAAGGCGGGGAAGATAAGCTGATGGGCTACTATACCAGCAGGAGAGCCAATAGATAGTAAGATTACTAAGATGAAAAGAGCGTTAGATATGTGATATTTTATGAATACAGGAAGCTCTAATGGTGATCGAACAAAGACCAAACTAGAAAGAAAATATACAGTCAGAACTGACGGTAGATTTGTTTGACACGCATTCTCTATAATAGACTATGATGATAAATGATTTATAGCTATTAACTCTTGGTGACCATTGTGGTGTGATAAAGGTTATTTCCACGTACCATTTGATGTAGTAGATAAGATATATTCTTGCTTGGTTATTATTGATTTTGATGATAGTGGTTACTTCGCTAGACTAAAGGATAGAAGTAAAGCAATGGATTTAGTAAGATCATTAAAGTCTATGTATGAATCACTACCAGCACAACGACAGGAGATCACACATAACTACGCAGACTATTTAAGGACTTATTATGGATTTACAGACAACGATTTGTAGAAATAACGAAAGAAGCCCAACCAATTACGGAAGGGCTTTTTTCTTAAAACTAAGCTCGCTTTATTCTGTAGTGGTTGGCGATTTGAGGCTAGTGAGGTCTTTGAGAAAATGATTTATAATCTTA
>Ga0172381_10002685_pt1 | contig 19371 bp, 22 predicted proteins | sample Leawel6488metaG_FD_119754 | JGI IMG/M metagenome (GOLD analysis project Ga0172381, IMG submission 119754) | Leachate microbial communities from a municipal landfill in Southern Ontario, Canada - Leachate well 64-88 metaG | ecosystem: Engineered > Solid waste > Landfill > Unclassified | place...
GATAATACGATCTTGTAGAGTTTTATAGTGGGGCGATAATGACATCGTGTGCATCTATAAGCACATCTGGCAATTTTTGCCAGCTCATACCACCACCAGTCTCATAAATTTGTGCAGGAATATCAACTAGACATTCTTCACCGCCTCTTGAGACTATAAGATTGGCGTGATCGTCACCTTCCCAGCCACCATCTTCCAGATCACAGTCTATCTGTGAAGATATCACGTCCGCCATTGCACGCTGAACAGCGTCACAAATACCACCACCGCCAAACTCGTCATCGAGCCCAGATGAATCAGGGCTCCAGCCATCATAGATTTTTTGGGCAGCGGCGGCTAGTTGTCCCCTGATCTCAAATAACTCTTGAGTCAGCGACATTTATTTTGGTTTCTTTACTTCGACGTTCTGTTTTTGGGTGTGGCCGGGGATGGAATTGTGGACAGCAAAATTCGTACCGACCGATAATTGATGATAGGCTGTCCCACCGCCGTGCGGCCCAGCAAATGATTTCTGCTGTTTGGTACCTTCGGGTGTTACCGGTTTTGATGGCATTTTGTTTTGTTCCAACATAGCTGATTCCCTACCTGTAGTCCTGTAAACCAAATGCGGCCAAATCGACATCTATATCTTTGATGTTGATACCAAAATGATTCAACATATCTGCAATTGCACTTCGCATACAACTAAATCTCTTAACCGGGAGATAATGAAAACTAACGGGCTCGGTAGATTGGGTCTCCTCTAATATGGCTATCTCTGGTTTATTACTATCCTTCATTATTCGCTGATAGGCTACACCATATTCAAAATTGGTCCCACGCCCGGTTGGTGATATTATCAATATATAAGAAGCACTAGCTACTCCCACATATTCCTGTAACGCTTTTTCACGCAGCGATTTAGAATCTAAATCGCGCGGTCCTTTTTCGATTTCTTCGCCCCATATAGTCCAATCGAATGATATGTCGATTTTTAGGCTTCTACAGAAATCTAAAATTGCTCTTGCACGCCTCCAATTTGATAGCGTAGTAGCAACATATACAGACTTACTCTGATCCCATTCTATAACATGCCAACCATCAGTAAGTTCTTCATTGAACTCCATTGACCAATAATAATTTCCGCCACATTTTTCGCAGCTTCCGTCAATCCATACAGGCGCTGAGAATTCGCTGTTACAGTACGGACAGGTTATGGTAGATGTCAGCATAAATTATCTACACATTTGCAGAAATTATTCTTATAGCTTCGTGTTGGTCTAATCTATTAAAATGATCAATAAATTTAAATGTGTTATAAGAGCTGCAGAAATAAAATTTCTCTCTTACTTCTGCAGGTAAAGAGTGAGCAGCATCTTCGTAGTATTTGGCTTCTTCAGCGAATCTCTTTTTGCGATTGTCAGCAGTGCAGTCTTGGTTCACACCATAAAAATGCAGCATCTCTTTGCCATCAACTGTAACCGCCCCCATATCAATACCGAAGATATATATTTTATCATATCCCAGCCATAGAGCTACTTGCATAGCAGCATATACACTTGAGCGGCCGATATGAAAACCGCTGGATAAGTCCATACTGAATCCGAAGCCAGGAATATTCTTAACGAAGATAGTTCCTGGCCTCATGTCGACAATCATCGTCGAATTAAAAATGCAGCCATTATATCTAGACCATAAATCATTATGCCGTTTTAGCTGAGAAATATCGCAGAAGAGCCAATATTTTGTCGGCCACACTCGTAAATCTGGCTTATTGATCGACATGATGTCGACTGATGGATTATCAAGCAATCTCTTTGTGTCGATCTCTAATACACTTGGGCCGTTGCCAATTATAACCAATGTGCGGCCAACGCAGCTGTTACGCAACTCACGGATTTTTCTTATGCTGGCTTCTGGCGGGTCGCGAGTTACAATTTTTACAGTTGGCTTGCTGGCTCTCTCAACCGGTTTTCTCGGTGTTATTCCCCTTCGAGCCATTACCGGCGGCTGCCGGGCAACCTGCGGGATAGCCTTTGGCATAGCCACTTGTGGGCGCATTGCTGCTCGCAGAACTTTGGTGACTGATTGCTGCTGCTTGACAGCGGGCCTCACAGCTCGTGGTAAGACAACTTCTCGTTGGCCGGTGTTTATCGGTCGTACTCTTAGATTGGAAATCATAAATTAGTATTTTCCGACAAGCCGTTTTAACGATCAGTCTTGACACGAGACCTCAGGTGTGCTCTACTATAGCCTGAGCGAACGGAACCGGTTTCTTCGATCACCAAATTGTCGGCGAAGGCGATGAAGTTCTTTTTTTGTCGTGTATCCTTACTCAGAATGCTATATATGCAACGATGGATAGTTGTGGTCAACAAATTGAACACTGGGGCTCGTCCGGGGGTATATTTCAACTTTCCGCGATCGATTTTGCTGATGACCTGAACAAGTGCTTCACTTGCAAGATTGTTAGTCTCTTCTGCAGACGGTTGGTTGAATTTGCTCGCTATGCCTTTGCAAATTTTTGCAATGTCTTGAAGCATAGCTTGCCAACTTTGCGACATTGGCTTTTCTTGATAATATCCTTGTGTTATAATTTCTTCTTTGCTCATGCGCCCAGGCATAAACCAATCCACAACATCCCCAGTAGTACAAAAGCTGATGTTGTCTGGAACGATATAATGAAGACGTGTTTCGTGACAAGGATCTTGTATTTTACTATCCGGTAACATACCTATAATGAGAGTCCACACCACACCTTTGGCACGCAGAGCTTCAATGCTTGGTGTACTACTAGAGACTAGCCATTCGAACCAATTTCGCTCCAGCACCTGTGTATCACAATACTTAGCCATTGTCTTGAATTTCCTCTTTCTAGATTTTCTAATACACACGAAGGAATGTTTGTATGTCCAAAGTAAGACAACTATCGGAAGTCTTCTTGCGTGGATCGCTCGCCAACGTCACAATGAAAAACCTGACGGCGGAAGAGCAGACGAGAATCGAAGAATTAATGGTTACTGTCGGAGAGCATGAAGTCCTTGCCGGTCATCGGCAAGAATTTATTTATCAGCTAGGATCAACAATAGCTGCGGATTACCACGACAATATTAATGCAGCACAAGAAGAATTTCGAATAGCAGTTTGGCGTGGCCTCGTTCATTTACTTTATCACACCGACTACAGCTTCGAATGCTCTTTATGCGATAGCACTTCTTTTCTAAGCCAAAGCAATCGCATCACTCCTTTCAACCGGCAATTCGATTTCTGTCCTGTCTGCAATTGCTGCTTGATTTCTGATCCGTGCGACAGTATCTTTAATATAAATGATTCATTAACACAAGAAGAATATTTGCATGTGGTAGATCGCTTAGAAAGAGAGCATAAGCGGCCACCAATCATTAAAAGTTGCATTAGAGCGATAAGTGGGGCACCTAAGGTTGAGGACCCAGAACGGATTCTCAATGATCCAGATCAATTGAAGAAGTATTTTGGTTCATTCATCTGGAATTATTTTAGACAGATATTACTTGAGAACCCAATAACAAAACATCAAAAGAAAACAATCGGGCTGTTTGGTCCAGCTGACAAAATAGCAGCGGACGCGATTAATTTACTTCTCTCTGATATCAAAGCATTTCATGTTTATAATGGCTATCCAGAGTGTAATGATTCGCTCCCGGTTGACTATCCTTGTTATGTTATTACATGTGATCCGATGCTCCTGCCGCCGTCTGATTTTTATCCCCGTTTTTGGGAAATCAGAGAACGACTTATATCTCTTGGGGGCGAGGTCATGATAATTGTTAATCATATCTTAATTCGCGATATGCAAGGACAATCACCGTATGCTGAATTTCCAGCATCAATCAATTCAGAAGTTCAGATTGTGAATAATGTCGTTGGTCATCGTAGTGACGGTGGTGATTCAATTGATGTTATATCACAGTTGGAGGATCATAACATGCTTGAAGACAGTGCCAGAGCCATTGATACACGTGAAATAATTTCACGTGTTCAAAATTGCCTGCCTGACGGTAACTGCCAGGCAGTTTTTCAATTATTGTATGGGACTGGACCAATCTATCAACGATTTGTCCAGGAATATCCTGATACACCGAGAATAAATCAAGGTATCCCACACAAGAATCGCATGGCTAGATTCCTTGGGTGTACGCCAAAGGACATCAAAAAATGTGAAGCAACAATCGGATTGCAATTGATAGCCCACGGTATAGCTATTGAAATTAGCTAATTACCATTTTGGTCCACCGGGCCTGCTCCAAAATTGTTGTGCCATCCCAAGCCCAGATGCTCTTGGATGCTGATAAGGTAGAGGAATTATACGAGGAGTCAAGTTCAAATATCCGTCTTCGTGTTGTCGCAGAGTTCTTGCAACAAAGTTAATTACTCGTCTTGGCGTTGTTTGATGCGTAGCTAACCGATCTTCCGATATAATTTGCCCATGCTGTAATTGAAGGGTCAGACGCTTAAGACCGGTGTGGAACGTCTCGCCTAGATAGCACCTCTGATTGCCTAATACAAACAAATTCCACCCAAGCCGAGCCGTATCACCCAATGGATCTACATTCCTGACATATGGGACAACCTCTATCTTGTCAGACATTTCTGTAATAGCAAACTGCATGTCTTGCATAATGGCTGGATAAATCTGTTGGTCCAGCTTAGTCTTATCAAATCCCTTCGTCATGAAATAGCGGACAAGTAACCTTTCGGCTACGTCGTTATTTAACGCTGAACGTAATTTGTCTGCAAAGCGATTCATAGTTTATCTTTGACCTGCAGATGGACATATTCCAACATACGATATATTTGTCAAACACTATCTGGTATCAGTAATATGAGAGAACCTATCAGTTCTCTCAACAGTGACTTGATGTGGGAATACATCATGGAAGCAATCACTGTGAGATATTATGAAAATTGACTCAAATCTTGTAGCCAGGTCATCCTTGATGACGCTTATAAGCATTTGGCGTCCTGCCTCATCTAAGGCTTTCTCAGGTTCGTCCAAAACCAATATGTTACACTGTGGCCCATGCATTCCCTGATGCAGATCAAACACCGCAAACATAAAAGCTAAGTCAGTTCGGCCGCGTTCGCCACCCGACTGAAAATCATATCCCCATAAGTTACTCTCTATACCAAGAGATTCGGTCAAGGAAATTTTGATATCCAGATTAAATAAGTCTAGATAATGATGCAGCCGCGAATTAAAGTATGGTTGATGTCTGCTAATTAAGTAACTTTTAATCTTACGACGATCGCTGTATGCTTTCTGGATATATTGCAAGTGTGCTAAGATGATGTCATAAGTAGCCAAATCTTTATTCTCTGACTTAACTTGATCTTCCTTCTGTTTAATGCTTTGGCCAAGCCTGATGATTGACTCGGTATGTGTGTTCTTTTCAGCAGCTATATTCTTGGCCTCTTCTTTAGCACGCCGTACTGATTCTAATAGCGTACTGTACTGTGAATTTTTTGCTTTGGCTTCATTGACTGTTATATTCGGTTTTGTAACTTCTAGCTTCTTTTTGGTGGTTTCAATCAACTGCTGTAGCTGCCTCTTTTTCGCTTGTAATTCACTTTTTACCGATTCTGACGTCTCTTTCGCTGCGGCTATTGATTTTTCTAACTGCGCATCAATTATGCCTGTTAGTCTTTGGGCTTTATTGTCTAATTCTTCAATAGCTTTTTCTGTGTTGGCTTCTAACTTATCGACTTCAGCATTAATCTTGGCAATCGCTGCTTCTTCTTTACTGATTTGCTGTTGCAATGCTATTATCTTCTTTTCAGCTGCCACTTTGATTTTCTGTGGCTTGTCAATTTTGCTGTTAGCGTAATCGGCTGGTAGCTCTCGCTCACATTCAATACAGATTTTACCAGATTTGTCTTGCCATTTCTTGATTATCGTATTCTGCGTTTCAATAATGCCCTTTTGATTAGATATCTCACTGCGTAAATCTAATATTTTCTGATCGGATGGTTCAGTTTCTACTCCCTTCTCTTTCGCAAGATTATCTCCTTTAGACTGGGTTTCTTCTTTTTCTTTGTCGATAGACTTTGTTAATTTGTCACGCTCAGCTTGTGCGGCTTCTTTCAATCCCATTATAGTGTGCAGCTTCGTATTTTCTGCCGCCGAAACTCCATTGTCGGCTTCTGTAATTTGTGACTTTATCTCATCGATTTTAGTATTAATTTTAGTAACTATATTCCACTTTTTAGTCAATGTATCTATGTCAATTGAGGTGCAGCTCTTGGCTTTCTCTTCATATTCTTTTGCTTCTTGTAACTTGGTTTGCTGTCGAGTTTCCCTACTTGCTTCAAATTCTGAAGACGATTTTTGGGAAAGATCTAGCTGCTGAATTAGGTTAGCGATACTAGATTCTAATTCAGATACTCTAATTTTTCGTTTTTCTTGCTCGCTGACTACTTTGTCATACTTAGCTTTTGCAACTTCTGCATAAATTGACAAGCGATCGATACCCATTATGCGTTCAAATGCCTGTCGTCTCGTTTGATCCGCCATCGCCAGCCATGGCTGGCGGTATTGTGAAAAGAATACAGACCCGCAGAATAGATTGTAGTCGAATCCTAATTCTTTATCCAGCAGTCGTTGTTGGTTGCTTGTCGTGGAAAGAGTACAATTAATTATCTCTTGTGATCCACGTCTAAACAATAGTTCTGTACTGCCAGATCTTGTTCTAATACGTGTTAATTCGCTGCCATTCTTAAATTTCAAACCGACTTTCGCATCAGTAGAGCAAAACCAATTGAGTATCTTGTTGCCGGGGTTTTGACTGTAAACTGTTTTGCCAGATATACACCACAATATCGCCTGCATTAACGAGCTTTTTCCGGCACCGTTCGACCTACCATGCCCAGCCCCATATCCCGATTTATCATAGACAGTACCTACTATAAAGCATTGCTCCATATCAGCCAGCTTTAATACTGTTCTATATGGACCCCAGCTTACAAAGCCCTCTACGCTGACTGATTCGAGATCGATCATGTTTTAGCCTGTGATTCAAGACAGTTTCACTTTATAATACGGTCTTGAATAGGCTCAAAGACAACAAGCTATTTCCGTATAAAAGTAGCGAACTGGGCATTCATTTCATTCCAGCGTGACTCTTGATAAATACTGCAACATTCTCCAACTGTATCTTCGATATCTTCATAAGTGCATTCATTTCCCCAATCGTGCACCCCTATTATTGAACCTTCCGATGTCAAAGGAGCAAACGTATTAAATTCCCATCTTTTTAAGCCGCCGTCACAAATCAATAAAGCTGGTCTGCGTCCCAAAGCATCTACTATTTGCTCCTTGGCGGATTCGCTGAATTCGTCTTCATTGATGAAGTTGATTTTTAGAGCGTCAAATAACGTCTTATCATAATGAGTTCCATCGATATCTAAACTGGTTACGGGGATACCTAATTTGAGACCCCATAGCCCCAAGACAAGTGTTAGCGATCCATGTCCGGTGCCAATTTCAACAATACTGTGAAATGTATTGTCTCTAAATAGGCTATCGATTATATAGTACAATCGATAATTGTGGGCCATATGAAGGCCAATAAAAGTTGTATGCCATTCCCACGATTCAGAATTGTTGTCTTCTATTGACATTTTTGAAAGACCTTTGTTCCGCTTCCGCACCAATGTAAATCATCAAAAGCTTGCGCTTTGTAGCCAATCTTAAAGAAGGGTTCGATACCAAAATTTCCATAATTATCGACAACAACATATCCATCATCATTCAGAAATGGCAATGACGCCAACACAGCTTCTTCTCTATTTAGTCCGTCTTCGCTATCTACCAATATCAGATCGAACTCCTCTTCGAGTTTGACACCGCTGTTGTCTTGTACTAAGGTTATATCGACATTCGTTATCAGCTTTTCCGCTAATACTTTCTTAACATTATCAAACCATTTTGTATTTGTCTCAAAGCTGACGACTCTTCGGCATCTTCTTGCAAAGAATATTGTAGAACCTCCGCATCCAAATTCTAAGACGTTGAAGTATGGTTTAATTATGCATTCTAGATGAGCTATTGCATGTGGTGTGAGCCAAGGATATTCCAACTCTAAAGTTCTCTGTCCTGTCCAATAATCAACTGGTATTAACATTCTAACACATCCAACCATCTAGGAACGTCTGGTTCAAGTCGTTTTCGTATTATGCTGACCATCTTGAGATGTTCTGGTTTCATCCGTTTGATAACTGCTTTGAATTCATCTATTTCTCTTACACCGTATGTCGTTTTATTAGCGTTTGCGTTTTTGTGTCCGGTGATAACCGGTTGGGCACAACTGATGCCCAACTCGCAGAACATCCGTCTGATGACATCAGGATCGTTTAATTGAGCCGTTTCGACAACACAATAATTTTTATTGTGTCGCTTGCTGAATTGTATCGCCCTATTTTGAATTTCAATCCATTGTACAAGGAACTTTTGGTAATCAGTCAGTTCGCCTAATTCTTGAAATATAGGCAGTGTTGGATTAATTGTATATGGATTTTCAACCGATAAGCTACCGCATGGATCGATTCTATTGAACATACTTTTCGCAACTTCTAATGGGTTGCGAATTAGCCATATTAACTTCATAGTGGGGTAATATTTTATCGCTATATCACAATATGACTTCAGAAATAGGTGTGATGACTCTAAGTAGACTGTTACTCCTGATTCAGCTAAAATGTCGATTCGATGTCGTGTTTGTTGGAATAGTTCATCGATCTTTTCTGCCTCTCCATTATCATACCAGCCAATTGCTAAATCGTTGAGATATGGTAAAGGCTCATGTAGTGCTACACAATTCTTTATATTGGCTGCAAATAGACCGGTTAAAAAGGAAGTTCCCGAACGACCAGAAGCAAGTGTAAAAACGATTTCCATTATCGCCTATTAAACCAATGAAGGTCGGAATACAATTCTCGTTGATGTTTTAATCCCCAATCAGCTAAAAGTAACTCGATTTGCGGCCGAGTATATTCGACATTATAGTCTTTACAAACATGCTCTGGCCACATTTCTATAAAGATATGATTGGCTTGTGACAATGTAGCTTTTCCACCTTGCAATACTTTCAGCTCTGCTCCTTCGACGTCAATTTTCGCGAGTACGATATTGGGTAGATGATCGTTATCAAGAGTAGTTAATTGGATATCATTGCCAGGAATAATTCTACCACCACCACGATTTTCTCTTGTGGCACTTATATTACAAAGGCCATTTTGGTTGGATAATGCTGAATTTCTTGAAATGACTTTACCACCTAATGCATTACCCATAATGTTGTTGTGTAATTGCTTATAAACTGCAATTTGTGGCTCATAAGCATACACTGATTGTGTTTGACAAAATAAGGCAAAGAATAGCGTATGAGTTCCTATATATGCCCCGATATCTAAATAACAACCCTCAACATTTAAACTCCTGATAAATTCAAGATTCGGCTGTTCGTACCATTCGCCCTTTAGAAGGCGTCCTTGTATTTCGTCATTTGGATCACAACTATAAAACGTCACATTGCATCCGTCATAGGTAAGCGTAGCGTCCATTTACATCACCTGTTGGCAATAATTGTCGATTCGTTTCACAACGTCGGAGATGTCAGTGAATAATCCCAGTGCCGGAAGAGGCGCTGGTGAATCGAGAAGATGATATAATTCTTCTCTTGTGCTGAAGACTGGTATAGATAATCGATCAACAAGGTCTTGTGGTAGAAATAACTTATTGTCGATTTTGGGGCACAGGACTCTTGTGCCTCTTGCCAGCATATCAATCACACTATGTTCATAGCTTCCAGAATGAGTTAATATGAATGTTTCAAAATGTGCTGTCTCATCTAAATAAATTGGATATGCTCTCTCTGGTATCTGGACAATCCAATTAGGGAATGTGTGGTTCTCGTCCACTCCTGCGCGCCGAAGTTGTTTGACCTGTAATCGTGGCACATTTTCTAGCCAATCATATAATTCATTAATACATTGCTTTTCAATCCCTTTCCATACATGATCTAAAAGAATGGTGTTGGGGATTTTCGTTGTGTTGTGTATGTTTAATGCATTTAAAAGACACGGACAATGAATTTGTTCGCAGTGTAAGCTATTAGATGGTAGAAAGGAAAAACAATGATCGACCTGTTCATTTGGAAAAGGTAACTCTAAAATTGTCATAACTTTATAGCGAGTTCTACTTTTCAATGATTGTAGTTGATCATATATTGGCGAACCTAAATATGCATGGATTAAAACGAAGTCCCATAAACCAGTTTCGATAAGTGGGTTATCTGAATCTTGATATTTTAATTTGACATGTGGTAATTTGCCAAATTCTTCCCACAGGCCCAAAGCAATCATGTGATTGCTACAAATCGATTCAGATAATGATTGAGGTTTACGAAGAGAAACCAGCAATAACTTATATTGATTCACTAATCGTATTTCCAATTTCTAAAGCATTTTTTGCATACATCAAGCTGTTCGCCCACTTTCGTCTCTCTGAATTTCTGACAATATTCATTCTGCCAAACAATATCTTCACTTATACTTCCATGTTCTTTATTTGGTGGTATAACACTGTTGCAGATTGTTATTGATCTATTTCCATTGATGCCGATTGTCTTCCATGGAAATAGACAATTCTTTCTGACTTCATCTTTTGAGATTAGGACTGGATATCGTAGTATTATATCAGATTCTGGAAGTGCTTTAATGGAATCAATCAATCCTTGATCTTCTTTAGTTAACGCTATATCCCAGAACTTTGTATTTTCATCGTCATCGAAATGTGGTAAGATGTTGTGTAAATGGACACCGGTGACACCTAGTGACTTAGCTAATTGTAGAAATTCCTGTATTTGTCCTATGTTCGTTTTGTCACAGACGCGAGAAAGATAAGTAGTCAATCCCATGCTGACGCTAAGCCTTATTCCGTCAAGCACAGTATCAAACAACGCTGCACCAGTAATTCGTTGATATTCCAGTGCATTAGACGCATTTAAACTAACTGATATATATTCAGGGAGGCAATCTGAAATCCACGGTAGCCGCTCTGTAAGCAATGTGCCGTTAGTTATTATACCTATAAAAATAGATTTCCCAAAGGAACGCCATTGTTCTGATGGCTTTTTGAGATATTGCATAATTGCAACTAAATTATCACATAAAAATGGTTCTCCAAATCCACAGATGCAGAGCGCGTTAATAGTTGGGAACCTAAATAACAAATCGTCGACGACTTCAATCATCATATCAGGGAAATCTTCCATTTCCCGATGTTGTCTCTGACAAAATTGGCATTTAAGATTGCATTTATTTGTAACAAATAAAGTGCCCGTTGTCGGTCGTTCTAAATAACCCTGCATTCTACAATATGCAAGCCTTTTTGCGGTAAAATCCTTTTCACCTAGTTGGAGTTTTCGATCACTCGCAATACTTGTGTAAGCACCAAGGATGGCGAACAAATTAATTTCAGACGGATCTTTCTGGAAAATTTCAAAAAGTTTACGTGGGAGACCTTCTAGCCATACATACTTGAATTCTTTGAATTTTTCCATTAAATTCAAGTAGCGTTCAAAAATTAACTCATTGTTCCATAAAGGTGAGTGTTTGCCAACTATGTCTTCTAGAGTTTTATAACTATACCCATCAGCTTTCATTCTATCAAGCTGCTCAACTTCACAAGACATATGTTGAAGATTATATGGATAATTTTTAAAGATCTCATATTTATAAATCTTTACACCATAAATGGCGAAGTCGATATGAACATCAAGCAACCGAAAGGCAATCATCGCATCTTTTTCACCAGCTGACATGATTGCCTCGTACATCTTCTCGATCGCACCAGGCTCTAACACCATGTCTTCATCGACTTCGATATAATATGGCGTTTTACAACGCACTAGCATTTCTTGGAATGCTAGAGATAGAGGGTGATAGTCTCTAATTATATCAATGGTTACATCAACAGTTTGATTGTTGATGGCTTCGATACATGCTGGAAAATTTGGGTTGTCTCCTGCGCTAATAATAAAAGCTGTTACTTGCTGCGATAAATCTCTCTTCATAACTGGTTTATTCCAAAGTGTTGATTAATTTGTTGAATGCTGCTGGTGTCTTTTTGTATTGCGGCTAAAAAAGCCGTATCCCAAAAAGGCATTAGATTCTTCCAGCTTAATGTTTTTTCAACCCGTTTCCTATTTGCATCTCCTACTCTATCTCGAAGGTCTTTGTCTCCTAATAGATGCAACCTTTTATTCATCTCTTCTATAACTACGCTCTCAGGATTAACCGGAACGATCCATTTTGAATCTAAAATCATTCTAATCGAACCAACATCTGTACAAACCACTGGTATGCTACATGCACAGGCTTCAAGTACAACTCTAGGCATGCATTCACTTAGGCTTGTCAAGACTAGAACATCTATAGAGTTGTAAAATCGTAACATATGATCAAGAGATCTCTCAACAAAATATTGAGCACCATGCTGCGATTGAATGTTAACCTTGAAGTCTAACTGGTCTAATAAATGTGGTCTTTTTACGTTGTCTAATCTACCAGCCCAACCAACTATCAAACTATGTCTAGTGCCTCCACGTTTAGTAACTGATGGTATTGGTGATTTTTCACCAGCACATCTCCAATTACACTTTCTCCAAGTAGAAATCGCGCGATCTCTTCTAAACGGGACAAAGAAGCTAGTATCAACACCTTCAGGTAAGAAAATAGAAGGACATGAATAATTCTCTAGACAGTAATTAAATGTCTGAGGAGATATTCCAACTGCAAGGTCTAAATAAGGATATGGACACAGATTTGGGATGGGACCAGCATGACCACCAATGACAGTAATTCCTAAATCTTTAGCTTTAAAACATAACTCTCGTGCTTCTGGTGAGATGTCAGGACCGTGAATATAAAGAACATCTAATCCTTCTAGTTCTACATCACCAGGTTTATTAACAAGAATCTCATGCTTGGAATACTTCTGTTGCTCTTTATCTAGAAAATAATAAGCCCAACCGTATTGATCAACTATCTTCGCTATTTTCATTTTTGTGCAAGATTGTAGAATAACTAAAAATCTTGATATAACTATATACTAACTTCTCTCCCACATGTTAGGAAGATTTAAACGGTGAAGAAATAAAAAGGAATTAAAGATCTCTCAACGGACTTGTTTATTTGCAGCCGCGAAGCGGCTGCTTCATTCACCGTCCGTTGAACGGTTTTTGCGGCTGCGCCGCCACAACCGTTCGAATATCTGAAAGATTAGCTGGAGAGATTAAGTAAGAAAAGAGAGAAAACATGAAGAAAGGATCAGGCCGAAGGCGGACCTCCTTCTCCTCCACACCCAACCCCCAAACCCCCTTCCCTCGCCCCCTCCTCCCCAGGCCGAACGAAAAAGCCTGGGGACCTCTGGCTCTCCATATTGCCTCCTTGGCCTGCTGTGGTTGTTTCGCTGCCTTCCTGGCACTACAACCGTCTCTAGTGTTGACGCATCCAGCAGGTGCAGATTGCCGTTTTTACGACTTTCAGGTCGTCTCGTCCAGAGTGGCACATCATCCTTCTCTGGTTGCTTCATCTAGGAAGCGAAGATGTGAAAACTACCATACCCGGCAGGAATCCTGCCGGGTATGGTAGCAGTGGCCTTGTGTCGGAGTGATCTAACCGGCAGGCGGCTGCGATCTAAGAAGACTATGGCCAAGGTTGGAAATGTGACAGTGTGACAGTGTGACGGTGTGACAAGCGATCTAACTCTCAGTGGAGCTGCGATCATAAAGGTCTAGAAGTCAGTGTGTCAGGAAGTCATTATTTTAAATACATACTGAGATTTGATCTTGTCAGTCTGACTTAGCCCATCCATTTCTTGCAGATGCACTTGCTTTAGCACACAGAATATTTGGATCTGGTGTTGGTAAAGGATGATTTATTGCACACTTGACACAATACTTTGTATTCGGCAAAGCTTCTAAACGCTCTTTCGGAATTTCAGCACCACAATCCTGACATAGCATAGTAGTTTTCATATAAAGAGCAGCAATCCTCTTAAGAAGCTGTTTGTATTTAAAATACAACACTTTAATTTATGGAGCTTTATATGTTTGGTAAGGGCAAGGTAGAATTATTAGAACAAAAGACCGGTGAGCTTGGTATTGATGTGCATAAATTATCAGAGAACTCACACACTAAGGTGCTTGTTAAGTGCACGAGGTGTTTAGAAGAGTTTAAGCGTGAATTCAGGAATCTGAATCAGCTGCATAATTGTCCTACGCACAAGACAATTAATGGTTCGCGGTATAAATGGTGTAATAAATGTAAACAGTTCAAGCCAATTGACTCGTTTCACACAAATATTGCTCGATATGATGGTCTGGCTGTTTATTGTATTACGTGTGTGCAAGGCACAGGAGCACCGGAACGTCGCATTGCAAAATTGCGAGAGAAAAGAGGAACGTTCACTGGATGGTTGGATTTATTCTTCTGTAAGAAGAAATATCAATGTATAAAATATGGTATTCCATTTGATTTGACTGTTGAGTCGTTGACGGATCAATGGCACAAACAACATGGTCGTTGTTATTATAGCAAAATGGACCTCCAATTCAACTCCAAATCGATGAATGGAGCACAATTAGATCGTGTGGAACCAGCTGGCGGTTATTTGAGAACTAACGTAGTATGGTGTTCGAAGGCTATCAATAACTTAAAAAATAATGCTAGTATTGAGGAATTTACGAATTTCTTGAACGCTGCTGTGTTCGATATACCAGTGCGGTGTGAATTTATGAAATTAGCTGAAAATGCGAAAATACCGGTAAGGAAAAGAGCAACCGATGCCGGTTTAGATATTTATTCAATCGAAGATGTGATTATCCCACCATATAATACTTATTGCGTTAAAACTGGTATAGCACTCGTTGTGCCACCAGGTTATTATTATACGATTGAAGGCAGATCTGGTTTCTGGAAAAAAGGCATAGTGCCGTGTAGAGGAATCATCGACGCAACATATTCTGGTGAGGTACTTATAAGTATTTGTAATCACGGACCAAACGAATTCCAAATAAAGCAAGGCGAGAGATTCGCACAACTTGTCATGCATCGCTTTGTGCAGACCGACATAATCGAGGTTGAGTGTGTTGATGACTTATACGCTGACAGAGGGGTTGCTGGTTTTGGCTCTTCTGGCCTAACTAATATTAAGTAGTATTTTAGTACTATAATTCTAATATACCCCGCAATTAAGTCAATGTAATTTCCTACCCCATTTAAAGGAGTGCCATATGAAGAGAGTTGTAGGAGTTGTGTGCTTATTAGTTGTGTTTTTGACAGCCGATGTAGCGTCTGCCCGCGTTTTCAATCGTCGAACTACTCGTCGCGGGAGAACACACAGTAGCGAGCGGACGTCTGCATCTCAGAGCGCACCAATCGACAAGGCCCCCGTTTATGAAGTCGAGCATCGGCTTTTGAAAGCAATTAATGCGGTCAGATCGAAATATGGTTTGAAAGCGTTAATCATGGATGTTAAACTTCACAGAACAGCCAGACAACACTGTGGTTGGATGGCAAACAACCGTTCAATGGTTCATTCGTCATTTCCTTGTGCAGAGAATATTGCGCAGGGATATGCAAATGTTGAATCAGTCATGAATGGTTGGATGAGTAGTTCTGGGCACAGGGCCAATATTTTGAATCCTCAATATACCAAGGTTGGACTATCTGGATATTCTTCTCCAAATGGTCATCCATATTGGTGTCAGCAGTTTAAGTAATGAAGAAAGGTACCGTGCCGCACGTACACTATGCATTACGCCGGTGTACGTGCGGCCTTTTTTGGAGAAAATCATGGCCGATCGTACAATTAGAATGCGTATTGAAGCTCAAGACAAGGTGACTGGCCTGAGAGGAATTATTGTGGCCGTGAGAATTTCCAGAGAGCGATTACACTAGCAATAACAGACGAAGATCGAGAGGAAATGGGCCTAGATTCTGATGATGACGGTTGTTGGCAGAGTTATCCGAATGTCGTTGTTTGTCGGTATTGCGAGACACATTATGAGACACGGCATATAGATGAACCAGAAGACGAAGAAGATGATGAAGAGTATGAACCTTAGTGCATTTTAGTAAAAACTACTACGCCATATTTTTCGTCGGATATAGAATAATAAACTCGTTTTATTCCTCTAAGCCTCATAGCATTTTGACATTTTATACAAGGACACGCATTGCTAAGAGAGCCATTACGTAAAACACGTACTACAAAAATTTCAGAGCCATGATTTAGCTTGCGGACGAGTCGTGCTTCTGCGTGGGCATGCGCGTGTGGCTGCTGACATACAATATTGCTTGCTGTTACAACAGTCCCATCACTCCTGATTCCGACAGCACCGAGGCGATAATGACGCCTCAGATTGGTAGAATCACCTTTGATAGCCACTTCTTTTGCTAGGCGGAAGTACTTTTCTACTTTGGACATATTTAATTATAGCACGGATTAATGAAGTAGTTAACTTGTGCTATAACGGTAGGGATTCGTATGATTAAATCAATCACGTTTAAAACCGATTGGCGATGTTTTAAAGCCGGAGAGCATTTTAAAATAGATCCTGGCCTTAATCTATTAGTTGGCGATCAAGGGACAGGTAAGAGTTCTGTTGTTACGTTGTTTAAATGGGCAATAAGTAATCATCCTGAATTAAAAAGAGTCGCCGATATAGAGGCTGATAGTATCGAGGTTTGGGTTTTCGACTTTGAAAAGGACAATCCAAGAGCATGTAAGTATGTCAAGTCTTCTCTAAACGTGACTATGCTTTTTCGGGCACACGGCGAGTGTGTGTTAGATATATTAAGTACTATGAAGAAGGGAGGAGACAAGAAGACATTTGTATTAGATGAACCCGATATGGCTCTTAGTATTCGCTCTATCAATAAAGTTGTAGCGACGTTCCAAGAGATCCATCACCAGGTCATTGCGGCTGTTCATAATCCATTATTAATTGGCGCGTTTCCGAAGGTTTTATCAGTCGAACACAAAAGATGGATGTCGTCAGAAGAGTTTATCCAAAGTCATACTCCGCAAATTTAATGCGGGAGGAAGATATGCCTGACGATATTAATACAATTTCACAAATGATACCTGGGGATGTCAATGAAGAACCAGTTGTATTTGTCCCCGGCTATGGTCGAATGACCAAACAGCAAGCTATCAACTCAACAATTACTTATCTCAGACAAATGGCAGAGAAGCTAGAAGAAGGCGTAGCTGTGCCATTATCTTATTTCGATCTCGCTAAAGATCATTATAAGGCCGCTATAGGCGAGCCTTAATTCTTCTACCTGTAGTTTCTTCTTTCGTTGTGTAGATATAGCAACCGTAGGAGAACTATAATGGCAGTTGATATTGAATTGGCTCAACGTATTGTTGATTATATGAATGAGTTAATCGCATTAGATAGACCTTGTATCGGTGCGTTGATTGCTAATCGGATTCCGTGTAATGACGCATTTGTCGATCATCCTACTTGTCAGGTGTCGTCACAACATGGTGGCCACCATGTAGGAGTGTTGGGGCTACTAAATGGCTTGTGTGGAGTTCACGACGATGGGCCACGCAAAGGATGGGGATCAATTGCAGCAGAATTTGATGAACCTAAAGATGGTTGTTATGCCAGCTTGAAGCGGTTTATCATACTTCCAAATGAGAAAGATAACCAAAATGAATAAGATTAAAGTTCATACTATAAATCAACCGGAGTCAGATACGACAACATTCGTTTTAAGTTGCAATAGGCTTGATGTCTTACGGAAAACAATTAAGTCCTTCATGGACACGAGAGATTATATCACCAAGATGGTGATTGTTGATGATAGTGCAGTTGAGGGAGTTTTTGAGAAGTTGGTCGAAGAATATGGCAGCTTCTGTGATGTTGTTTGTTTCCCTAGAAATCGAGGCCAGTGGTGGGCAATGGATTTCATGGTCTCATTCTGTGATTCAGAATATATCTTCTATCTAGAAGATGATTGGGAATTTTTAAAATCTGGATATCTGAATGATTCAAAACGAATATTACAAAAATATAGGAATATTGGTACTGTTGATATATCGTGGAGAACATTTGAATGGCAAGGTATCGACAGCTATGATAAGGACCTAATTACTTTTCAAGCTGATGACGGTACCGATGTTTCGTTCTACCACAAGAAAGCCTGGAAGATTACCGACTATCACTTACGATGGTACGGCTGGGTAGGAAGCCCGAATTTAAAACGCCGCGATGATTTGATATGGCTTGGCCGAGTTGAGAAATGGCATGCAGAATGGAATATTGATAGAAAATTCCTTGCACTTGGCTATAAAGCTGTCTTTCTGGATGGTAAGGAGTATGTCAGGCATCTTGGCGATGATTGTAGTGCTATGGCCGGAAAGCGACCAAATGATGCACTGACACCTGATGATTATATCCCGAACGAGCTAAAGCACGACAGAATTTATCCACAATTCAATTATCGTTGGCTAGATAAGGATTATCGACATCCACACGATATTACTGTTGTGTCGATGATGATCGACTTGGGTAGGGGTGATAGAGATTTCGAAACTCATTATATCGAAGGTGTCAAGAAGCTTTTAGGCACCAGACATCGGTTAATATTACATTGTGATCAGAAATACTTCGACCAGATGCGAAAGCTGAGGGGCGCTAACGAAATAACCCTAATCCCACTCGACTTGTCGACTATTGAGGAGTGCGATTATTTTGGTGGTGTGCAGAAAATAATATCAACTTATGGTTGGATTAATCAATCTGCTTGGATGAATGATAGCGTCATCGGATCACGCTATTATATTGCGATGACGTTACTGAAACAACGCCTGCTAAATGAAGCGACATCGAGTAATAGCAGCAGTTACTTCTATTGGGTCGATTCTGGTATGTGCAGCAGCTACCGCATATCGGAAGATCTGAATCAATTCTACTTCACGAGAATACCAAAGGACAGGTTTTTCATCACATCATACCCATACTATACGAATGCGGAGATACATGGTTATAGCATGGATGGCATGATTGAGAGATGTACTAGGAATCCTAATTATGTGTGCAGAGCCACTATGTTTGGAGGTTCGAGAGATCAGATAAGGCAAATCACAGATTTATTCTATAAAGAAGTAAATTGGGCAATTGAAAACGGATATGTAGGGACAGAAGAAGCATTTTACACCATATTGAGTGTTCTACATCCAGAGCTATTCTCTAGATACGAGATGCCGAATGGCGACATCAAAAATTATTTGAACACTCTAAAACAGTGAGGTGTAATAATGAGAATATCTAAGGC
>Ga0172381_10002686_pt1 | contig 19370 bp, 30 predicted proteins | sample Leawel6488metaG_FD_119754 | JGI IMG/M metagenome (GOLD analysis project Ga0172381, IMG submission 119754) | Leachate microbial communities from a municipal landfill in Southern Ontario, Canada - Leachate well 64-88 metaG | ecosystem: Engineered > Solid waste > Landfill > Unclassified | place...
ACTTCCCCATAATGTAGTTTGCGCATGATATGTTGGATAATCATCATCGTCTTCATACTGTTTATACCCGGCATAAGCAAGATAATTTGATCCGACAACCACAGGCGCGCGCTCAATATAAGAGGCATTGGAAAATCGATATCCATCAAAGTCCACAAAGTCGCCGATGGTAACGATCTCGCCCGTACCATCAAGAAAAGCAAGTTTGGATTTACACGTGGTGGATAAGATAAGCTGCCCCATGCTATCCAGATATGCACGCGGATTGAGAGTCTGCAAAGGCGCGATGACATCAAGGATGTATTCCATGGTGTCATTGATCTTTGCTCTCGGTATAAGGCCGGATATAACCCCATTATGCACCACACCCAACTGGCAATCGATCCGTAAATTCTCTAGATCATCCACTAAAGAGGACACTGGATACGGGTGAGTATTGGCTTGACTCTTATCACCATGGGTTCCGATCCGGCAATGGAGGATCAATGGATACTCGGATACATCACCAAGAGCAGTGAGAGCGGATTGTAGCAAAGGGAGTGTCATATATCCTTTGCTTATATGGACTTGACCATCTTTGGCATACATAAAACCCGCACCATCATGATTGTTTTCGAACATGGCCTTGATCATGGTGTCAGGAAACAAAGCTTTGCCTTGAGGCTTGATTGCGATTATGCACATTTAATTACCTACCTTTGTAATGAGAGTTTTCTTTGCCATGTAACGGTTTAGCAATGATGGAGCGGTACAGAAAAACTCTTCCCAACTCACTTTTTTAAGTTGATCAAACGTATAATCAGATACCCGCGTGATTAAAAAATCCACAAACTCAATACAGGCGAAAATCGTATATTTGTTTGTCGTACCACGAAATATACGAAATTCTACCGTTGGATCGTACGTGGTGTTAACTGCAACATAACGATTTTCATGATCATGGTTTTGATCCATCCAGTTTTGCACACACAACGCATAAGGTTCTGTAAAATCACAATCCATCTTCTTGCACCAATTCAAATTATCCTCTTTTCTTCGGGAAAATCGTACCACGTGTCGCCAATGATAATCGACAAACGTGATCACCTTACCAATAGTAATAGCTTGCTCATCTTTGGTAGTACCAAATAATCCTCTTGACGCGTGGATATGCAAACCGCACGTACCTGAATGGTGAGAGCAAAAACCGTATCGGTCTACGATCCTGATGATTTGATCCCAAGGCATGGTTTTTTCGTGATACGCAACACTCGCCGGATGGGTGATGATCTCAATACCAAATCGTAGTGATCCATCATGCTTCAGGTAAATCTGAGGAATTTTTTGCAAGGCCGCTACCGCACCATTATACTTGGTGTCTTTACGATCCTCACTTTTAGGTACATCAACTTCTAACTCAATACCATACCCCACTTTATCCGACTCGCCATCATGATGGTAAAAAGTTGGGACAACTTTGGTAGAATAATTGATAAATACATGCCTAGCAAGGTAATGATCCGCGTGATCCCGATTGCAAAAATGCAACCCGCGCTCTTCGATCATATCAACAGTGCGATAATCCATACCACAATCTTCACATCTTGCATATAGTCTATGATAACACTCATTACACATAGCATTGTGGCCGCGAAAAACTCTGTGACACTCTGTACACGTACTCAAGCATTGAACCGCGCAATCGGGGCAATAATTGTCGCCGTTACAAGTAGTTGTTGTGCTTTTTAAGTGGTATCGGTCACATTGGTCACACACTATCACATCACCGCCGGGGATAAACACCGGATCATAATCCAGATATTCCTGACTGTCTGTATCATCACTTCCCCTAATCCTACGGCGTAAATCATACAGACAAGGGTAAAACTCGCGCAGCACATTCCTAATATTGTATATCATGCCATCAATCTGCACAAACAATCCAGCTTGATACGCGGGTGATGAGGGCCGGTCAAACATCTTTTCAATGATCTCCTCTTCCATCACCGTTGCCTCCGATCTCACCCCTTTGCGATGGATGGTATACCGCCATTTCTTCTCATACCCTTGGCAACCATTGATCATGGCTAGCTTATGAGTTGATTTTAACTTAACGATGTTTCCTTGCACATATAATGCAGGGGTATCAGGGGTGTTCCATGTATTATCAATATCAATTAACACACTACTACCCACTAATCCATAGAAATAGTCATGGGGTGTCAATCCGGTGGTACGTTCACTAATATCGGGCAACATACGGTGGTTGTCGATTTTATATAGCAGACCTGTCCTCACACTTAACTGTAATTCCTCTTTCATTTTTGACCATACCGGGTGTGCAATGACAAACGGCCAATACCTTTCAAGAAGTTTTGCTTTATATGTGTCACTCACTCGCCTTTCGATTGATTCCAAGTCAAAACTTCTTGATGTGGATAATGTGACAAATTCATGAAACGACCGGCGTTCACACCAAGTAAACAAATCGCGTTCCGACACACCACTATAGGGCCTTGTCAAATAACACCACTTTTCATCGACAACACCTTTCTCCACATCCGTTAACAAATCCCACTCTTGCCATGTTCTCTTAAACCGTTCAAATCTTTCAGACTGTTCCATGTTGGAACCTCCTCACATTGAGATGAGGTAGGGTAGCATGGATTATGGAAAAAAGTCAATAGGGGTATACAATCAATAGTATGCCCAACGTATCATGTGTCTTATGACAGAAGTGGAATGACATATGACTTATGACATGAGTTGATATGACATATGACATATGACATATGACATATGACATGAGCACTTATGACATAAGACATAAGACATAAGACATAAGACATAAGACATAAGACATAAGTTGGATCGATGCGCACATCTGTCCATCGGCCTGGGTATATACGCGCCTGAATCCTTGTACATATGTGCGCCTGAGTCCTCGTAGATTCAATTGAGAGAGTCCTAGGAGGCCCTAGGATCGAAGTTGTGTAATGAGGTGTATGGTTTCATGTCTTAGGGGGTAAAAATGGCATCATGAGACGCTATTAAGGTGCAAAAGTCCTTGTACGCTACAAATCGTAACCTTTATATGTAAAGGGAAGAGCATTTTATAATACTTATAGCGTAAAATGTCAAAAAATTACTCTTTTACTGTTGCAAAGTTCTGGACTATTCTACGATTCGGGAAGCAAGTCAATGATAGTATCTTGCTCTGCTGTAGTGAGTTGCTTACGGGGTTCGACTGAGTACTCCATAACATCTTTCAAATTATGGTAATTCTTGGACGTGAAAATAAATGACACTACAGGTATCGTGCCATCTATCGCTCCTTGCTCTGTCATAGCGTGTATAAACGCTATCGCAGGTTCAACAACTTCATAAAATGGCATCGTATCCATGTTCAGCTTCCACAATCTGAGTGTCGCAGTCGTAATCCCTAGCCATGCGCTCAATCCCGCAACGGTGACAGCGATACGATGATCTATGCAATACTCCATATACGCCATAATTTCCTTCTCTAAAGCCTGAGCAGATGGATATGTCCATGGTCGTCCTTTCCTCGGATTGCCCACTGCCTTCTTATAAAACTCAATGTAGCTTTCAGGATTCGCCATACCCGAATACATCCCTCTTCCACTGTTCTGACGCTGGGCATCAGGTTCCAACGACTTCGCGAATTGGATAGCGTTCTGAGCCTTCGTGCCCCGATTCATGGACATCGGCTTCCCTTCATCATCTATCATATCTTCAACGGTGAGCGATTTCACATTCTTCGGTCTACCGGGTTTTCTATTCTCCATATGTCCTCTCTAATTCAACCCATAGTATAACCGATTTCCGCATGTTAGTCAAGAGAATCTCCAAAAAACCCACGCTATTCCTTGGACACATGATTTTTCATCCTATTTCATTATACTATATCCTTTTACTCGCAATTTGGGACACTTGGGACACATAGGACACCATTTTTCCAATTCTCCGTATAGAGAATTTGATGTAGCATGTATCACTAACTTGTTTTATACTCCAACTCGTTTTTTTCTTTTTTAAGTGTCCTATGTGTCCCAAAATTTAATATAGTTATATAATATAAGTATTTATTTCGGGACACTTCTCACTTTTTATGTGTCCCAACAAGTGTCCCATGTGTCCCAAAACACCCCTTTTCATAGTGACTTATAGCGTAAAATCCTTACGCTATAAAAGCATGTATCATATCCTTGTGTAAAATTTTTAACACAAGCACGGTTGCGTACTACAAATTTTCTGCATTTGGCGCATTTTATGTGTCCCAAATCAATTTTATGTGTCCTCGACTTGTAGCGTGTATTGCATTCTAGGCCCTTTAAATGCGGTTTTTGATTTTTCTTCTCTTTTTCACGCGGAAAAAAATAAAACACAACTTAGTGATGTGGGCACTTATAGCGTGGGGCAATCACCCCCGAAATCAGCATTCTAGATACTTCAAATGCAGTTTTCATCCCTTTCACGCTATTTTCGCAACTACGACTTTTTGCGTTAATCGCAACGAAACTTGTGTAAAACGCTTGACAGAAACATTTTTATCCTATACTATAGGCATAGATAAGGAGAGCAGACACATGATACAGTTGGGAAATGAAGCGGGAATACGGGAATGGTTATGGCGGATACAGCGCGTTGAGGATAGGGTGCATATCTCACCGAATGAAATAAAATATGAAGTGGAGATATTGGAGAAAGCACTCAGCGAGTACCTCCCACCGGGGCAGTGGGAAGGAATACGGTGTACCATAGACATCCACGCATACCACCGGGGGAGGCCGAATACCATCGATACATTTTTTGTCGTAGTCCGGCGCAACCGCCGATGGTGGATAGAAACGATATACCGCTCCCCGCGCACAGGGGTGTATAGGACAGTGGAGTATGTGGACAAGGATGCGGTGATGGATCAGATGAAGAAAAAACTGAACACACACATCGAATAGGAGGAAACGATGAAATCAGTAAGAGACACGGAGAATATCAGGAAATGGTTGGAGTATGTGCAATACAATGGAGGTAAGTCAATCATTACCATAGAAGATATACTGGCTGAGATAGGGGAAGTGGAGCGAATCCTAGATGACATTCTCCCTCGTGGAAAATGGGAGGACATAGAATGTACGATTGATATACAAGGGGGTAAAAGAACACGATGGCCCACCACGGACACCTTCTTTACTGTCATACGCAAGCATAGGGTATGGTGGGTGTCAGATATCTACCGCGCTGAACGCAATGGGACACGTAGAAAAATGAAAAATGTAGACACATCATTGATTTGGCCGTATGTGGAAAATAGAATTAATAAAGAATGTATTGACATATAGTGCGAGATATGATAGAGTATATATAAAGGAGAAACAAAATGAGTTTTTGGACACACGTGAATGGTTCGTTGAGGGTGGATAACCCGTATATTGAATGCGACAAGCGGTTTAAGAAGTGTACACATCACATGGACACGATATTCCACACTGCTCATTTCGGTGGAGGGCACGATCAATGGGCGGCGTGTAACGTGCCGTGTGGATCGGAGGGATCATTGGATGTGGTGGTATGGCACAATCCTCACAAGTATCACGAGGATCAGAGTGTGGTCAGTTTCTTTGGCGACTTGCGGGGATACGAGGAGTCACAGCACAAAGACATTGTGAAGTGGATAGATGGTGTGATTAAAAAGAATCACTGGTCTATCCGTGATGGCGTGATGACTATCAACGAAAAGGTATATAGGCTTGTGGAACACCGTGACGAGAATTTTGATATTATATCATTGGGATTTGAATTGGTATATACTTCACCGGAGGAGAAGTGAAATGAGCAGAGATAATGAAGAATTGGATAGGTTGGATAATATGCTGATAGATGATCAGCACACCACGCTCACCCCTGAACAGCAGATAGCCTATGATCAATTGGCAGACTTCATGGCGGAGTGTGAGAAAGCAAATAGGGATTGTTACCCTGAGGAATAAGGAGGGAAATCGTGAAAGAAAGTGAGCAACTTACATGGCGACCTGTGAGTGAGAAGCCGAAAGATGGCCAGATTGTGTTTGTCATGTTTATTGATGGGTGGGATGTGGCTCAATATATGCATGATACGTTTTATCTTCGTGATGGAGTCACCTATGGCCGTATGGTTGATAACGTGATTCGTTGGCTTCCGATACCGAAGGAGTGACTATGATCCTTTTCAACGGACTTGAGTGGGAGATAACATGTGTCCTACACCGGTACAATGGCACGTTCTATATCATCAAGAGAACAGATGGTGACACTACTACCGTGTGCGAGGTAAAGGAATCGGAATTGATGGAGGAGTATGATGGACAATAAAGTTGATAAATCTATTAAACGAGTTATTGAGGCGTATGGATTTTCACAGTCTCTTCACCTCGGAAAGCTATGGATTTGTTTTTCTGGTGGTAAGGATTCTGTCTGCCTGTACGGGGTGGTGAAGAACGCCGCCGAGGAAATGAATATTCCTTTGCTTGAATTTGCTGAATTTCACTATAATATCACCGGGATTGATCCTCCAGAATTGGTGCAGTTTATCAAGGCAGAGTTCCCATTCGTCCATCGTGACCTATATAGGGAATCCATGTGGCAATTGATAGTGCGAAAGCAGATGCCTCCTACAAGATTCGTGAGATATTGTTGTGCAGAACTCAAGGAGAAAGGTGGTGTTGGGAGATTTTGCGCTACGGGTATTCGATGGGCAGAAAGCAATCGAAGAAAAAGTAGGGGGGAATTTGAGGATATTGGGAAAACCAAGGCAGAAGTAAAGATTCTCTTTAACGACAATGACGAAGACAGGAGACAGCTAGAGCATTGCATCCCAAAACGGAAATATTTAGTTAATCCAATCATCGACTGGACTGACGAGGATGTGTGGCAGTTCATCAGAACGGAGAATTTGCCTTATTGCAAACTTTACGATGAAGGATGGAAACGGATTGGATGTATCGGATGCCCGATGATAGGGGGGAAGAAACAGCAAGAGGAATTTTCTAAATATCCGAAGTTTAAGGATGCGTATATTCGTGCTTTTAAACGGATGCTGGTTCATCGTGAGGAGAGGGGGTTAAAAACCAAATGGGAAACGGGGCAAGAGGTATATGACTGGTGGGTAGGAAAGCATTGACATATAATGTGAACTATGATAGAGTATAGATAAGGAGAACATATGATAAAAAAGTTTGAAGAAGGAAAGTGGTATCGGTATACCGGAACAGTTCGTGGTGATGGGTGGGCAGATAGGGGAGGAATGGACGCCATACTCGATGGCCAACCGAGAAGATGCACACACGTGGACGGCAGATACAAAACCTCTTTTAATCATATGGGTGGGCCGAATGATACATATTCTCATGTGTGCTGGTACTGGTCATATGATGACATGAAATTGTTTGAGGAGTATACCCCCACCGAGAGCGAAGTGGTCAATGAGGATTTTAAGCGCACAGTATTATACAAGAGAGGAGTTTGATATGATAAGAAAGTTTGTAAAGGATAAATGGTATCGGTATACAGGTACTACACGGGGACAGGGATGGAACAATGAGGGCTTGATGGATTTCATGCTTGACGGTAAGCCACGAAAATGCACGAAATGTTCCAGCATCGGAGGGAGAGGCAATGCGCCATATGTCTGTGTGAGCGCTTCATTTAAACAAAACGATTCATATGATGGGTATATATGGAATTGGAGCGGTTCAATGGATTTATTTGAAGAATATACTCCTACCGAAGCAGACTTGATAAATGATGATTTTGAGGACGAAGTGATATTCAAGAGAAAAGCAATCAATCATCATAATAACGATGGAGAGGTATTACGCTCAGGTTTGGTGCGTGTTGAATATGATGATAGCGTGGGAAGTGAAAGCGTGTATATACCGGGAGATTTGTATACCGCAACAACTTTCACAACTTCCACCGTCAGTGAATCGTTTTATGATTATATGAGAGCCATGAGGGAGATAGTATGAAAATTTCAATAGGTAGTTGGTCGATGGTGTGGACAATAGTGTTGTTTATATTGGATGCGGTGGGAGTTACATCCTACACCACACTTCAAATATGTATCCCCTTGATTGCCATGTTTTTACTTGCTTTCATGGTGGCGTTGATAAAAAGGATACTGCCAAAAAAATGAGAAAATATCCAGAAGGGGAAAAGGTACATAAAAAAGGCAAGGTGCGGTTTTTTGGAGGATGGGAGCGTTCCTTGATAGCCGATGTAGACGAAAAAGAACTGCTGTATGCGATTTTAGCAAAACGGATAGCGGAGGATAAGATGGTGGGAGACGTGTATGTGGATCGTGTGATACAGGGCCACACATTGCGGTTTACGCAAACTCAGTCAAGGGCGTTGCTGTTGCACGTAAAGGAAGTGATATGATGGATGATATACGGAAGATTGTGGCGCTCATGCCTACGTTGAAACGATATAGTGTGGTGTTGCTGTTATATTTGGTGACGGTTGATCCAGAACACGGGGGTATCGTATTGAAACAATGGCACATCATGGAAAAGACTGGATTGTGCCAGCGTAGTTTGCAGTTGGCGATAAAAGAACTAGAAGACAAAGGACTTCTATTACGGGATAATGAACGCAATTCTGAATTTACTGTGCTATTGTAACCGATATGAAATCTTCCACAAATAATTCAATATCAACAATGATGTCCTCTCCAAGCAAGGGGAGGATATCCTCTCCTTTATGAAGAACTTTCTTGATATCGACATTGCCGTCATCCGATATGTCAGCCAATATCAGTAATGCTATTCCCGTCTCGCCGTGTGTGTACCGTATATATTTATCCATAGATAAAGGGTACAGATAAAAAGAAGAAAGTACAACAATAAACTCTATTAATAGCGTTAGTATTTCGCTTGCATCTTTCCAGATTATCGGATATACTATTTACAAAACTTACTCCGTATGGAGAGGTTATTCTTTTACCGAGAGGTAGTCTATGGAATTGAAGAAATGTGTGTGTAATGGAAAACCGGATATGTTCAGTGATGCGGAAGGTTACAAGGTAGGGTGTTCTCGATGCGGGCGTGAGACCACTTCTTGCACCACACCACAGGAAGCCATTGAAGAGTGGAACGCTCCTAAAAGTTTACGGTCAATGTTCAAGGAGGTAGGGGAGAATGCAGTCATTATTGCTTGACACTGCATTGAAATATGCGAAGATGGGGATGCGAGTCATCCCCGTTGCGTATGGTGCGAAGAATCCTATCATCAAAGATTGGGCAAATCAAGCATCAGACGCTCCAGACACATTGAGCCAATGGTTTTCGGGCGCTCCAACCAATATCGGTATCACCACGGGTAAACGCTCAGGGATCATTGTCATCGATATAGACAACAAGGATGGGGCCGATGGGCGGTTGAGTGTTGCCGATTTTGAAGCGAAGTCAGGTTCGTATCTTCCTCCTACTGTTACCGCACGTACACAAAGTGGTGGGGTGCATTTGTTTTTTCAATATCCTCCTGATATGGAGCATGTGAAAGGTGCGATAGGTATTCTTCCTCACGTGGACATACGGGCAGATGGAGACCATGTGGTATCCTATCCTAGTGTGGGGGAGAAAGGCCCTTACCTGTGGGAAATCGCGCCGTGGGACGGAAAGATTGCCGTATTGCCTAAAGTATGGAAACACTTTATCTGTGGTGACATAGATGAAAACACATTGCCGAAGATACGTGTGCCAAAGAAGCCATTTACCCTGCCGAATCGCATATCATCAGGTATGCGCCACGCCACGTTGCTCTCCTACGCTGGTACACTCGCTGTTAAGGATCATATGACTGCTGAGGAATTGGCTCGATGTGTGAAAGAAGCGAACAAGAACATCTGCTCTCCTCCCATTACCGACCAGACAGAACTGGATGGTATTATCGCATGGGCCACGGAGAGAATAGGAAAAATGAGATTAGTCCCCGATAGTACGCTTCCCGAATGGGCGTTTATCAATGAAAAAGGCGTGAAGATAGTTGATGACGGACTCTTTGTGCAATGGTTTAAAGAACAAAATGACTTGGTGTGCATCAATGGCATATTTTACAACCATGATGGATATGTGCCAGCTACCTCCATAAGAAGTGACATTCAGAACATTATAAAATTCTACGTATGTACCTCATTGTCTACGAAAGTGAACAACCTCTTTGAGTCCTTGCGGAACGAGTGCTTTTTTGAACTTCCTCCTTTACGGCGGGATATCGTGAATCTCGATGACGCATCCTTGCTGATTGGCACAGACAACATATCAGTGGTAGAGGAAGGATTTACCTTGAATAAACTCGGTGTGCAGTACAACCCACGGGCAACGACCGCTGTGTGGGACACTTTTCTTTCTGGCCTATTTGAAAAAGAAGACATTATCACGTTACAGGAATACATTGGATACTGCCTTGTACCCACGACCATAGCACAGAAAGCCCTGATCATGATAGGAAAAGGGGGAGAAGGAAAATCAGTCGTAGGTGAAGTGATACAGGCGCTATTCAAAACTTCCATGGTGCAGGGGGAACTGCACAAGTTACAGGAAAATCGATTCATGATGGCCCAATTAGAGAACAAGCTGGTGTTTTATGATGACGACTTGCAGAGTTCTGCCCTCACTGACACGGGGACGTTTAAGAAACTGGTGACTGCCACGATACCTATTCTAGTGGAGCGTAAGGGAGAACCGCACTATGAAATGCTTCCTTATGCCCGTATCCTAGCGAGTGGTAATAAAGGACTGGAATCCTGTTACGATCACACCGATGGATTTTATCGCAGATTGATTTTGCTCCGGTGCAAGGAGAAGCCAAAAGGGAGAAAGGACGACAAACTATTAGCCGAAAAGATTATCACAGCGGAGATAGAAGGTGTACTGAATTGGGCGTTGATGGGATTGCAACGGTTGATGAAGAATAATTGGGAGTTCACCATCAGCGAAAAGACACAGACAAGCATTGAGGAAGCGCAAGAGGATGGCAATAGCGTCATTCCATTTTTGAAAGACGAGTCTGTGGTGCAGTTTGGAAAAGACGAGTCCGTTACCAGTGTGGAGTTTTATGATGTGTATGAGAAATGGTGCGAAGATAATGCCATGAAGCCCCTCTCCCTACGTACGGTAGCCAATTTCATGCGGGAGAATGCAAATGATATGGGTGTGTCCTACAGCAATAAGGTGGATAACAAACGTGGATATGTAGGTGTCGGTGTGGTGAATAAAGTACAGCGGGCGGGTCGATTCCGCATTATACAAGGAGCGCAAGAAGCATGAGACGATGCAAAGTCAAGGAGATAAAAATGGATTTGTTTCCGCATCAGGAAAAATTATTGGGGGTATTAGGCGAGCATGATCAATATGCGATATTCTGGTCTATGCGTGTGATGAAAACATTTCCCGTATTGTTGCACATGACTAACTTATTGATGGCCGGAAAAGCTACATCGGCGTTGGTTATTGCACCGAAGTCAGCATTGGGGGCATGGAAACGAGATATTAATAAGACAATGGGGAAGCGTAGGGCGGCGTGTAGCACTATCACACTGGTAAATTATGAACGGGTGTGGAGAAGTAAAGAGTACGACCGACAGTTTGATATAGTAATACTCGATGAATCCCATAAGATTGCGCATCGTCAGAGTAAGCAGAGTAAGTTTTGCATGAAGTATGCCACTCGTTCCATCTATCGGTATATTCTCACCGGAACCCCCCTTGGGCAAGGTAGGCTTGAGGACTTGTATACACAGATGGAGTTTTTGTTTCCGGGGTTTTTTGGATCGTATAAGGCATTTGAAGAGCGGTATCTCATTACAAAGCAACTCCCCGGCACATTCGTAAAAATTGTACTAGGATATAAGAATAAGGATGAACTGATTGCACGTATCAAGGAAGTCGCCTCCACTCTTACGCTGGATGATATTGCGGATATGCCCACTGATCCTCCCGATAATATCGTGATATGCCCCCGCACCAATATGTTCATCCAAGGTGGGATACGCCACGGGTATGTAAAAGAATATGATATGATAATCGATAACCCCATGACGAAACGTATGAAGTTACGCGAGGTTGCCAGCGGATTTATCATTGATAACGAGGGTGTGACCCATGTGATATCCGATACGAAGCGTTTTGCGTTTGGGGAATTATTGGATGAAATAGGTAACGAGAAGGTAGTGGTGTTCTGTGAGTTCAAGCAGTCGGTGAAGGATGTCACTAAGGAATTGGTTAAGCGTCAGATATCATATGTGGTGCTTGATGGGGAGCAGAATGACAAAGAGATTTGGCGGTGGTTCCAAAACAACGAGCATGTGAAGGCTATCGTATGCCAGTATGCTACGGCCAGCCAAGGAATTGACCTCTATACCGCCCGTCAGTTGATTTTTTACGAACCCTCCGTATCCACTACACTTACTGATCAGGCACGTGCCCGTATCAAAACAGGAGTGAATCCACGGCCTTGCCTTTATCATTGGCTTATCGCAAAAGACACCATAGAACTCAAGATTCTTCGGCAGTTGGAGAAGCATCAGGATTTCACGGTGAATTGTTTGAGTGAATGGGAATGGGCTTCAATGGATAATGACGAAGATTTATAGGAGATACGGTATGACTGAGCCATGGGAAGAAAAAGGGCGTAAGCCGGATTCAGTAAATGAAGTAGGGAGTGAAGTGTATATTCTTCATGAATTGACTGAGTATTTACGAAAGAATCGTACTACAGGTAAACGTATCAAAGGTTTACGTCAGCATATGGTACTTCGGGTGCGCCGTGGTGATTATAAAGATTATGTGATTATCGATGGGGTAGGTATCCCCCGATACCGCACAGGAGAGTATCAGGATTTGATTCGCACAATCTATGCGATGCGACTGCTCTATGCAGATGGAGAAAAACATGAAAATTGATAATATTTATATGGTGATGGAAGATCAGGTGATACCTCGGCATTGGGTGTTGACAGTGAAACGGTGCGAGTGTGGTCAGATGCTTTATTGGGACACGAAAAAGCACGAGTGGCATTGTTTAAAACCTTCTTGTAAATTATACAAAAGCCATTTGGAAAAGCGGGTGATACCCCAAGTGAAAGTTGATAGAGTGTTGGAACTCGGAGAAGTGTTGACAATAAAGGAAATAGCTGGTAGAGTGAAGTTGTCCGAAAAGGACGTGTGTCGGATACTAAGAGAAAATAATATATTGTGAGGAAGTATGACAACTTGGCGTGATGATGTGTGGTTCTTTGATACAGAAGTATTGCCCCATGATTGGCTGTTCTGTGCTACGAATGAACGTGAGCAGATTTCTGTACACAATGATACGCAATTATTGAAAGCATTTTTTGATACCCGCAAGCCATTTCTTTGTGGATATAATAGCAAGCATTATGATATGTACATTATCAAAGCCATTCTCAGTAGTGGCTCACCAGAAGATGTAAAAGCGGTAAGTGACGCAATTGTAGTGGATGGTAGACAGGGATGGGAGATTGATATGGGGTGGGTAACGCTCCCTAAGTCATTTGATCTTATGCTTGATCTTCCTACTATGCCTTCATTAAAAATGATTGAAGGCAATCTGAAAATGGATATTTGTGAGTCTGAGGTTAACTTTGATACCGAGCATCCTACTGATGCGCAGTGGGCTGAACTTGAGGAGTACTGTTGGCACGATGTGAAGGCTCTCATACCGCTGTACGAAGCTCGCCTTCCTTACCTTGAGAATAAGGAGGCATTGGCTGAAATGAAGGGATTGAACGTGAAATCGGCGCTTAATATGACGAACGCTAAACTCACAGCCATGTTTTTGGGTGCTCAACGAGTTGAGAGGGATGATGAGAGGGAGTATGAAATGCCATCTGAGATTAATGTTGAAGATATTCCCCAAGAATTGTTGGATTTTTTTAGCAGGATGTCCGATGAAAATATATCTGACGATGAGTTGTTCAAGAGTGAAGTAAAAGTGAAGTTGATGGAAGATTGTACAGTGACTTATGGTTGGGGTGGTTGTCACCAAGGTACTAATAATTATGTGGAGGAGACAAGTGAAAAAGACTTTGACTAGAAATCCATCATATTCGGTGGACGAACAAGGAAACGTATACAATAAGAGAGGGAAATTACTCTCACCTAAAAAGAACTGGGATGGGTACGAAAGAATACAATTATGGTCGAAGGGTCACAATGAATTTGTAGGTATACACATTTTAATAGCAGATGCGTTTGTACCAAATCTAAATGGTTATAGTGTTGTAAATCATAAGAATGGAATTAAGAACGACAATAGGGCTGAAAACTTAGAATGGTGTACTCAGCAACAGAACATAAGACACGCTTGGGACACTGGGTTAGCTAGAGGGACAAAAACAATTCTGGATGAAGGGACAAAAGATGAGAAGGTGTTCACTACGTTGACCGAGGCTGGGAGGTCTATAGGACACACAAACTACAATATGATATATGGTAAATTTAGATTTTCTAAGAATGGGATTTTCAATTTCAAAGGACATACTTTTCACGTATTCGGTGGAAAGCATGGGGACACAAGATGCGAGTAATAAGAAACTACGATTGTACAAGTCTATACCCTTCCATCATGATCCAATACGGTTTTCTTAGCCGTAATTTGGAGAACAAAGACACATATGAAGAAGTGTACCACAAAAGAATACAAGCTAAGAAAGAAGGTGATTTACGAACTTCAAACGCATTAAAACTTTCGCTCAACACCGCATACGGGATATTGTTGAATCAATACAACGACATGTTCGACCCAAAGATGGGGCGCAGTGTTTGTATAACAGGGCAGTTGTTGTTGACCGATTTGATTATGCAATATATCAAGAAGTGTGAAACAGTAAAGATTATTTCTGTTAATACAGATGGTGTTATGTTGTCGATCGATGACAGTGAATTGCCTGTTGTTTATGCGATAAACGGTGAATGGGAAGCTAGAACACGAATTGGGTTAGAAGAAGATAAAATTCAAAAAGTAGTGATGCGTGATGTAAACAATTATGTGATGCGAGAAGTAAGTGGGGGAATCAAAGTCAAGGGTGGCGTAGTATCTGATTATAAGGGTGGTGACTTTAAGCACAATTCCTTGTCTATCGTGTGTAAAGCTATTGTTGACAATTTATTGGATAATGTAGAAATAGATAAAACTATCAATGACTGCAACGATATCTTCGCATTTCAGATGGTAGTGAAAGCGGGTGGCTCTTATGATAAAGTAGTGCATAGTACGGGTATCGGTGATGTGGAAGTAAATCGGACAAATCGATTGTTTGCCAGCAAGGATCAGCGCGTGGGGGCGGTGTATAAGATAAAATCTGATGGACGAAGGGATAAGGTAGCAAATTGCCCACTTCACGCTATTGTTGATAATTCTGGAACAATATCTATTGACAAAATAGACAAGAAATGGTACATTGAACTTGCTCAGAAAAGAGCGAGAGAATTTAGAGGAGACAAAAGCATGGGATCAGAAGAAGAGTTGGAAGTTATCATTGACGATGACGATTCAAAATTGGTTAAACCGATTATCAAGACGGTGGCTAAAGAAAAAAAAGCAGGGGGGAAAGTTGAAGTAACGCCGTTCAAAGTGAAGTTGTTCAATTTGGCGAGAGACATCGGAGAGTCTGCTAAATCGCTCGTGAAGGATGGATACAATCTTAGTCAGTCATATGAGTATGTGAAGGCCAGCCAGTATAAAACGATGCTGAGGATTGCGGTGGCACGTAATGAATTGATTATGAAAATCGATGATATGGTGTGCCAGCCTACCGATGTATTGAAGTCCGAGAAGATGACCCTTACCCAGTATCATGGTGTGCTTACCCTCATTGATACTACCTCCGAAGAGAAAATGACGTACATGATATGGTCACAGGGAGCGGATAATCTGGATAAGGGCCTGTCAAAAGCAAAGACATTGGCAATTAAGGATTTTGTGAAATCGAACTTCCTTGTATCTGATGCCGAAGATGATCCAGAAGCGGATACTGCATCTAAATCTGCCTCTGCAAAGAAATTTGTGACTCCTACCGAATCGGATAAGAAAGTAAAAGAGGTCATGAAAGACAGCACCATGGCAAATGTAGAGAGTGTCGAGAAGTTGAAGGATATTATCACTCGTATCCGTGAGAAAAGCGGAGACGCTACCTATGGTGATAAAGTGATGGGAGAACTGCTTTCTGGCCCCATTACTAGCGCCCGTGAGACTGTCCTCCTTACAAAACTGGAGATTAAGGGTGGGGAATATGGGCTGGAAATTTAACGAAGAGAAAACAAGGATTATCCTTGATTCCCCTTGCAGAAATCCATTAAAGATTACTGCTACACGGCTAGGGACTATATTGGGGTTAAATCCATGGCAGTCATCGTTTTCCGCATGGTGTGAAATCTGTCGGGTGTATAAGGAGCCATTCGAAGAAAACAAGTATACTAAAGCAGGGAAAGCAATTGAACCCATTCTCATTGAGTGGGCAAAGAAAGAGTTTGAAGGAGGGGTAGTAAGTCCTAGTGAATACTATGGCAACACATGGAAAGAGATACAAAAACAGTATGATTTTTATAAGAGTACGAAGATTTTTGGAGGAATGTGGGATGCAAAGATTATCAATACGAACCTTGGGACAGTTGGTATTATAGAGATAAAGACCTCTTCACGGCCTCAAGATTGGGAACACGGTGTACCTGATGAAAAACTGGTGCAGGCTCTCCAGTATGCCCACCTTGAAGGGGCAAAACGGACATTTGTGATTGTGGCGTTCTTGAAGGAAGAGGACTATCAGCACCCTGAATGGTTTACACCGGAATCAGATGTTACAGTAAAATTGTACAGTTTTGACACGGAAACCGCCACAGTGAAATTTGACTCACAACCTACGACTATATCGGAATTGATGGGATATGCACAGGAATGGTGGGAAGCGTACGTGGTGACGGGTATTTCTCCTGAGTTTGAGAAGAAAGCAGATGAACACATTTTAAAACAGTTGAAAGTACAACGGCCGGATGAAGACAGTAGTCTTGATGTACAGGATATCATCGCTACCTTGAATGAGAAAGAGACGCAGTTACAGGCTATCAGAGCAGATACGCAATTGGATGCGCTCGAAGACGAGATCAAGAAAATCAAGGAAGCGGTAAAACGGATTCTGTCTAGTGCTATGGAGGAAGATACTACCGTGGTGAATGTGGGAAATTGGAATTTAGTAAAGAGTACGAGGGAGTCGGTGGATACAGATGCGTTAAAAAAAGACGGGCTGTATGAGAAATATTTGAAAACAAGCGTAACATATACGCTAAAGAAGAGAGGAGAAAAAGTATGATTATTAAGACAAGCAAGCCAAAAGGATTCACACTCGTTCCAGAAGGTCGTCAGATTGTACACGTGGACAGTGTAAAATTGGTTCCCAGTGGAAAACCGCAGATGGTGGAGTTTATCTATTCCCATGAAAGTGGTGGAATCATCAAAGAAACGTTGAAATTCGATCATCCCGTTGCCTTGGATATTTTGGGAAAACGTTGTGATATCGCCATGGGGGGGCTACCTGAGGACACCGAAATCCAGACAGATGAATTGGAGAGTATTTTCAACGGAAAAACTTTCGAGGTTGAGGTAAAACATACGGAGGGAAAGAGTGGTGGAACATTTGCCAATATCAAATATATGGTGAAGTTGATTTCCTCGGAGGACGATGATCTCTAATTTAGAACGTGATTTGCAGAAAAAATGCCTTCGATGGGTGCGTAGCCTGTCGAAGGTATGGTACTTAAAAGTGGTTGGCAATGCCGTACAAGCCAGTGGAGTTCCTGATATTTTACTGTGTATAAAAGGAAAATTTATAGCGATTGAGTTAAAACGTCCAGATGGAACAGGTGTATTAAGCGATATACAACAGGCAAATATTGAAAGAATTAGAGAAGCTGGTGGGCAAGCCTATGTAGTAGATTCTTTTGAAGAATTTAAACGAATAATAGAGGAGAACATATGATCACAGGAAAGTTTGTAATAATAGAAGAAAACGGAGAAGTATTTCTAAAACTAAAGGAAATAATGGATACCACCGTAACGGTAGGTGAGCGTGAGGTATTTGTTGAGGATTTGGAACCTCTTGCAGATTGTGTAATGTATGAAGAAGGACAACTAGAACTATTTACAAATAGGAGAACATAATGTGGACGTTCAAACGATTGTTACTTACGGTGTTATTGGTATCGGTATTGTGCTTTCCTTCCTACTCGGAAGAAAAATCGGTAAAGGAAATGACGGACGAGGAACTGTGGAGCGAATTGATGATGCTCTTACCTCAGCAGAAGGAAGTGTGGAACACATTGACGACACAATTACCACTGTTGTCACAGAACTTGACACTGTTCAAGGAGAAATTGCCAGCGTATCAGACGCAATTGGGGATGACGAGCAACGACTTGCAGACAGTATCACAGAAGTTGACGGACTTGACGCCATTAGTAAAACAGGTGCAGATGGATTTAGCCAAATCGAAGAAATCATTGAAGAACTTAAAAAAAGACATGATAATAGCCACGATTAAAGGTGTGGCTATCGGTGTAGGCGTGGGATGTATAGTAGGAGGGGTATTGTACTTAGTGCTAAAATAAATGGGGATTATATCCCCATTTTCTTTTCCATTAATTTTTTCACAATAGGCCGTATAGCTTTCATATCCAGTTCTTTCTGCACCAAAAAAAGTGCGATAGCATAAAAAATCATAGCCATTGGTTTTCCAATAAGTTCAAATCCATAATATAAAATAGGTGCAAGTGCCACTGAACATGATCCAGCCCATATGGTCATTTGTTTGGTCGTGGCGTTATCCTTGTACAAGGTATGTTTTAAAAATTCCATAGCAGATGCGATTGCCGTTGATCCAATTGCTACCCATAATATTGTATTCCACATAGTGATTCTCCTTTTTATTATACCAGTATCCACAGACACACGGCTATTACAATTCCTACACAGTCTGCCACAATATCCATCCAATCAAATCCTGTGGTCTTTATATCATGCAATTCCTTACATAATCCTACAACAAGCACACACGCTATTGCCACCCACCACGGAAGAAAGAACTGAGCGACAGCAAGCACTGTCACGGTGAGCATAAAACTCACCACTCCATGAAGCCATTTGTCATATGCTAACATCAAATCTCCTTATGGGCCGCCTTGCGTAGAGGGTTTTTCCTGTCGTACAAATCCATCTCAATCCTAGCAAGTCGCTCGTCTATCGTCATTTTTACCTCTTACAGTACCGGCCACACGATATTACACCCCGAGAATGGCATCACACTCGTTTTGTGTAATCCAACC
>Ga0172381_10002687_pt1 | contig 19366 bp, 21 predicted proteins | sample Leawel6488metaG_FD_119754 | JGI IMG/M metagenome (GOLD analysis project Ga0172381, IMG submission 119754) | Leachate microbial communities from a municipal landfill in Southern Ontario, Canada - Leachate well 64-88 metaG | ecosystem: Engineered > Solid waste > Landfill > Unclassified | place...
CTGTTATTTTTACCTTACTATCTCCCCTTGAAGGAGTTATGCTCTGTGTAAGGTATGTGTCAACAAATGTGTTAAGGTTAGTCGTAGTGGCAAGGCTTGTTGATTTAACGATAGCCTGTAAGACTAGACCACCGCCTTTAATTCTTCCGTTGACATAAATATTTGTTGATATGTAAATACCACCAAACGCAGGTGAAGATATTATTACTTGGTTCGTAGTTCCTATTGCAAGTGGCCCAGTAAACAACTCTGTTGATGAATGAGTAGTGTAACCAGTAAAGGTACTGTCACCTGAATATGTATTGTTACCTGTAAATGTTGAAATTCCTGTTGAATATATACCACCAGTAAATGTTTCTATTCCTGCATGTGTGTTATTGCCAGTAAAGTTATTATTACCCGCAGCTACAACATCCGCTAAGTTAAAATTAGAAACCAACACACCGCGCATATTCATAACTATTCCGTTAACTGTTGAAGTTGCAAAAAATAGTGGTTTAGATATAGAATTATAAACTGATGGTTCAGTTATTGTTAAATTACTTTGACCTGCAGCAGTAAATGTGGATAAGAAATAAGTGTATCCTGGTTCAAGACTGTTAAGACCATTTATCCAGCCATAAGAAGTCAAAACAAAAGTATTTACTGTAGGTGTTGAACTAATTATACCTAACGCTTCAGCTGTAACACCGGAAGTAGCGCACGCTAATTGGTAGCTATTCGTACTTGTGGAATAATAAACTGCTTGGAAAGGTACAAAATTATGTGAAGTTTGAGTTATAGTTTTTGTTATAGAATCACCGCTTCCGCTTCCACTGCCGCTGGAAATGTCTACCGTTGCTACTCCACCCACGTTAGATACTGTTACTCCGGACCCTATAAAATTTATTGTTGATGAATTTACGATTAAGCTCCCTTCGCTTTCTATTGCTACAGAACTAATACCTCCACTTACACCGCCTAAACCTGCTGTTGAAATTAAAACTGTACCATCAGCAAAAGTTATCTTTGAAGATACATTAACACTATAAATCGTAGCTGTTGATATTTTAGTTAAATCTAACGTGGTTGAACTTATAAACGTATTAGTATTCAAAAATAAGTTAGATTCATCTCTTTTTGCTATATCAGTAGAATCTACTAAACTATACAAATCCGTAATAGAGGATTGGTGAACAACATACTTACCATAAATATCTGTTATTGAAGATTGCTGAACACTGTATTTTCCATACAGATCTGTTGTAGATGACTGTTGAATATTATACTTAGAGTATATATCTGTTATAGATGACTGCTGTACAACATAACTCCCATATAAATCTGTTATTGAAGACTGGTGTACTATATACTTACCATACAAATCAGTTACGGATGACTGTTGTATGGTAAATTTACTATAAATATCTGTTATTGAAGATTGGCTTACAACATACTTACCATAAATATCTGTTATTGAAGACTGCTGAATACCATATAGATTATTAAGATAACTATATGTTGATCTAATCTGATTAAAGTTAGAACCTGTAGATAAAATAACAGAGTTTAACGTACTTTGAATGGTTCCTGTAGCAACACCAACATTTAAAGCATTGGTACGTTCTTGACTAGTTAAATGATAGTATTCGTTAGTTGTTCCGCCTTGAATGTTAGCTAAATCATTATGGTTGTTTACAGTAGCCAATTGAAATTGAGTTGTAAAAGCATTCTGCACACTAAGTAAATTAGTTGCTGATTTTTGAACTATAATTTTAGCTGTTAACATGGCAAAACTTGAAAGATAATCTGGTAGAGCAGCTGGAACACTTGCAGTTTGAGCTTGTGCTAAAGTATAATCTCCTTGACCTAAAACAACATATACATCTCCTTCCATGCACTCATAAACCCAATGCACACCATATTTATTCGCGCTTAGAGTTGCTGTTGAAGTCAAATTATCATATAGAAGATTGTTTATTTGTTTCCAACCAGATGAACTTACAAATACACCGCCTTGGTGCCAATAATATGTAAAAGTATCAGACGCTGAAGTATCTCTAGCAGTTGTATCTAGTCTTATATTGCTAATATAATAAGTTGCAGCTGTTTTAGTTAAGTATCTAGACCCTGTTTCAGCTATAACACCACCAAAGAAGTGTTCAAATCCCCGTAAATAGAGTCTTTGCATATCTCTGGTTACATAGTTAGACAACTTACTTCCAGCCAAAAGTATATCTAAGTTTAGACCTCTTCTATAAGCTGCACCAACTAAAAATGCTGAGCTTAAATCAATGTCTAAGATATTTGTAGTAGAAGTTATGTCTGGATTGCCAGAATTATACCTAACATAAATATAGTTCAAATCATTATCTACTAATATTGTTGATGTGTCGGCTGCCCAAGTAAAGGAATATAAGGCTGTAACATCACTGTTTGTTGCTCTTATATATCCACTACCGCTAGAAACGGCGACAGATCCATCACCATTATCTGTAATACCTACTCCATTAATATGGCCTGCAGAGTTTACAGTGTTAATCAAGTCTTGTAAAGTTGTGTAGGATGAAACAGCTAAGTTAAGTACAGATACGCTAGAAGCTTGTATGTCAAGTAAGCCAGAATGTTCTGCAGACGTAAAGTGATAATATTCATCAGTTACTCCACCCTGGATATTTAATGTATCATTGTGGTTTATTACATTACTAATACTAAATTCAGTTGAAGCTACACTTTCAACTACACCATCTATTGCTCCTTTTTCAACAATAATTCTGCCTACTAGCATACCTAAATAGTTTATATAACCTGGTTTTACCCCTGGTTCTTGCGCAAGTTCAGCTGAAGCTAAGCTGTTATATTGACTATTACCTAACAAAATGGATACACCATCACCGGAATCAACATTTCTAAACATCCAGTTAACTGTAAACTTGTTGTTTGTTAAAGCTACTAAATCTGTACCATTGTCATAATATTCACTATTATATTGTGTTGTAGATACTTTAACCCAGTTACCACTGCTGTGATAATATAAGTTCATAATATCTGAAGATGAGTTAAAAACATCCATCCACTGTCTTACAGCGCCGAACCAAACTACACCACTTGAAATTGTAACTGTTCTAGCAATGGGCGTAGTTGTTTCACTTAATATTAAGCCAGTTTCTCTAGTAAACCTTCCAGTTTTTATTAATCTATTGTGCAATTTTTCAGGCAATGCGTTAGCATAATCGTTCCAAGAAAGGTCAAATACTTCTGTACCTTCTCTATAAAGTGTAAATACTATAAGTGTATCTATAATATTTATGTCTTCTTTATCTGTTGTTATAACATAAAGAGGGCTTCCAGAGTTATAGTCTACATAAATATAATTTACTGAATTGTCTGTTAAAGTAAATGTTGCACTGGAACAGTTTACTGGAAGAATTGCAGAAAAACCAGTACTATCAGTGTATGAACCATATGTACCTGTACCTATAACAACAGAACCACCACCAATATCCTCAAATGTAGGTTCAACTTTAGTACCAGCAAACCTATATAGTCCCTGCACAACTCTAGAACTTATTTCGTTATTTAAGCTAGTATACAAATCTGTTACTGATGAACTTAATACACTGTATGTTGACTTAATTTGGTCAAAATTAAAGCCAGATGATACTTTTAAATCATATACATTTCCGTATAAATCTGTTATTGAAGATTGTTGGATGTTATATAAATTATTAAAATAGCTATACGTAGACTTAATTTGATCAAAGTTTGAGCTTGTTGAAATACCTATGGCATTAAACTGGCTACTATAGTCGAAGGTGGCCGTAGATACCATTATAGTACCATCTGGACAGATATACCCTACTGTAGACCGAATAAATCCATAAACATCAAGTGGATATGATGGAACAGCATTATCACCAACTAAAACAGAAGATGGAATAGTCAAGTGTCCTGATCCAGTATCAGTAACAGTTGATGTATAGATAATAGGAACAGTTAAAGATGCAGCAACATCAACTGTTGATGTTACAGTTAATGTAGATGTATTAATGCCTTCTTGAGCCGTAATTGTTCCACCAACAGCTAATGCGCCATTTAGCTGTGAATCTCCTGTAACAGTAAGCGTAGACGCATTAATACCGTTATTGTGTGTTGTCATCCCATCAAATTGTGATGTTCCTGTTACCTGTAACGATGTGGATATAAAAATATTACTTGTTAGCGTATCAAAAGAACCTACATACGCTGTCATACTGGACGCAAAAATACCCAGAGTTGAATAAATGTCTCCATTGACATTTAACAATCCTGGACCGGAAGCTGCGCCAATGTTTAGATCGCCAGACGCACCAAAACGACCGCGTTCAGTATCGCTTGTAAAGAAAACTATCGGTATACTATCAACCGTCCTGATCACTACCTGGTCGCTTTGTACACCTAAATATGTATAGCTGCTGCCAACAAAACCTGTACGATTAATTGTCAGATATCCGTCCAACGCATTAATACTCAGACCAGAAGAAAATACTCCGTTTGGGGACGTAATTTGCGTAGTAGCGTTTAAGGTTGGAAGTTGTAACCCGCCTACCATAGTTTGCGTGCTAGTTGCAGATTTTGAAACATAATCTCCAGAAACAACTGTGAATGAAGATGCTAATGCAGAAACGTCAACTCCATCAACTGTTCCAACATTAACAATACTGCTGCCTATAATAGTAAACTCAGGAACTGAGGACTTGGTGCTGTTATACACCTCAAAATTACCTGCGAGCTTGGCTGTTGCTTGTCCAGTTGCTGTAGATGGTTTTATGCTCCAATACGGTGAGGCAGGATTTACCGCTGAAAAACAGGTATTGACGCAAAAAAGTAAACCTAATGTTAACAACAATTTTTTTAACATTTATCCGTAACTCCTATCCTAAGTTCCATGAAATACCATCAAACTGCACAGAACCAACTCCTATAACAAATCCACGGCTCCCAGGAGCGATATCAGCTGTTGGCGCGTCATCCAGTGTTGTCCATATACCATTAAGTATAAGCCAGCCATAAGTTGCACCGGTAAACAATTCGCTGCTGTTATTGTCACTATTAAATCCACTTTCACCTAGTTGTACAGGAGGCGTATCCGATAACGTTGGCCTTGTGGCGGTTGTCCACTGCTTGGGCATAGCCCTATACTGGCCGCTTAAGATCTTATCTAATAAATACATCACCCTATTGGCATCTAATGTGGTGGCGTTCTCAACTGGAACAGGAAGCTTATTAGCTATTCTATCCGCACTATCTACTTTAAGTATCTGTATTGGATAAGTCATACGTACCTCTTCTATACATGTAATATGTCTAGTTTTTTAACCATTTTTTATTAGCACAAACGTCAATGGGCCACACATCCATGTAGTCAACACCAGGAACTCCAAACGTCTTTTGAAGATTTTCAGAAGCTGCATCGCCCTCATGTCGCTCTTCACGAAAGTCTGTGGTATTATGCTGCGTTCTTTCGATGTCGTACAGCTGGCCACCTTGGTCCTTACCCTTGTTACTCGTGTTGTGCTCTTTAATGAGCGAGGGAGAAACCGACCTGAACTGATCTCTATAGGGATTTAAACTCTTCTTCTTTTTAGCTATAGTTAACCACATATGCTCTCCTAAGTACTACTTTATAAAGTTACCACCCATAGTGAATACATTATCTTGCTCTATGAATGTACCACCAATACCTGCACCAGAAATACCATTATTCATTGAAGAGTTTATAAGAATTCTATGCGCACCAACAATTGTATCAGCACAGTCTTTTGACTCACCTACCGGGTGGTCAACTCTATTCGCCCTGGTCAATATTAAACGCTTAATTTCTCTTGTTTGTGTTGGATAATCAAGAAGTCTTACTTTTCCTGCATACGCGCTTTCTTTGAAATTTTTATAATCATCAATCTTTAGATAATACACATCCGATGACACTCCAGCTTTATTGAGAGTTTGAACCATCAATGCTGATTGCCATTGGTCAAACATGACCTTAACTAAATTAACTTTTTCTTTTACCGCTAGTATAAAGCTCTCAACGTCAACAAGAGATACTAAAATATTCTTACTCTTATCGGGCATCCAAGTAGAAACAAAATCCTGTATGAGATAGTCACCTGTGGCATCTGTGTTTCTGTGAAAAAGACTCAAAGCTGCGCTGTCACTTCTTAAGCCTAAATCAACGGTAATGATATAATCACGCACAACAGAATCCGTATGCCATGCTAGTATGCGCTTCTTAACGAGTCCTTCGTCAAAATACTCTTCTGTCTCAACCAGCGGCTTCCGATCTTTATCAATGCACCAATCAATTTTCTCTGGCTGTTCAATAAACGCTGAAGAAATGGAAACAGGTTGACACATAAACTTACCTCTAGCGTCATCTGGGTCCTGTTGAAATTCTTGTTGAAATTCCAGTGGTATTTTTTCACCTTCAAATTCAAAATATTTCTCGGGATAATCTTTAAATAAATGTGCCGGTTTTACCTGCCATGTTGCTGCTTTATCCGCAAACCAGTGTAATTCTCCTTCAGCTTGTGCATGCATACGAAGTATGAAATCATTTTCATATCTCGGAAAGGAAAGTAACGCGCCCTTCCACCGTTGTCCAAATCTACTAACAGCACTAGTACGTAACATGTTAAAGATTTTTTCAGCACGTGTTGTTGTTGGAAGGTCATCAAAAGCAGATATTTCATCACCAACAAAAAACAGTATATTCTTACCTTCTTGCGACGCTTCTTCGGAATGGCCAGAAAACGCACGAATAGACTTCGGGAACATTATTCCATTCTTTGTCACAACAACTGCTGACTCAATAAACTCACCATCCTTTAATTGTCCTAAGTAAATACCTGACACCTTTATCGTATATTTAGACTTTAACCACTCCCAGTGTAAAACACGCTGACGAAGTTTTTCAAAAAAGATAGATGAGGCTTGCTCACTATTCTTCGCTATATTAAGTAAATCTATTGCCTCGCCTTCAGGTAGTCCGAAGAACCGTTGTGGGGATTCCAAGCATAATAGCACGTATACAATATAACACATCATTAATGCTGAAATTTGGTCTTTACCGGAGCCTTTTCCCCATGATAAAATCGCGAGAGTATTTTTATTATCAAAAGTCTTTTTTGGATCATCACCAAAAATAAAATCAGTAACAGCTAACTGCCGCTCCGACAGTGTAGGAAAATCCATATGCTGCTTTTCAAGAACAAATTGTCTAAACGTAACAGGGTCCTCTATCCATGTTTCTTGATCGGACCCTTTAAACACGTCATCAAAAGCAGTATCTAAACTTGAAAAAATCTGTTTCGTAAATTCATCCTTCATATCTATTCCTCGGTATCATTTACCATTGTTTCAGCAACAGTTTCAACATCAGGCGCAGTTCCAGCTTCTTCAACTGAACCTTCTTTACATAAAGATTCATTGTTAAGTTTTTCCACTGTTTCAATATGTTGTTTAATATTTTCATTAATTTTCACATCAATACTTGGAGAAGCAGACATCTCTGGTAATGTTCCAACAGCAGTTAAAACTTCCGCGTCTGTTGGAGGCCTATGTTCATATTTAGTACTGTCCTCAATTCCTAATTCAACTGATTTTGTCTTTAATCCTTCTTTTAGTTTTAACTTAAACAGCTCATATTTCTCAGGACAAACATCCAAAACAACAGATTTAACGATCTTTAAAAAAGCTTGTGATTCAGCTCTAATCAGCTGAAGAATCTCCTGGTCATCCTGTTTCAGGTCGGTCGATAGCTTAATAACAGATTCAATAATACCCCTTATCTCACTTATATACTTAACCATTGCCTGTTCATTGCCTGGAAATATCTTAGTTGTTTTTGTTGCCGCGTCCTCAATTGATTGTATGCGCAAAATGCATTTACCTACTAATCCTTCTAATATGCGTATCTTACTGAAATTTGGCTCATTCTTTGTCCTAGCTTGATCTGCTACTCTAGCTAGTTCTGAAAGACCTAAAGCAAACTGTGACACAGCAGCGGGAGAAAGAACAGATGAACCTGCGCGTTTATCCTCTTCATTTTTTTTGCGTATATACTTTAATACTGTAGGAAGAGCTGGAACAGATATAAGAGTAGAATACTTATCCTTTAACATCCTATGTATAGCAGATCCAGATGCCTGCGCTGAAACCATAGAATCGATCTCTGCATGGATCTCTGGTGGGAGGTCGTTTATAATGTTTCGCATATTAGGTTCCTTTATTCTAAAATTGATTGAATTTTCTATATGTTTTCAAGAACACCCTGGAATAGTTCTGCAAGGTCTTTTATGGTGATACCTTCCATAGGGAAACCCTCAAGTTCTTTTGGCATAGTTCCCGCCTGAAGCTCGCTTACCATGCGCGCAATCTGTTCCTTTGGAAACAGTTCAAGAATTTGATTACGCATTTCAAGTTGTTCTTCAGCCTCTTCAATATGCTTACTTGGGTCAACTTCTACCGGATCAGCAACAATCTCCGTGGTTAACTGATACGTAGATTTCTGATCAGCAAAAGAATCTCCAGCTTGGTCAGCTTTTACCCTCTTTTTCTTTTTTGTCCACATACTTTCTCCTATAAATAAAAAGATATACTCACACTTTACGTATGAATATATCTTAAAGTTTAACCTATAAGTAATGCTTAACTACAAAGTAAAAAATTACTGCAGCTCGTCTATTAGTGCTTTTAATTGTACAGAACGTTTATCCGTTAATTTTTTGTAAACATGCGCCATTACGCGGGTTATGTGTGCAGCTGAACACCCAAACTTTTCAGCTATTCTTATCTTTTTATTACCTAACAGTAACAATTCTACTACCTTTAACTGCTGCTTAGACAGTACAGTACTTAGGTATTCCATTAACTCCTTTGTTTCATCTGTACGTGTAGTTAACACTGTATATACTCTTTTAAGCTTCTTTCTTAACTTCTTTAAGTACATGCTAACCTTATCCTGATTAAGATTAAACAATATACCTAACTCACGCTGTGGTTTACCATTAACATATAAAGACATCATACTGTATATGTTTTTTTCATGTTTAGACAAATAAACACTATAAATAGCGCCTAATATCTTATCTAGATTTCTAGAATCGGCTATATCTAGAACATCGCATAATTTCGTCATCATCATTAATCCTCTGAACAAGTAATGTCCATGATCGTTGTTTCCACTTTTATCTCTCTATTCAGAAAAAAAGCAAGCAATGACACCTTGCCATTTTGGCGTACTTCAGTAACCTCAGCCGGGATACCTGATAGCGGGCCATATGCTATGATTACGTGATCACCAGCTTTTACAGAACTAAGCGGAGTAGCATATGAATTGTAATTGCTACAAACATTTATAACCTGACGAAGTTCATTATCTGTTATACTATCTGTGCCTTCACCTAGTATACCACATATGTCTTCAGACTCAGCACTTAGTTGAGCACGAAGGCTAATTACATCAGATTTGTTTTGCAATCCTACGAAAGCGTATCCAGGATAGGTCAACATGTCAACAAGCAACATGTGGTTTCTGAGACGGGCGTATTCTTGATAAACAGGAACCCACAACATATACTCGGGAAAATCACATTTCTTTAACTTCCTTTCAATAACCAATAAATTCTTCGGTACGCCTACGTGCGCAACATACCAGAACATATCACGCAATTTATCCACTGCAGGGATTGTCTTAAACCTAAGCGGAATTTTGAACATAGCGCATAATCTCCTTTGTACCATTACTGAGGAGATATTCGTCTAAGTCAACCTTACAGTTTAAGTTTATGTTACGACCTTTTAACCCGTGTTTTTTTAGTGTATCTAGTACACCTCTACTCCCTTTAATCCCTGCCTTATCCGGATCATAAATTATATTAAATGTATCGGTAAATCTGCTGCACAAATGAATCTGCTCATCAGACATACCACATCCATTAGCTGTAACAGTATTCTTTATGCCATACTGCCACATCATTAGCATATCAAACACGCCTTCGGTGATGAACACGCTTTTTTGCTCCACAATATGCGAAACTGCCATGTTCAAGCCATAAAGAACGTATCTCTTTTCAAACGGAGTGGCGTCAAACTTACGCGCGCCATCATCAAGTTTCCTTGTCATTATGGACACGTAATCACCGTATAAATCAAGCACAGGAATCAGTATACTGTTTTTGAACCGGTCACGATAATGATAATCTCCTTGACTTGTCTTAAACTCAAACACGGAACGCACATTATCAAGAACAGATCTATTCCTAATTGATTTATCATAATATAATTTTGATCCATCAAAGAACATGAGAGAAAACTGATTAATGGTCTGCATATTTAAACCGCGACCACGAAGATAACTTAGACCAAGATTCTCCATAACTAACTCCAGTATAGCTGTTTTATTACACAATGTCAATCATCACCATCATCCCAGTGTTTTCCTATCTTTAAATCAATGCCAATAGGAACGGTATAACCCTTAATTGGCCTGGTAACTTCCTTCCTGATTATTTCCTTAACGGTTTCAACATGTGCATCAGGTACTTCATAAATAAGTGAATCATGAACAGTTAAAACTAAATAAGAGTCATACTGCCTCAGTAAACTAAATAACCTTACGCCAGCCCAGTTCGTTATATCTGCAACAGTAGATTGCATTAAAAAGTTTTTAGCTTGTCTTTCACATAATGCTATAACTTCCTTATTTGGACTGTCAAAACCTAAAAACCTGCGTTTACGCCCAAATACATTAGTTAAACACTTTGTCTGTTTTGCTTGTATGACAATATAATCTAGCCATGATTTGGCTCTAGTATACTTCCCAAAAAAAGTAGATATAACTTTCCTGGCTTGCGGAATACTTAACCCATTCTGCTCCGCGGTAGCTTCTACTCCCTGCCCGTACATTAATCCAAATACAACGCGTTTAGCAGCGGTGCGTTGTTTTTTGGTAATCTGATCTTCTGGCAAATTGAACACCTTAGAAGCAGTATACCTGTGAATATCAAAATCAGCTTTAATGTCTGCTATCATTTTTTGATCCTGTGAATAGTGACCCCACGCTCTGAATTCTGCAGCACTTAAATCACACTGTACTAATGAATATCCATCCTTAGCGCAGAATAAATGTTTTATAGTTTTATCTCTTGGTATGTTCTGACAATTTCCAGTTATAAACGTATCTGAACCTCTCCTGGCAATAAAGGCTCCAGTAGGAACCTCCACACACCAAACCTTACAAGGAAGCGTATACGTTACAACCTTACAATTAGCGGTTGAACTGTGGTCAACCTTTGTTATATCGAGTTGATAGTTTGGCTTTGTTGAAAATTTACTAAAGTACGTATGTTTATGTCCTCTAAACCCGGTTAATGAAAGAAGAGCCTGAACTATGTCAACATTTTTTTCATTACAACTACTATAGTTAATGGTAGCACCATCGCGACGACAACCATCCCAATATCCGAGTTCTGAAATAAATATTTCACGTTCATAAGAAGACATTGTTAACAGATTCGTGGAGAATGTTTTATCTATTCCTAAAAAATGTTTAATATCGGAAACTTTACTAAATTTAATTTCATACGTTATTTTATCGTGGATCTTATCATACTTATGTGTGGCCGTATATTTATACGGTAAGTTTTTTAAAATAGACAATAACCGGAGATACTTTCTTTTTTTAAAAAAACGAAACCGTATAACATCAGAATCTGCTCTAAGCTCAGCATCTGCTTGTGTAGCAATAAGTAGTTTTAAAAAATGAATAGATGAAAAAGCTCTACTCTCAGATTCCCATCGTGCCCCATGTAAAGTTGTTGAATCTTTCAAAAAAGATTTAGCTGGAACAACAGATATTTTATTTCCTTTTCTACTCTTAAAAATACATCTATGAGATGTTGTCATACACATATCAATATGCGTATTTTTTATAGATATCATCTCGCGTTCTTTAAATTGAGAAATGTACCGTTTAGTTAAACTTTCCCATTTTATTGTTCCTGTAATACAGTCAAAACACGCAATCTTATCACTATCCTTTAAATCATGATACTTTTTAAATCCAGACGCTGTTAAAATTTCAGTATCCATGGAAAGACAATTTGGGTCGGAAGAGCTTAACCGCCCGCTTGTTGTACCTGCTATATTGTAATTTGTGTGCACGCGTGCATCTTGGTCATATTCCAGGCCATTAATAAACGTGCCTAGATACTTTGTTATCTTCCTGTAATCTATGAGTATATTTACAGCTTTATCCTGTTTGACCAATTCCTTTAAAACTTCTATGTTAGTAGACACTTCTCCGGAACTGGTTAACTTATCGTATCCTGTTCTTTTATCGGTAATTGGAATCAAGTTCAACTTTTTATACAAAAAGTCACGTAATTGCGGAGTTGACGCTATATTGAATGGACCACCATTTAATGCGTGCAAGTCAACTTCTAATTCTTGTTTCTGTTTCTCAAGCTTCTGCCTTAATAACATCATATAATTAAGATCAACCTTAATACCGCGATATTTAGTATCTATCAAAACATTGCATAACGGCATAGTCAGTTTATTAAATAAATTTAATAGCTTCTCATCTTCTAACTTTTTCATAAACTTATTATAAAGCCTGAAAGTACAATCGACGTCCGCCGCACAATATGTTGCTAACAATTCCGGTGGAATACCTAACATACCGCTATTTTTTGGTATCTTATTTGCAACTTTATACTCATCAAGAGCAGAATCATAATTACCCATATCCGTGTACAATAACGCCAACTGTTTTAATGAGCGCATACCCTGTGCGTTTTCATCAAGTAAATGGTGTGCTAACATAGGATCAAACGAAAAATTGTTAATATTAAACCCCAGCCGTTTCAAAAAAAGAACATCAAAGGAGCCGTTATACGCTATCTTAAGCGATTCATTAGCAAACACGTTATCCAGCGCATGTTTGATATCGCCGGCTGTTACATCGTCCCAGAAAGGATCTCCTTTCTCATTGCATAATGGTATAACTGCACCACTATTCTCTGCCCAGCTAAATCCAATACATAAAACTTTATCAGTTAAAAAGTTAAGCCCAGTAGTCTCTACGTCAAAACTAAATGCCACTTGCTTTGACAGTTGATCCAGAACACTGCTTAATTTTTGTTTATCATTTGCAAAAACATAATTTGTACTGCTAATTGTAGATTCTCCAGTTTCTAAAAACTGTTTTGCTTTCTGAAAATCCTGTATCATATACTTTATGTACTCATACTCGGCTAATATAACTTTTGGATGAAACGTTCCCATAAGATAACAGTTATACTTCTCCGACTTGTATAGCTGACCGTGATTGCGCTTAATATTTATCTTACGGTTACCGGACAAGAATTTTAATGAATCATCTCCAAGAGCGATAATAAGCTTCGGTTTAATCTCACTAATAGTAGTTTCTAGGTATGGTATACACTTTTTTATTTCTTCTTCAACATAAGCAGACCTAAGCTTACCCTTATCATTAAGCGGGACACATTTTACTAGATTATCTTTCCATATTAAAGAAGAATCAATGTTAGCCGACGCTAAAACACGCCGAAGAACCTCACCATATAAACCTGCCATTGGTCCACCCTGTAACGATTCCATTCTTATGGGCGCCTCAGCAACCAACATTAATGGCGCAGTTTTTAACCCACAACCAGGAACAGCATTCAGGTTATTTCTTAAACGTGTTTCTGCTAACGGGCATTTCAGGCAGTTGTTCATATTTTTTACGTTCCTTTTTTAAGATAGCCATAATATACTTCGTTGCACCTACTATTGTTGACGCCGAACACTTGAATGCGTATTCAACACCCATCAATCCTGTTTTTACGTAATACACAGCATGAATATGAAATCTTTTATCGTTTTTGAATATATTAATATCAACGGGATGATTAACATAAACAATAAAGTTACGCATAAACCGCCGTATCTCACACAGGTGCATTTATGGCCTCCTGAACACTTTTTTCAGTATGTCTTGACAATGTTATAACTGATTTAGCTTCAGATATAACTGGACGAAAATGACTTACTAAAATAATTTGACGATTAGTAAGTTCACTGAATGTTTTTAGGAACTTGCCAAATCCTTGTTGAAAATCTGCACTGATGTTTCCACCAGCCTCATCTAAAATAATAGGCCCATCCACACGAGGATTGCAAAGCTCAGCAAAAATAAGACGCAAACATACAGAAACAACATTTTTTGTTCCACCGGCTTCTCCGTGAGTCAAGTCTATACTTCCTAACGTCTTATCCACGACAACGAATGATGTTTCAATATTGTTCCGTTTTTTTTCCGATAGTATTTTAAAAACAATCTCAGGACTATCTAAAATACTCTGAATAGATTGTGTACAGATCAACTCAATTTTATCCAGCTGTTTTTGAACCAATTGATGCAAACTATGTAAAAACTGACTACACTGCTCATACAACACAACAGTTTTTTCAATATTTTCTATCCTTGTTTTTTCTTCCTGTATTAGTACCTTTAGTGTATCGTGCGAACTTATACAGCTGTCCATAAGCTTAATACTATCCTCAAAATATTGAAGTTTATTGACCACTGCTGTTTCTAAATTCTCGAAGTTCATTTTCAATGTCCTCTGGTACTGTCAACTTATTTAGCTCATCTGTAAGCGTTTTTTTTAAGTTATCAACATATCCTGATAAGTCTTCTGGTATATTAACCAACTTTAACTTTTCAAGAACCCTTTCTTTTCGTTTTATTATTATATCCTTTTCAGTTTGAAGCTTAACTTTTAGCCGTTTTATATCATCGAGTTTTGTTACAAGTTCAGATTGGTCAGGCGTGTAATCCTGTTTTTGCATCGTTAAGTCTCCTTATTACTTCAGCCATAACATCAAATGAGGTTTTATTATCCGCACCCAACTTAGCGGCTAACTCAGTCAAATCATAGGAATCAAACCGTGTATTTTTTACAGTTAATGAAACACTCTCTTCTTTTTCTTTACTAGAAACAATAGAGTTGAGATCAAAAACATTACTGTCATGTTTCAGGTAATAATTAGAAACTTTAACTGGAGATGTCATATTCGTGGAGTCATACTTAATAATGGACACACCTGGTCTATGGTCCGCTTCAGTAATAGTCGTTCTAATAACTGGACCAGGATTAAGAAATATATTACTACCATCTCTAACAGCAAACTGTTTATGGTAGTGTCCACATAAAAAGACTTGTTTACAGAAGTTTAGATCAGAAAATAAAATATGATCGTATGGAACACTTTTAGGAACCAGCATATTATGTGACACGACAATATGTGTGTCTCCAAGGTCCTGATACAAATCTAGTGTATGTTTTGTTTTAGCATTTATAAATTTGAACTTGATACCATTAATAAGCTCATTTTCTGCTGGTAACTTCAAAAGCCCGTAACGAATAAGACTACCAACCGCGGTAGTGTAAACAGACTCCATATTATAACCAAATAGATCATGACTGCCAAGATTGATGTAAAAATCAATTCCAGCACTCTTGAGACGTTTAAATTCAGGAATAACATTGTTAAGCAACAAAAAATCAGGTAAATCAGGAATATCATACATATCCCCGCCATGTATACAGAAATCTACTTTCTTTTCTATAAACAAATCTACTATATTCCTAACCTTGATAAGCTGGTTAGCAAAAAAGTTCTCATCTATCCTCCTCTGAGGACGGCGCGAGCATAAATGCCAATCAGTAGTATACCCAAATGTAACTATTTTTGTCTCCTCTTCATCTTCATTTGTTTTTCAATTATTTCCTTTGTAATCTTTGCACCGCACTTATGACAATGCTCATAATACCCTGCAATATCTCCTAGTCCATCAATACCGTCTACTGTACAGAAATCATGTAATTCAGAACTGCTATGAAAATACATACCAATAACATGTAGACATTTATTTTTTCTTCTCATACTCCCCACCACCCAGAAAACCACGTCTCTTTACGCTTTTTACGTTTACCATCTTCAAAACCGCGCTCATACTCCTTGGTCCGTATCTTAGTTAATGACTCACTCATGATTCTCTGAAAATGTCGTGTAATTATTTCAGCATCAGCCTCATCTGAACACGAATATGAAAAGGGAAACACACTTTTTTCCACACCAGTAAGTGACTCAACATTTACCTGAACTCTAACACCATTACGTTTGAAAGATATACAAAATTGCGAATTCATGCTGCCTCCTTACTATATTATACTACACTTCGCTAAAAAATTTATGAAAATATTTCAGTATCCAATAGGGTATTCCATTCTTTACTTTTTCATTTGTTTCAATTGCATTTTCACAATCCCAGCATTCATGACCCCACAAATCTGTTTCATGCCTATAATCTGCACCTGTTTCAATAAGAAATTCATTCATGCTTTCTTTAGTAAAATGCATCCAATTCCAACAAACCCAAATACTGCCGCAAGAAGGGCACTTTTTCATAAATTTAACATCGTTCCACATAAAGGACATTGTTTAACACCGACCAACAAAGCTTTTTCATCAGCTTGAACTTTAATTAACGCAGCGTCTATTTCTTTTTCTATACGGCACGCTTCTTTAAGGTGCTGCCATAACTTTAACTGTTCAGTAACAGCAACAGTACCCTCTAATTTAACAATAACAGTATCAATAACGGATAACATATTATCTATTGCTGTCACTCTAACAGTAAACTTTTCAATATCTTGCCTGGCTAACTCTACTTTACGCAATAACGCTACTTGTTTATGTATACGCTTACAATCAGCGTAATACTTAGACAGCTTATCTTTAACCGTATAAACATTTGAAAACTTAGACAGCTTACCAGTTAACTGTTCCACATTATCAAGTATTAGAGACTTCTCTGTTAACAAGGAAGATTTATCCTTGTTAACAGAACGCATTGCAGCATCGAGTACGTGTGCTCCAGTTAACCTGTTAATGTATTTGGTCTTAACTGGACCAGATTCACTAAGCAAAAACGGTGAATGGTCCTGGTCTGCAACATTAACTTCAACATCTGCATCAACATCAATCTTAACTGGATATATCTGAAGTATCTTACGTACAGGCTCTGGAGTGTCTGTACCAAACTTTTCATATGGTTGTTGCTGAGTCTTATCTGGGTTTGTTACTACAATCTTATTAACTACTGAACCTACTGATTTTGATCTTGATATAATATAACCATTATCAAGATGCAGTATTAGTTCAGTAAACGCGCTACCGTTACGAACGTATGAATCACTCCATTTATCAAAGAACAAAAAGTTTAACGCCCTTACAACACTACTTTTGCCGGCCCTAGAAGGGCCGACAATGCAGTTAAACTGATCATTGAAATCAATAACTGTATGCTTATGCGCTTGAAAATTCTTAAGTTCCAGCTTTTTTATCCACATTTACAAGGTGCTCCTTTAATTCTTCTACTAACTTTGGATCTGTAGATACTGCTGTCTTAAGCGCCGACATGCCAACCCATTTGTTCTTACCAAATGTGTATGTCTTTCCTTCAACAGTAACAACACCTTTAGCAATAACAAGATCTGGTAATTCACTTGAAATATCTATGCCACGATCAAAATAAAGGTCGAACTCACAGTCACGAAACGGCGGAGCAACTTTATTTTTAGTTACTTTTACTCTTACCCTATGACCAGTTGTTTTCTTTGAATCGTCATAGTATGTGTTTTCTTTACCAGACATAGCATTAACTTCTAGCCTAATACTGCTGTAAAACTTCAACGCAAGTCCTCCAGAAGTAGTATTAGGATTACCCCACATAACTCCAAGTTTTTGCCGTATCTGATTAATGAAAATAACTACAGCCGGAGATTTACCAACAGCTCCTACCATTTTACGCATGGCCTTTGACATAAGGCGAGGCTGAAGACCCATTTGTTGATCTTCCATACTTCCCTCATATTCAGCTTTTGGAAGCAATGCAGCAGTTGAATCAAGAACAATCATATCAACGGCGCCACTTCTTGCCAACTGTTCAGCAGCTTCTAATGCTTGTTCTCCATAATCTGGTTGAATAACCCGCAAGTTTTTAGTATCGACACCTAACTTTTCAGCCCAGGAACGGTTAAAGCTATGTTCCATATCAATTAAAACAGCTTCACCACCTGCTTTCTGGGCTTGTGCCATTCCAATCAACGCTATAGTAGACTTACCCGACGACTCCAACCCATATAATTCTATCATTCGTCCACGTGGATAGCCGCCAACACCGATGCAATAATCCAATCCTATAGACCCAGTTGGAATAACATCTATGTCCATCTTAGACAACCTTGCATTCTCACTGAGTCTCGGTGCACTAATACCCATCTTTTCAAGATTCGCAATAGTGGCATCAAGAGCTTTTTCTTTATCTGTTTTTGGCATTTTCATCCTCCAACAGCATATTAACGTATGCAGTTATACACGATATAAGTTTTTTATCTTTCTTATTCTGCTTAAAAAATCTAACAACAGTTTGCTTCTTACCCTCTCTGTGGATTACTCTTAACTCTCCGTTATTGATAGGACAAAAAGCCTGATCCGATAGTTCCATTACTCCTCCTTGTCTGCGCTAACTCTTATTTCCGACCTTTACTTTCCAGAACATTTTACACACGATTTTTAATTTTATCTAGTATCACATTTACTCCTTCTGGAGTTCCCCAAAGATAATAGCCGTTTTTCTCATACTGTTCGCTCTTTGGAGGATTGTCAATTACAGTTGGGATTTGTTTTTTAAAATCAAACTCTAAAAAATCCTTCACTTTACCACGCCACATCATGCGCCCCTCCCCAATACAACCGATTGGAGTAACAAAGAGTATAACGCGCCTTTCCATAGGTTTAACATCCAAATCGTCACAACCTATATCCTCACCATATGTTAAATTAACGGCATAATTTCTGACCTGTTTTATTTCTTCCAATTTTTCAAGTAGATCCATTGATCCTCCTCTTTTTAAGTAAAGGGTAACCGTTGTTATTTTCTGAAACCTCAAATCCGACAGGAAACCCTTCGACTCCATCCTTTGGCGATAGACTAAAATACCACATCACCATTTTATTCTTTTTAGCCAGCGCCCTATGAAGATAGTATATACGACCATTTCTATTAGACATGTACGCAAATACCACAGCTACCTCCTATGATGAGAAGTCAATTTCTTCTACATTCTCAATATATGAAACTTGTGCTGCTGGACTCGGTTGAGCAACAGCAGGAGCAACAGCAGGAGCAACAGCAGGAGCAACAGCAGGAGCAACAGCAGGAGCAACAGCAGGAGCAACAGCAGGAGCAACAGCAGGAGCAACAGCA
>Ga0172381_10002688_pt1 | contig 19362 bp, 15 predicted proteins | sample Leawel6488metaG_FD_119754 | JGI IMG/M metagenome (GOLD analysis project Ga0172381, IMG submission 119754) | Leachate microbial communities from a municipal landfill in Southern Ontario, Canada - Leachate well 64-88 metaG | ecosystem: Engineered > Solid waste > Landfill > Unclassified | place...
CAATTGACAAATGAAAATAAGTTGCAGATTGATGAGCCTGTTTATCTTGATGTCATCAAGAAAAAGACAGCCAAGACCTTTGCGTTTTGTTCCCAGGCCGGTGCTATTTCCTCCAACGCCAATGAGTCGGAGGAGGAGCAACTTAGACTTTTTGGGGAGTATTTGGGTATGGTTTTTCAGATGAAAGATGATATTTTCGATTATTTTGATTCTGGCGATATCGGCAAACCTACCGGCAATGATTTGAAAGAAGGAAAGATGACCTTACCTTTGATTTTTGCTTTACATCATGCTGATAAAAACGAAGCAAAACCAATTTTGAACATGATTCGAAATAAAGATTATTCAGTTGAGAATCTGAAAAACATGAGTCAGTTTGTTTTGGATGGAGGTGGCATTCAATATGCTGAAAAAAGGATGCAGGATTACAAACAACTTGCAATCCAGTCTTTGTCGGGTTTTCAGGATTCTCAAGGAAAGAAGGCGTTGCTAGATTGTCTTGATTTTGCAATGATTCGTTCCAAATAATTTTGAAAATATATAAAAGATGCCTTTTGAGCCGCTTTTTTATATATATAGATACATTCTACATTAATGTTTACCTAGAAACATTCTTCCCTTTTTCCGAGGATGTCGCTTACAACGTTGTTAGCCAGCTTGCTGGCTCCAAATCTAAACAAATCTTTGGTTAGCCATTCCTTACCCAATACTGATTCCACAATGCAGTAATATTTTAAAGCATCTTCGGTGGTAGAGATTCCTCCTGCTGCCTTGAATCCGACTTTTCGACCGCTTATTTGGGCATATTCATGGATCATTTGGCACATGCAATAAGCTGCTGTGGTGGTGGCTCCTTTTTCCAACTTACCGGTGGATGTCTTGATGAAATCTGCCCCTGATTCCATCGCCAATATGGCGGCTTTTTGTAAATCCTTGATTTCGAGAATGCCGGATTCAAGGATTACTTTCAGATTGGCATCAATGCATGCTGCTTTCAATTCTTGGATTTCTTCTACAACATCCGCAAACTTCCCTTCCATCATTTTTCCAAGGGGTATGACGATATCAATTTCTGTTGCACCCTCCAATATTGCCAGCGACGTTTCTGCTATTTTAACTTCTATAAAAGTTTGTGAGTGAGGAAAACCTCCGGAAACTGCGGCTATTTCAGTGCCTTCTGTCAATGTTTCCCTGACAGCTTTAACCATGGAAGGATAAACACAGATGGCAGCCACGTTGGGTAGTTCGGGATGATTATCTCCAAAGTTATTGACTTTTATAGTAAAATTTGCTATGCTTTCTTCATTGTCTGTTGTATTCAGACTCGTCAAGTCAATACAGCTTAAAATGGTTTCTAATACTTTTTGAGTGTGGTTCTTAGCCATATTTTCGTTCAGGATGGCGGTGACCTTTGCTTCTATTTCTGATACTGAAAGCTTGGAATATTGGTTCAAAGCCTCTGTTATTTTGTCCATTTCATTGAAGTTTTATGTTATTTTTATGACGTTCTTTATCCCTATTTGTCTTTTTTTCTATATTTTTTTCGAATGCTTCTGTCAAGTTTACACCCGTTTGATTGGCCAGACATAGCAGCACCCAGAGCACGTCTGCCATTTCATCGGCCAAATCCTTGTTTTTCTCGTTTTCCTTAAAGGATTGTTCGCCGTATTTGCGCGCCATGATGCGTGCAACTTCACCAACTTCTTCGGTGAGAATGGCCATATTGGTAAGTTCGCTGAAGTAACGCAAACCATAGGTCTTGATCCATTCGTCTACTTTTTTTTGAGCTTCTTCTAGAGTCATTTATTCTTTATTTTTGGTGTCAATCATGATGGTTACGGGTCCGTCATTGATGAGTGAAATTTGCATGTCTGCACCGAAAATTCCGGTTTGTACTTCTTTTCCAAGACAGGAACTCAGTTCTTTAAAGAAGTTTTCATAGAGAGGAATGGCAATGTCCGGTTTGCTGGCTCTGATAAAGGAGGGCCTGTTTCCTTTCTTTGTTTGTCCAAACAACGTAAATTGACTGATTAATAATATGTTGCCGTTAATGTCGAGGATGGACCTATTCATTAACCCTGCTTCATCGCTGAAGATACGGAGTTGAATGATTTTTTTGGCAAGCCATTCAATATCATCTTGATTATCAGCGTCTTCGATTCCAATTAGGACGAGTAGGCCCTGTTCAATGCTCCCGTTAATTTGTCCTTTAATTTCAACACTGGCCTTGGACACCCTTTGTATGACTGCTCTCATTCATTCACTTTCTTTGAGTGCAAAAATACGATTATTTTCTCTGCTTTGGATTTCCCGACTATCTTTTCGATGTCTTCTCTATTCGCTTCCCTGATTTGTTTGACACTTTTGAATTGTTTTAAAAGTAGTGTCTTCGCCCTTTTTCCAATACCTGGTATTTCGTCCAGTTCTGAAAGGATCTGGTTCTTACTGCGTCTTTTTCGGTGGTGTGCGATACCAAATCTATGTGCTTCATCCCTTAATTGTTGGATAAGTCTTAGTGTTTCAGAGTTTTTATCCAAATACAACGGAACCGGGTCAAAGGGGAAAAAGAGTTCTTCCAGATTTTTTGCGATTCCTATCACTTGTAATTTGTCAAAGACTTCTACTGATTTTAAGGCTGTTACTGCTGATGACAACTGCCCTTTTCCTCCATCGACAATGACCAATTGCGGCAAAGTTTGACCTTCTTCCAACAGTCTTCGGTATCGCCTTTTCAGCACTTCTTCCATGGAAGCAAAATCATCAGGTCCTTCCACTGTTTTAATGTTGAAATGTCGATATTCTTTCTTGGAGGGTTTGGCATTCTTGAAGACCACACATGAAGAAACCGGAAAACTTCCTTGTATGTTTGAATTATCAAAACACTCTATGTGGCGAGGTAATTCATGAAGGTTCAAATCCTTTTTGACCGTAGTTAATATGCGTGTAGTACGCTGTTCTGGATTCAGCTTTTCTTGTTGTTTGAGCATGTCAAACTTATATTGCCTGACATTTTGGTGTGAGAAATCAAGAATAATTTTCTTATCACCTCTCTGAGGTACTGTAAACGTCACATTTTCCAAAACCACTTCTGGGAGAAATGGAACGATAATTTCTTTTGCATGACTGTTGAATCGGTGTCGCATTTCATAAATAGCAGTACTCAACAAGGCCTCTTTCTCCTCCTCTAACCGTTTTTTATATTCAAAGGTCATCCCTCTGACAATACAGCTGTTTACGAGATAGAGGTAATTGATGATGGCCGATTGTTCGGTCTCGTCAAAAGAGAATACTTCTATATTGTGTAAACCTGAATTGACGATGGCTGATTTGCTTCTGTACTGTTCGATCAATTCGTATTTTTCCTTGATTTTCTGTGCTTCTTCAAACTGCAGCCCTTTGGCTAGTGCCTGCATTTTGTCAAGAAGCAGCTTGCTGATAGATCGGATGTTCCCTTTTAATATTTCCCTGATTTGCTGAATATTATCATTGTATTCCTTTTCACTTTGCAATCCTTCACATGGACCATAACATTTCTTGATTTGATATTCAAGACAGGTTTTGTATTTCCCCTGTTTGATGGCACTTTCAAGCAGTGGAAGTTTACAGTTTCGGATTGGATAGATTTTTTTGATCAGATCAAGCATGGTCCTGACCATCGGTATTGAACTATATGGACCGAAATATTCAGATCCGTCGTGAACAATGTTCCTTGTTTGGAAGATTCTTGGGAAGTTCTCTTTTTTGATGCAAATGCTTGGGTATGTCTTGTCATCTTTTAATAAGACATTATATCTTGGGTGAAATTCCTTGATGAGATTGTTTTCTAATAGAAGTGCGTCTTCTTCTGTTTCGACGACAATATATTTCAAGTCTCGAATCTTTTTGACAAGAATTCGTGTTTTGGGTGAATCCTCATGGTCTTTGAGAAAATAGGAATGAACACGCCTTTTAAGATTTATCGCCTTACCCACATAGATGATTGTCCCGGCTTCATCAAAATATTGATAGACCCCGGGATTTTCAGGTATTCTGTCCAACTGCTCCTGAAGAGCTCCAGAAATAGGGTAGAGGCTTTTCATGTATTGGTTTTTATACCGTTTAGAAATGGACCATGGATTCAACCTTTCCCGGATTTTCAAATAGTTCCCTGCCTTTTAATTCATCCAGCTCAATGATAAAGTGAATATATAATTCTTTGATACCGAATTGCCTGATTAATTTTTCTGCCGCCAACATGGTACCACCTGTGGCAAGTAAATCATCATGAACCAAAACGACATCTTCAGGTATTAACGCATCTTTATGCATCTCAATTTCATCAATGCCATATTCTTTTTCGTAGGATACGGCATTGGTCTCTGCAGGCAGTTTCCCTTTTTTACGGATGGGAACAAACCCTACACCCAATTTCTCTGCGAGTATTGCTCCCATGATAAAGCCTCTTGATTCGATGCCTACAATTTTTGTTATTCCTTTGTTTTTGTATAGGTCATACATTTCTTCTGCTATCTTATGCAGAATTTTTCCATCCTTCAAAGCTGTCGTTATGTCTTTGAACTGGATACCCTTAATTGGAAAATCCGGAATATTCCGGATGGAGTTTTTAATGTCTTCTGTCATCATGGTCTTTATTTTAATGTTCCACGTGGAACAATTGATCTATCTCCCTAATAATACGAGCAGTATGTTGATGTCATTCGGCGAAATTCCAGGAATTCTGCTGGCTTGCCCAATGGTCTCAGGTTGAATCCTGCTCAATTTTTGTCTGGCTTCAATAGAAAGTGTATGAATGTTTTGGTAGTCAAATTTGTCTACAATCAGGATATTATCGAGTCGATGTATTTTATCAGCGATCCCTCTTTCTCTTTCAATATAGCCTTGATATTTAATACGTATTTCTGTAGCTTCAATAGTCTCTTCTTTCCTGTCTGTTATTTTTTCAAGTTCACTTTTAAGTGCAGGAATATATTCTTGGAGATTCTCGAAATTTAACTGTGGGCGGAGCAGAAGATCTGTCAATCTCACGCCTTGTTTCAATGGTGTCGTGTCAAGTTCCTCCAAAGCGTCATTGATGTATTTGGCTTTGATGGAATAGTTGTTACAAAAATGGAGTAGGTTGTCTATCTGTTTTTTTTTGTCTTTTAAAAGCTGATAGCGGTCAGATTTGGCCAAACCGAGCTGATAAGCCTTTTCTGTCAAACGCACGTCTGCATCATCCTGCCGTAAAAGAATTCGATGCTCTGCTCTGGATGTGAACATCCGGTATGGTTCATCAACCCCTTTTGTGACCAAATCATCGATTAATACGCCAATATATGCCTCGTCCCGTGCTAAAATGAATGGCACTGCATTTGAGCAGTTCTGATGTGCATTGATTCCTGCAATGATTCCTTGACCTGCGGCTTCTTCATAACCAGTAGTTCCATTGATTTGACCGGCAAAAAACAGGTTCTTTATCAACTTGGTTTCAAGCGTGTGTTTAAGTTGGATAGGGTCAAAATAGTCATACTCGATGGCATAGCCAGGACGATAAATATGTACATCACGGAAACAAGGAATTTCCTTTAACGCATTCAATTGTATCTCCAATGGTAGAGAAGAAGAAAATCCATTGAGATAATATTCCCAGGTGGTTTCTCCTTCTGGTTCGAGAAACAATTGGTGATAGGTTTTATCGGCAAAAGTGAAAATCTTGGTTTCTATGCTGGGGCAATACCGGGGACCAATACTTTTAATTTGTCCATTAAAAAGAGGTGAATCAGACAACCCGTTGCGTAAAATGTCATGAACATTCTCATTGGTAAAACATATCCAGCAGTTTCTTTGTTTGAGTTGACGCGGTTTAAAGTCTAGATAGGAGAATTTATGAAAGTCATTTTCACCCAATTGCTCTTCCATTTCATCGAAGTGAACGCTTCTTCCGTCAATACGGACTGGTGTTCCTGTTTTCATCCTGTCTGTTGTGAAACCGATATTTCTCAATTGTTCGGTTAATCCGATTGAAGCAGGTTCTGACATTCGCCCACCTGAAAATTGTGTCCGTCCGATATGGATCAAGCCGTTTAGGAAGGTCCCTGTCGTAAGGACAACACATTTGGCATGAAACTCCACATCCATCGTTGTTTTTACACCCGTCACTGCCCCGTTTTCAAAGAAAAAGCTCTTGGCTGTATCTTGCCAGATGTAAAGATTATCAGTGTTTTCAAGGGTCTCTCTCCAGGTGAGAATAAATTTTTGTCGGTCGCTTTGTGACCTTGGACTCCACATGGCTGGACCTTTTGATCGATTCAACATACGAAATTGAATAGCGGTCTTGTCGGTTACAATTCCTGTTTGTCCACCGAGTGCATCAATCTCACGCACAATCTGACCTTTTGCAATGCCTCCGATGGCAGGATTGCAGCTCATCTGTGCTATTTTGTTCATGTCCATTGTGATCAGTAAGGTCTGGGACCCTAGATTGGCTGCCGCCGACGCAGCTTCACAGCCTGCATGTCCTGCCCCGATCACTATGACGTCGAAATTAAACTTCATTATTTATATAATATTGATATACAGGATTCTAAATATATATTTTTAATGCTTCATCTTCCTTCTGATGCATTATTATTTCGGTTTCAGGTGTTTTATCTTTAAATCCACAAAGATGAAGAATACCATGAATGATGACTCTTTTCAGTTCGGAGTCATAAGAAAGACCAATCATTCTGGCATTGGATTCAACTGTTTCAATACCAATGTATATATCGCCTGAAATCTTGACTTGCCCTGAGTAGTCAAAAGTGATGATATCCGTATAATAGTCGTGGTGCAGATATTGATTGTTTACCTCTAGAATCCTTGCGTCAGAACAAAAAATGTAGTTGATTTCACCGGCTTTTTTACCATGTGAAATGGCAACCCGATTGATCCAGTCTGTGATGGTATTCTGGTCAATTCCGGGAAGATTACAATCTTCTGAATAATACCTGATCATATTTGTTATTCATGAAAGAATATATACGCAAGGAAAATGGCAGCAATAACGCCAGCCAAATCTGCAATCAAACCAGCGACAACGGCATATCTTGTCTTTTTGATTCCCACAGAGCCAAAATAGAGGGCAATGATGTAGAAAGTCGTATCTGCTGATCCCTGGAATAGGCAAGACAAACGGCCGACAAATGAGTCTGCCCCATTTGTCTTCATGGATTCAACCATCATGGCTCTTGCGCCACTCCCGCTCAACGGTTTCATGAAAGCAGTGGGAAGCGCATCTACGAAATCCGTATTTATCCCCAACGCACTTACGCACCAGGCAATCCCGTCTGTTAATAGGTTCATGGCTCCTGAAGCCCTGAAAACCCCGACTCCAACAAGCATTCCGACCAAATATGGAATAATCTTGACGGAAGTCTCAAATCCTCCTTTTGCGCCATCAATAAAGGCCTCCCAAACATTAACTTTCTTATATAAGGCACCAGCCATAAATACAACGATGATTAAAAAAAGCGTCAAGTTGCTCAATATGTCAGATGTTATAGCCATCTGATCTTTATCCAACATTGAAAACCAATATACTAATCCTCCAAGAAGCAGACTGATGCCTACAACCCATGAAAGAACTGTTTTATTGACTAACTTTAATTTTTGACGGATTCCTACATAAATGATGGCTGTCAGTGTGGAGATATAGGTGGCTATCAAAATCGGGATGAATACATCCGTAGGATTGGCTGCGCCCAATATAGCACGTTGAGCCAGAATGGTCAAAGGGATAATTGTCAAACCTGATGTATTCAGTGCCAAAAACATGATTTGAGCGTTGGATGCTGTATCTTTTTTAGGATTCAGTTCTTGCAGACTTTGCATGGCTTTAAGTCCAAGTGGGGTGGCAGCATTGTCAAGACCCAACATATTGGCAGAAAAATTCATAACCAATTGCCCGTTGGCAGGATGATTTTTTGGTATGCCGGGAAACAGTTTGCTGAAAAATGGTCCTATAATTCTGGAGAGAAAACGGATAGCTCCGGCCTTTTCTCCGATATTCAGAAGGCCTAACCACAGAGTCATGATACCGACCAAGGGTAATGCAATATCCATTACTGAGAATTTGGCCATGTCAAAGCTGCTCGTTATTATTCTTTCAAAAACGCTATAGTCTTGAAAGAAAATAAGTTGCACCAGTGCTACGACAAATGCAACCAAAAAAAAGCCAATCCAAATGTAATTTAATACCATAATGGAAAATATAGTTCGCACAAAAGTAACTTTTGCTGAACGAATAACCAAAAAATAACTTAAATGAAAAAATATCCCTAATGATAGTTCACCTAATAAACTGATTGTCTATTTTTGAAAACGGTTTGAACACGTCTGGCGCAATTGTTATTTTAAAAAATATCCAGGATAACTCAAGACCTTTTTTTTCATTCAAATTTACGACTACGATTATGATGAAGAGAGTTAAGAACTTCACCACCTATATCTTTAACAATAAATTTTTCTGGCAGCTAATCTTAGCTTTCTTTATGGTCGGTTTGGCCATTTTCTTTATCAGTCATGAACATCTTGAGGTTTTAAAGATACGCGAAGAGCTTTTTCTGAGTAATCCTTGGTATGTGCTTTTAGGTATAGCCTTGACCGTTGTCTACTTTTTTTTAATGGGGCTGATGTATGTACACAGTTTCAAGTCAATTGGTCAAAAGATACCTTTGTTGATGGCTGTCCGTTTATTTCTGAAAAGAAATTTTGTCAGTGTCTTTTTGCCTGCAGGGGGTTTTTCCTCCCTCTTGTTTTTCACGAAAGAAGTAGAAGATAAGGGGATCTCAAAATCTCAGATTCATTTAGCTTCAACCCTTTTTGGGTGTATGAGTTTCCTCTCGGTTCTGGTTATTGCCATCTTGGTGCTTTTCTTTTCCATGTTTATGGAAGATATGCCACAGATAGAATCTTATGGATTAATATCTCTTTTAATTTTAACAGCATCAATCGTTTTTCTGATTATTTCTATTTTTAAGAAAGGTAAAGTGTATAGGTTCTTTTCCAGGTTGTTTCCTTCTGTCGCTTTGATTCTTGATGAGATGATTGAACAGGATGTCAATCGAAAAGAAGTTTTCAAAACCTTGTGCTTTTCTATATTGATCGAGACAATTGGAATTCTGCATCTTTATGTGGCGATGTTGGCTCTTGGCTTTGAGCCTTCATGGCCGGCAGCAATACTTGGTTACATCGTGATGGTGGTATTACTAATGGCTTCTCCATTCCTGAGAGGTTTCGGTGCCATTGAGGTTTCGGTGACATATGTCCTTGGTCAGTTTGGATTTCCTGTTGTTGCAGCCGCTGCAATAACGCTGCTTTACAGGTTTTTTGAGTTTTGGCTTCCGCTTCTTATTGGCTTGTTGAGCTTTTTCAGCAAAAGAGACAACTTGTTACTCAGGATTTTACCTGCCTGCCTGGTATTTACGTTGGGAATAGTCAATATCTTGTCTTTTATTACTCCTGCTTTGCCTGACCGCTTGCTTATTTTAAAGAACTTTTTGCCTGAAGATATAATCAGTGTAAGTAATGGAATGGTGCTTGTGAGTGGCCTCCTACTTTTGATACTGAGTGTTTTCCTATTGCAGGGATCTAAAAGGGCCTTATATACCGGCCTTTTCTTGACAGTCTTTTCTTTTGTAGGGCATTTGTTAAAAGGTGTCGATTATGAGGAAGCTACATTGGCATTTGTTGCCTTTGTCACGCTCATATACACCAAGAAGAATTATAAGTTTAAGCCACATCCAGAACTGACTCGTATTAGTTATATGGTGTTGATATATAGCGTGGTGGCCTTGTTCGCCTTTGGGATTACCGGTTTTGCGCTGATGGATAAACAACATTTCGGAATAGATTTTGAATTTTGGACATCTGTGGAAACGATCTTCCGGCTGTTTTTTCTGCTTGATGATACAGGGCTTGTGCCGCAAACGAAATTCGCTCAGAATTTTATTTACATCATGTATGCGTTGGGTGGATTGGAATTATGCTTTATTTTTACCAGTGTGCTTAAGCCTCATTTTTCACATCCTTACAATTCAAATGAAGACAAAGTCTTGGCCAGGTACATTCTCGAAAAATACGGAAATTCTTCTCTTGATTTTTTTAAGGTATATTCGGATAAGTTCTTTTTCTTTTCGGATGACAAAGATGGATTTGTTTCTTTTAAGGTGACTAATTCTTTTGCCGTTGTTCTGGGAGATCCTGTCTGTAAAAACGATGCAGCCATCGGGAAATTGGTTCAGAGTTTTGACCGATTCTGTCAGGAAAGTGGTTTTATCAGTGTATTTTACAGAGTGTCACATCATTCTTTACCCATCTATAAGAAACTGGGGAAAAGATCGCTGCCAGTGGGTGAGGAGGCTATCGTTGAACTGGCTGATTTTACGCTTGAGAGTCCTAAAACAAAAATTACCAGAAATGAAATCAATACTCTGGAGGCCGAAGGCTTTAAAGTGAAAATATATGAGGCTCCTATCAAAGATGAACTCCTGCAAAAAATGGAACGTGTCTCCAGTGGATGGCTTCATGTGTTAGATATCAGGGAAGTTGCCTTCTCTCAAGGTGTATTTAACAAGGAAATCCTGAAGTATCAGACAATCATCACAGTGGAAAACGAGATTGGGAAAATCTATGCTTTTTTGAATGTCATCCCGGATGGAGTATCCGGTGAAGCCATGTATGACCTGATTCGCCGAAGGGTTGATGCGCCACATGGGGTTTTGGACATGTTGATAGCCAAAACGCTCATATATTTCAAAGAGAAAGGATTCCAACAAGCCAACCTTGGACTTGCACCTCTTTCTAGCGTAAAAGACGCAAACATAAAGGAAAAGGCCGTGAAATTCGCATATGAAAACCTGAAGTCTCTGGGCCATTTCAAGAGCCTACGAAGCTACAAGGAAAAATTTCATCCGAAATGGGAAATAAGATTCATGATTTACGACAATGACTATGATTTGCTTCAAATGCCAAAAGCCCTGAAAAAGGTGTTGGAAGGTAAGAAACATTGAGATTTTAGATATTCGGATCCATTTTTAATGGAGATTATATACTAATGTAAATAAGTGGATATGGAGATAAATGGAAAACGCATCGTCATCACTGGTGCAACGTCTGGCATTGGGCTTGAAGTTCTGAAATTGTTGCTAAAGTATGATGTGCATATTCTGGCGGTCGGACGCAACATGGAAAATCTTCCGCAGAATGATAAGGTGTTCCCACTACGATGTGATGTCGCTTCAAAGGAAGGTGTGGAGAGCGTTTTTGCTGAAGCTCAAGAAAAACTCGGTGGAGTCGACCTTTTCTGGGCAAATGCTGGTTATGGTTGCTATCAAAAGTTTGGTGAGCCAGACTGGCAGAAAATGGAGTCAATTTTCTATACCAATGTGTTCTCGCCTTTTTACTCGCTTGAAAAGCTGCTTACATTGTATCCGGATCAGAACATTCGTTTTATGGTGACCGATTCCATTGTTGGACAAATGGAAGTGCCTGGATATGCGTTGTATGTGGCAACCAAGTTTGCTGTTAATGGCGGCATGAAGTCCATTCAATATGAAGTACCCCGAAAGGTCAAATTGAGTATAATCTATCCGGTAGCTACGCGCACCCGCTTTTTTGAACGTGCAGGGACCACCATCGATAGATCTGGACCGATTCAATCATCGGAGGCATGTGCTCGTGTAATATTAAGAGGGATAAAAAAAGATAGGAAGAAGATTTATCCATATCGATTATGGCCTTTTGCTTATTTTATTCTGATGCTCTTTCCCTTTGTAAAACGTATTATTCTAAAAATACTGAATAAAGAACTTCAACACATGTGGGGTAAATGACAGAACATGGCATTTACTGTGTTTGAATTTGAAACAGATTCTGTACCTTTGCCTTCATAAATAAGTTGTATGCGAGAAACATTTGACATTCGGGATGAAAACCAGAGCGAGTGGGACAAAGAGGCAGACAAAGCTTTGAGACCTCTTCGCTTTTCTGACTTTAAGGGTCAGGAAAAGATTGTCGAAAATCTGATGGTTTTTGTTTCAGCCGCCCATATGCGAGGAGAAGCGATGGATCATGTTTTGCTTTATGGCCCTCCTGGTTTGGGTAAGACCACTCTTTCCAATATTATCTCCAATGAGTTGGGTGTAGGTTTCAAAATGACTTCAGGACCTGTTCTTGACAAGCCTGGTGATTTGGCTGGTGTATTGACGTCGCTTGAACCCAATGATGTCCTTTTCATCGATGAAATACATCGTTTAAGTCCTGTAGTTGAAGAGTATCTTTACTCGGCCATGGAAGATTTCCGTATTGACATTGTCATTGATAAAGGCCCTTCTGCAAGATCCATTCAGTTAGATATAAATCCTTTTACCATGGTTGGGGCCACTACTCGTAGTGGTTTGCTGACAGCACCTCTTCGTGCACGTTTTGGAATCAATTGTCATCTAGAATATTATAATGCGGAAGTTTTACAAACGATTGTGTTAAGGTCTGCAAAACTTTTAAGGATTTCTTGTCGTAAGGAGGCTGCCGTAGAAATTGCCAGCCGTAGTCGCGGAACGCCTCGTATTGCAAATGCACTTTTACGACGTGTGAGGGATTTTGCACAAGTCAAAGGATCCGGCAATATTGACCTTGAAATTGCAAAATATGCCATGGAGGCCTTGAATATCGACCAATATGGATTAGATGAAGTGGATAACAAGATTCTAAGCATTATTATTGATAAGTTTCAAGGTGGACCCGTTGGTTTGACTACTATTGCGACAGCTTTGGGTGAAGACCCGGGTACGATTGAGGAAGTTTATGAACCGTTTTTGATTCAGGAAGGTTTTCTGAAAAGGACGTCACGTGGGCGTGAAGTGACAGAATTGGCCTGGAAACATTTGGGAAAATTTCGCGGAAACTCCGATTTATCCTTGTTTAATTAACTCTTTGACCGTATTAGATTACAGATTTAGTCGGTTTTAACAGCTTTATTATGGCTGAAATGAAAAAATTGGCGAAGGACACCGCCATCTATGGAGTAAGTAGTATTCTAGGTAAGTTCTTGAATTGGTGTTTGGTGCCGTTCTATTCTTATGTTCTGAGCTCTTCTGTAGAATATGGAATGGTGACAGAGCTGTATGCCTGGACAGCATTGTTGCTTGTACTTTTGACTTATGGAATGGAAACAGGTTTCTTCCGTTTTGCCAATAAGCCGGGTACAAATCCTGAACAGGTTTATTCCACTTCCATGTTCAGTATAGGCGGTTCTTCCATCCTGTTTATTCTGCTATGCTTGGTCTTCTTGTCTGGAATTTCTTCTGCAATGGGCTATGGAGGACATTCGGATTACATATGGATGATGGCTATCATTGTAGCCATCGATGCCTTCAGCGCGATCCCTTTTGCCTGGTTGAGGTATAAGAAACGCCCAATGGCGTTTGCTTCTCTAAAAGTGCTGATGATTTTCACAAATATCTTTTTCAATCTATTTTTTCTTTATCTCTGCCCGAAAATTCAGCTTTCAAATCCTGATTTGATCAATTGGTTTTACAACTCGAATTATGGGGTGGGTTATGTCTTTGTAGCCAACTTGATTTCTTCTATTGTCGGATTGATTACGCTGATTCCATTCATGATTCATATCAAATGGGTCTATGACGGGGTTCTTCTTAAAAAAATGCTGAAATATTCCTTACCATTGCTTGTTTTGGGCGTTGCTGGTATCATGAACCAGTCCTTTGATAAGATGATGTTCCCTCATTTGTTTGAAGATCAGGCTTATGCTAAGGCTCAATTGGGTATTTACGGGGCTTGTTATAAGATTGGCGTAGTTATGATGATGTTTACTCAGGCTTTCAGGTATGCATACGAACCTTTTGTCTTTTCGAAAGAAAAGAGTTCTGGCAGCAAGAAAGCTTATTCCGATGCAATGAAATATTTCTTCATTTTCTCCGTTTTCATTTTTCTGGGAATTGTTTACTTTCTGGATTTGCTTCAATATCTGGTAAGTCCTGAATACCGTTCCGGACTCATTGTGGTGCCTATTGTACTGATTTGTTTTATATTTCAAGGACTCTATTTCAACTTGTCTTTCTGGTATAAACTGTCGGATAAAACACAATGGGGTGCTTATATTTCATTGATTGGTTGTGTGATGACAGTGGCTGGAAACATTATTTTTGTGCCAATCTATAGCTATATGGGAGCTGCATGGGTGTCCTGCATCACTTTCTTTGTGATGATGGTGCTTTCCTGGATGTTGGGTAGAAAGTATTATCCGATTTCCTATGACTTGAAATCACTCTTTAAGTACACTATTATCGGGGCAATTTTATATTTCATCGGAATGAAGATATTCATTGAATCTGAAGTGCTTAGATTGGGTTTCCGAACCTTTCTGCTGATGCTTTTTGCTGTTTATGTTCTGAAAAAAGACGTCTCAGTCCAATCTATCCCTTATCTAAACAAGTTCTTCGGGAAAAGATAGAAGGCAAAACAGGCTCAAATGCAAGCTTCAAACCTTTTGAGAAGAATTTAAGATCTTACAGGAATTCCGTTCAACTCTTTCTTAAAGTTGCGCCAATCTGGTAGAAATTTATCCATACAGGCTTTGAATTTGGTCCCATGCCCACGTTCAAGCAGGTGACACATTTCGTGGACGACAATGTATTCGATGCAAGGAAAAGTTTTTTTGGCCAATTCAACATTGAACCAAATGCGGTGATCTATGACATTGCAAGTTCCCCAGCGTGTTTTCATTCTCTTGAACTGGAAGGACTCGACCTTAACACCTATAATGGACTCCCATTCCTTGATAAGGGGAGGAATGATCTTTTTCAGCTCTGTCCGATACCAAGCATCGAGTACTTTGGGTAAAGCCGTTTCAGGAGTTCCGGGTTTGAGGAAAATGCACATCCTTTCGGAGGAGTCTATGACTACCCTTGGGGCAATCCGATGATAAAAGATAAGTGTCTGATAGGAAGAGCCAAGATAGGGAACGGTGCTGAAGTCGTCCGGTTCAAGTGCTTTTTGTTTGTTGATTTTTTCTAAATGCTGGCAAAGCCATGGTAACCTGGACACTACGAAAGCTCTGGCAACGCTGTCAGTAATGACGAAAGGAATGGACAGACGAATCTCCCCGTCAGGACGAATGGAAAGTCGTATGCCTCTGACTTCCTTCCTGATCAGGTTGATTTCTAGGCCTTGTACCTGCAGTTTACTGTACTGCACGTTCAAGCTCCCTGAGATTTTCGAGTTTCTTTTTAGCCAAAAATCCATAGATGTCTTCCAAATGTCCGGTGACCTTGTGGTTCCCGAATTCATATACTTTTTTGACCAAACCATCAAGGAAATCACGGTCGTGTGATACAACAATGAGTGTTCCGTCAAATTCGACCAAAGCTTGTTTGAGGATGTCCTTGGTTCTCATATCAAGATGGTTGGTCGGCTCATCCAAAATAAGAAGGTTCACCGGTTCCAATAAAAGCTTAATCATGGATAGTCTGGTTCGTTCTCCACCGGAAAGGACCTTCACTTTTTTAGTAGAGGCTTCACCTCCAAACATAAAAGCTCCCAGTATGTCCTTGATTTTTGTACGGATGTCTCCTACAGCCACTACATCGATGGTCTCAAAGACGGTTCGGTCTTCATCGAGCATCGATACTTGATTCTGTGCAAAGTAACCTATTTTTACGTTATGTCCAATAGTCAGGTTGCCATTAAATGGAATTTCGCCCATAATGCATTTAACCAAAGTAGATTTCCCTTCGCCGTTGCGGCCTACGAATGCAATCTTTTCGCCGCGTTCTATGGAGAAATTCGCATGCTCAAAAATCAGTTTTTCGCCATACTCTTTTGACAAACCTTCAGCCACAATTGGATAATTTCCGGATCGGGGAGCAGGCGGGAAACGGAGACGAAGCGCAGAGGTGTCTTTTTCGTCTACTTCGATAAGTTCGAGCTTTTCAAGCATCTTAACGCGCGATTGCACTTGGAGGGTTTTGGAATAGGTGCCTTTGAAACGTTCGATGAATTCGGTGGTATCGGCTATCATCTTTTGTTGGTCGTCGTATTGTTTTTGCTGCTGTTCGCGGCGTTCCTTACGAAGTTCAAGATAGTGGGAGTAAGTAGCTTTATAATCGTAAATGCGACCCATGGTAACCTCGATGGTGCGTGTGGTGATGTTGTCCACAAAGGCACGATCGTGAGAGATAACGATGACGGCTTTTCCGCTGTTGATGATGAAGTCCTCGAACCATTGAATGGAATCAATGTCAAGGTGGTTGGTGGGCTCATCCAGAAGCAAAACATCCGGATTTTGAAGCAGCAATTTACCTAGTTCGATGCGCATGCGCCAGCCTCCGCTGAATTCGCTGGTAGGTCGTTGAAAATCGGATCTTTCGAAACCCAGTCCTAGCAGCATTCTCTCGATTTCACCGTCGTAATTGATCTCTTCTATGCTGTAGAATTTCTCGCTTAGGGTGGAAACGCGTTCGATAAGGGTCATGTATTCCTCAGACTCGTAATCGGTGCGTGTTTCGAGTTGCTTATTGATTTCACCGATTTCAGCTTCCTGGGCATGAATGTTGGCAAAAGCCTGGGCTGTCTCTTCAAATACGGTTCGTTTGTCCTCTATCAGAAGATGTTGTGGCAAATAGGCGACAGTAGTATCTTTGGGTATGTTGACTTTTCCTTTGGATGGCTCACGTATGCTTGCAAGGATTTTGAGCATGGTAGATTTGCCTGCTCCATTTTTCCCCATCAGGGCTATCCTGTCTTTTTCGTTGATGACAAAAGAAACGTCTTTGAACAATGTGGTTCCGTTAAATTCTACGCAGAGTCCTTCTACTGAAATCATTTAATTGCTATTGGTTAAATTTTCGCCGTTTTGGCAAGTTCATAAACTTGATCGCAAAGGTACTCAATATCCTTTTGCAAAAAAAAGCACCCTGAAAACTTGTTTCACGGTGCTTGATGTATCTCTATTGGAAATATCAATATTTCTTTTTGGGGTATCCGCCTTTGTCCTTGCCAGAGTAGCTGCTGCCACTATCTTTGCGTGGTTTGTATCCACCTTCAGAGGTGCGACTTTTATAGCCTCCACCCTCGGAGCTGCGTCCATAACCGCCTTCGCTGCTACGTCCTTTATAACCGCCTTCGCTGCTATGTCCTTTATACCCGCCTTCGGAACTTCGGCTTTTGTAACCACCTTCGGAACTACGTCCTTTGTAATTCCCGCCTCTGTAGTTGCTACCTGAGCCACCGTCTTCACGACGTCCTTTGTAGCCACCACGGTCGCGTGGACCTGCACTTTCTGCACGATCTTTGGTTCCACGGGCTATCTGTTCTTCTGTTGCGAATTCTACTTTGACGTCACGACCCAAAAAGTCGAGTTCGCGCAATGCCGCAACAACAGCTTTTGCAGATTTTTCTTCTACATCAAAAAGAGAATAACGGGTAAAGAAATCGATTTTCCCAATCTGGACACGTCCTTCGACATAGTCGTTGATCAGATCCATCAGATTTTTAGGAGTGATACCGTCCATTTTACCCAAGCCAATATAAAGTTTGGCGTATCCGGCTTCGGGTGCTAGGGACGCTCCTCTGTCAAATTCTTTGCGTTCTCTTTTTTCAGATTCGTCAATGGTGTTGATTTCATGGGCTTCTTTGTAGTAATTGAGCAGACGGTTGAGTTCTAGAGAAACCATGCGTTTGATCAGGTCTTCTTTTTCGAGCCATTCCAGTTTACGGTAAACGGCAGGAAGTAAACCTTCAATTTCAGCATCGTTTACCTGAACTTTCTCAATTTGGTCGATGAAATGGAATACTTGTTTTTCACAGATTTCATTTCCGGTTGGCATTTTAGCCGCTACAAATTTTTTATTGATCTTGCGCTCAATCTCGTGTATTTTACCTTTTTCCTTGATGTGAACGATGGAAATGGAGATGCCGGTCTTTCCTGCGCGACCTGTACGACCGCTTCGGTGTGTGTAGGCCTCGATTTCATCGGGCAAACTGAAGTTGATGACGTGTGTCAGGTCTTCTACATCCAATCCACGTGCAGCGACATCAGTGGCAATCAGCAACTGAATGTTTCGGCTACGGAACTTGTTCATCACATAGTCGCGTTGTTGCTGGGAAAGATCTCCGTGCAGGGCATCTGCATTATAACCGTCTTGTATCAGCTTATCTGCAATTTCCTGAGTGTCTTTTCTGGTCCTGCAGAAAACAATTCCGTATATGTTCGGGAAGAAGTCGGCTATACGCTTCAGCGTTAAATACTTGTCTCTGGCGTTGACCATATAGTAAACGTGTTTGACATTGGCTGTACTTTCGTTCTTGTTCCCAATGGTTATTTCCTTGGGATTGCGCATGTACTTGCCGGTGATGCGGGCAATTTCTGCAGGCATGGTTGCTGAGAAAAGCAAAGTGTTGCGTTCTGCGGGAATTTCAGCCAAGATGGCATCGATGCTTTCTGAAAAGCCCATATTGAGCATTTCGTCTGCTTCGTCCATGATGACGTTTATAATTCCTGATAGATCGACACATCGACGGTTCATCAAATCGAGTAATCGACCAGGTGTGGCTACCACAATCTGTACGCCCTTTTTCAGGGTCTTAATCTGACTTTCGATGCTGGATCCACCATATACAGGAAGAACTTTCAGTTCGTCAATGTATTTGGAATAATCGTTGAGGTCATCTGCGATCTGAAGGCAGAGTTCACGGGTTGGACATAGTACCAATGCTTGAGGTACGTGCAGTGCAAGATTGATTTTTTGAATAATGGGCAATCCGTAGGCTGCGGTTTTTCCTGTGCCTGTTTGAGCGAGGGCAATCACGTCGTTTTCTTTGCCAAGTAGAAAAGGAATCACTTCTTCTTGTACTGGCATGGGCTGTTCGTAGCCCATTTCGGAAATCGCCTTCAATATTGCCGGTGAGATTCCCAATTCTTCAAATGTCTTCATTTATAATAATTAAAATACTGTTATCAGCAACAGCGGCTGCAAAGGTAGATATAATTTTCAAATAAATATTTTTTTTCTTGTCTATTCTGGCTGAATGAGTTATGTTTGATGCAAATTTGTCGTAGAACGCCCTTTTTGTTAGCGTCTAATACAAAAGTATTTAGAAATTTTATTTTTCCCCTTCCGGCAAAAAACAACAGGTATGCGAAAGATTATTGGTATTGGTGAAACCATTCTCGATGTTATTTTTAAGAACGATCAACCCAACGTTGCTGTTCCTGGCGGCTCCATCTTTAATGGAATGATCTCGTTGGGACGTTTGGATGTTCCTGCTTTGTTTATCAGTGAAACAGGAAACGACAAGATCGGCAGGATTGTCAAGGATTTTATG